>LKMJ01000376.1_pt1 | contig 33038 bp, 37 predicted proteins | sample 643391 | NCBI WGS metagenome assembly LKMJ01 (sample SAMN04112250, study PRJNA286221) | soda lake metagenome | biome: soda lake; feature: Kulunda Steppe; material: water; isolation source: sample PL-Br10 brine of Picturesque Lake | place: Russia: Kulunda steppe | collected 2010-07 | reverse complement strand
GTGTGTGTGTGTGTGTGTGTGTGTGTGTGTGTGTGTGTGTGTGTGTGTGTGTGTGTGTGCAGCATGCGACCCATGGCACGTGCAGGAAGATGTGCAGCAACTTTGTTAGGGCTCCTAGGAAATGTTGCCTCACAGATCATAAAAATCAGTGTTGGTTTAGACAGAGGATGCCTTGAGGTTCAAAGGTTAGGGCTCAGCATGGAGTGGCACTTCCAACCTAGAGTCCGTCCTTGTGGAGATCAGGAACCCCTCATGTTGCAGAGTTGTGGATGGCCTGCCCCTAACTTATGTGCCATCATGACCTGTTGACGCCAGCAGCTGACTGCCTAACTTATTCTCAAGCCCTGCTGGGTTCAATGTCCCACACCATGCCGTTGTCGCATTCTGATCTCACGCCGTGACAAATCGACCTCACACCATGGCAGGGCCATCTGGAGCCCAACCGCATGCGTGTGTGAGCGCCGCACCAATCGGAATGTGCTGTCGGATCAGTCCAAGCCGCTGTCAAGCCGCATCGCCAGCTTTGAGCACGCCAATTTTTGGTTGAACTCCCACCAGGTGCGCGCACATTTTTGTGCGTTCATGCTTGCGTCGGCTTGCTTGTGTGCGTGCGTGCGCTCTTGTGTGCGCTTCTATGTGTGCAAATTATGTGCGCACAACTTGTATGCACAGCTGTGTTTCATTGGGATTCACACCCTGCACCAGCCATGGCCAAGGCTCGTCCAGACCTTCTTGCGAGCATGTTTGGGTGTTCCCAGTGATTGCCTTCCCCCTCTCTACGAAAGACTCCATGCAGGGTGGCCATACAGGCAAGAGGCGTCTCCTGCTAGCCTTGCTCGCCTGCACCTCATCATCGCCTGTGACTGCGGCAGCCCCCTGAATTGATGGAGCCCTGGAGGAGGAGGCTCGAATCTGAGCTCACACTCCCTTATGCATATGCGCAGGTGCTGCCCGAGGGCAGCGTGGTGGTTGAGCGCCTGACCTCCCAATGTGAGGCGGTGGTCAACCATCTGAGGGACACGACATCAGGCAAAGTGTCTGTGGCGCGCATGGAGCTGTACTTCAAGCTGGATGCCCAAAACAGGTGTGAGGCCGCGCAGGCATACGGGATGGGCAAGCTCATGGGTGTGATATGGGAAGGCTGGCAAGGAGACTGGGGTGGGGGAAAGGCTCAGTTAGGGTTGTGAGTGATAAACAGACAAGACCAGGAGCCAGGCTTACCCCCGTGTGGCTGGATGCTGGATGCCCTGGCTGTACGTCGGGTGCACCACTGCCGGCCAGGGCTCGGGCTAGGTGCAAACGAGCAGCAGATTATTTTGTAGGCGTCCACTGGGGGCCCGGCCTGTGTGCCCACAACAGGCACAACACTTCTTTTGGGTGCATTGGGTGGGCAGGCATGTGGGCCTGTCTCTTTGCCCTGCCGGTGTTAGAGCCAGTGAGGTGTGCACTTCCTGGCCGCAGCCGGTGGCTTGAGAGATCGCAGTTCCCTGGTGCAGTGAAGGCATCAGAGCCACGTGGTTGTGGGCCACGTGGACGTGGCCAAGAGGATGCCTGCTGCCAGATGGGGTGCCATTCGTAGTCCAGCTGCAGCTTTGCATGGCTACGTGTGGCCCTTGCAGAAGCTCATGTTTGCACCCTCTGTCCACCTGTGCAGGATTTGGCAGATGTGCCGCAGCACCCTGCGGCAGCTCCTGGCTGCTGAATCGCAACACCCTGCGGCAGCTCCTGCTCGCACGCGCTGTCTACCTGTGCAGGATTTGGCTGCTGTACCGCAACACCCTGCAGCAGCTCCTGCTCGCACGCACTGTCCACCTGTGCAGGATTTGGCTGATGTACTGCAACACCCTGCGGCTGGACCGGACTGTGTTTGCTATTGACCGCTCGCCCTCCATGCAGCGGGAGATGCCTCACCGCCAGTACTCTATTATGGTGAGTGGCAGGGCGCCAGTCCTTTGCAATGGTGTGGCAAAGTGCTGGTGAGCCAGTGTGGTGTGGAAAAGCGCCCAGTGCTCCAGTGTGGTGAGTGGCAGTGTGCCAGTGCTCAGGTGTGGTGAGCGGCAGGGCGCCAGCTCTTTCAAAAAGTGTGGCAATCTGCCATGTCCTCCATTGTGGTGAGCGGCAGGGCGCCAGCTCTTTGGGATAGAGTAGCAATTTTCCATGTATTCCATTTTAGAAAGGGGCAAGACGCCAGTGCTCTACTGCATTTGAAGCAAGCACGCTCCAGAGTCCAGGGCGCAAGCCTGCTCTCATTGCACTTGCTTCACAGCGCTGCTCACGGGCAAGTGACCTGCTCACTGGCAGCTGACCTGCTCACCGGCAGCTGACCTGCTCATCAGCTTTGATCTGCTCATTGGGGCAGACCTGCTCACAGGCAACTGACCTGCTCACTGACGGCTGACCTGCAGGACCCCACGCGCCATGATGACAGCACACGCATCACATGGGACGACAACCCATTCATGTGCGCCCTCACTGGGAAGACGTGCTCTGGGCGGCAGCGCATGGATGTGAGTGAGCTCTTGCACACGCATGGATGTGAGTGAGTCCTAGGGCACGTATGGATGTGAGTGAGCTCTTGCACACGCATGGATGGAGTGAGTCCTAGGGCACGTATGGATGTGAGTGAGCTCTTGCACACGCATGGATGTGAGTGAGTCCTTGGGCGCGTATGGATGTGAGTGAGTCCTTGGGCGCGTATGGATGTGAGTGAGCGCTTGGGCGCGTATGGATGTGAGTGAGTCCTTGGGCACGTATGGATGTGAGTGAGTCCTTGCGCGCGTATGGATGTGAGTGAGAGCTCTTGCACGTGCCAGGGGCAGGTGCCCTCTCTCTAATCCGTCTGCTGCAAGCACCCTCGTGGTAGCTATAGCCCTGTGGTCCATTTGGTGACTTGCAGTGCGCAAAAAAAGGGCAGGGCACGCGCTCAGTCGCTCCTGTGTATATACATGTTTGTTTATGTGTATAATTACACAATTGCGCGCGTGGCCTCCATCCCAGTCAACCCCATTTCTCATCTGCCATGGAGACTACTTGGCTAACCCTGTGTGCGGGGCCTCAATCCCAGCCCTGCCCATCTCACATCTGCCATCGAAAGCTTTCTACGATTGAGTCCCAAGGGCTGAACTTGTGCCCAATGCAGACCATGTATTGCATGCCAAGGAAGGCTTGTGAATGCCAAGGGAAATGCTTTGTACCATGGCTTGTTTAAGCCATATGCTAGAACCAAATACATTTCCGCGGACCAATTTGCCTCTGACAAAAAATCTGGTGCTAGCACATGGCCTGAACAGGCCACACAGTGGATACACACAATACAAAAAAAATGCCTCTGGCGCATGGCCTGAACAGGCCACACAGTACATAACAAACATTTCCCTCTGCTTTCACAAGCTTCCCTAGGCATGCATATCCATGGCGTGCATTGGGTACAAGTCCAGCATTGGATGCAGGTCCAGCATTTTGGGACTGTCCAACAAAACACTGATGGAGCCAATGGCGCTGTGAAGGAACCAGCGCCTCCACTATGCTGCCTTGGAGACCACTCAGCTGCCCATGATCACCAGCAGCTGCGCAGGACCCTGGCACGTGCGTGTGCACGCTTGCAGGTCAGCTACAAGTTGCTCATCCAGTCCTGGTTCAAGGAGGTCGCTGAGCTGGCCAACGAGAACGACCGCATTGGCGCGCTGGACAACATCCCGCCCGCCATCCGCAGAGCAAATCCGAACATCACCCGCGACTACTACCTGCGCATGCGCTCCCAGGTGAGCGCGTGCGCGTGTCCTCGGATGAGGGCAGCCAGCATGAAACTGTCAAAGCTGTCCGTGCCCGATTGAGTGGGGTGACACACTGTGCAGGGGCACTAGCTGGCCCTCTTTGTGGCCTATAGCCTGGCGCGTACGAGTGCCCTCTTTGGGCAAAAGCCCACTCCTGCAAGGACTTTGGCCGGCGTGCAAGTCTCTGCGCTGCACAAATCCGTGCGTCAAGCAAGCACAGAGTAGCGGGCCGCCAGGTCACTGCGGGCGCGTGTACGCACTTCGTACACACGTCCGCACTTGACCCTCCTGTGGGCGCACACTTGGCATGCCCCTACGGGCACTGCCAATGTTCTTGGTGAAGACGGTGCACGCAGCAAAAGACAACAGCGCACGCAGCAGGTTGCATGGACATGCGCTTGCAGCAGCTGCGTCGCACCATGTGGGCTGGTCTGCAGACGCCTGCACCAAGCGCATGCACGTAATACTCCGGCGGCTGCAGCCGGTGTTCCTGATGAAGACGGCACCCGTCAGCGCGGACGCAGCTGCGGCCCTCATACCCGCGGTCACGACTGACCTGGCGCGCACGATTGCCCGCCCGACTTCTGAGCTTGCCAAGTGAGTCGGAGGCACTCCTCTGGTTGTTTGTTTTGCTTGATTGTTGGGCAACAAATTGTCTACACAAAACTGGGTCCGAATGGTGTGGAAATGCCTCAGCCGCCCCCAGCGGGTATGACGGGGCTGCTGTTAAGGCAGGTGGCAAGTTTGGCAGAGGGTTTATTGCCCTCAATTGCCACCATTGCCGATTGACACCAGGGCAACGCTCCTGGGGCTGCTGGCGTCCTTGGAGCAACGAGTGTGCTCAAATTTTATTGTTGCTGTTCACGCGATGGCTTCTGCGGTGTAGGATGGCGTTTAACTTGTTGATTGTGAGCCTTCGTGTCGTGCACACGAGCACAAGCGTGCGTGTTTGCATGTACATTCACACAAATACTGTATTTGAAATACACATACAAGCACCCAAACATGCATGCACACACGTGTGCACACGCACGCTCACTCATGCTCGCCTGCATGCCTGGTTATCGTGTGCAGGTCGGCTGGAGGGGCGGCCCTGGCAGAGCCCATGCCCATCATCACAGCGACAAATGCACGGGACCCGATGTCACTCTCATTGCATCGCCAGCAGGTGGGTGCCTGCCGCCTGCCACACTCGTCGCCGCGCAGCCATGTGCAGGTCACATGGCTCACCGCTTTGATGAGGGTTGTGTGCACGACCCTGGGCAGGGAAGGGTATCACAAAAGCAACCCTGGGCAGGGAACAACCCAGGGCAGGGAAGGGCAGGGAGGGGCAAACCCTGGGCAGGAAAACAACCCTGGGCAGGGAAGGGAACCCTGGGCAGGGAAGGGCATCACAAAAGCACGAAATCCAGCTCGCCAGAAAAGACGCAGGTCGGGTCCTGGGCATGTAGGAGCATCACCCTGCCGCTAGCAGGTGGTCCTGGGCATGCATGGGCATCACCCTTCTGCTAGTAAGTGGTCCTGGAAGCGGTCGCGGTGCTCAGGGAGAACTGGTGCAGGAATGAGAGCCGTATGTTATGTGTGTGCATGTGAGTGTGCATGCATGTGTGTTTGTGCCCCGTTGGCCTTCGCATGCAGTGTGGTATTCATGCCGCTGCGTGCGCTTGGGTGCCATACATGCGCTCGCCCCGCAGCGCGGCGTGGGCCAGAAGCGGGACATCCCACGATCCGTGCGTGCCATCGCGGGAACTAAGGAGAAGGACAATGGGCTGCTGTACCAGCCGGGTGCAGTGCTGCCCGAGGCCCTGCTGCCGCGCCCAAAAACGCCACCGACCATGGTGCCCGTATACGCCTCGGGGCCATCGCACAGGTGTGTGTGTGAGTGTGTGCATGCGTGTGCGCGTAGCAAACACGTGGACCTGTGCACATAGACTGCGACATGCTGTATTGATCCGTCAGGTGCAAGCGTATGTTGGTGCAAGCGCAAGCATGTGTTGGTGCCAGTGCAAGCATGTGCAAGTGCAAGCGTGTGCAAGTGCAAGCGCAAATGAGCGGAAGTGCAAGCGCAAGGGCGCATTGGTATAGAATGGGGGGCAGGTGGTTAAGGTTTGTGGGGATGCACAACAAAAATGTTGGCGTGAGAGCGTGCAAGGCTTCGGGCTTGCGGACTGCACGGCAACAAAAGCCAACTAGTTAGCAGCAATGGTATGCTTTTCCAGGCTGTGGAGCTTGCAGCCAGTCCATGATAAACCACGCCAGCCTGTACAAATCCTCCCTTGCAAACAAACAGCCGTATGCCGCGCAATTTCAAATGATGTGTGAGTGCACGCATCTGCCCTGCCGCGTGCTACGTGCCATATGCGACTGCCAGGGCCAACAAACACACATACACTTGTGCGCACACATACATACGTGCACGCACTCATGCGTTCCCATGTCCGCACACCTGCCTGAATGCGTGCATTTATACAAGCACACAAACATACACATGAACACACATGTACACACATGAACACACATGAACACACATGTACACACATGAATACACATGAACACACATGTACACACATGAACACACATGTACACACATGAACACACATGAACACACATGTACACAGGATCCCAGCTGCCTCACGCTCGGCCCGCCTGTTGTCAAGCACCAGCCCTGTGCTGCAGCCCAGCATCCCAGGTGCGCCGCGCCGTGCTGTTTTGCGTGTGTTGCTGCATCCCAGCAGCCCAGGCGCACTGCGCTGTGCTGTTTTGCGTGTGTTGCTGCATCCCAGCAGCCCAGGTGCGCCGCGCTGTGCTGTTTCGCGTGTGTTGCTGCATCCCAGCAGCCCAGGCGCGCCGCGCTGTGCTGTTTTGCGTGTGTTGCTGCATCCCAGCAGCCCAGGCGCGCCGTGCTGTGCTGTTTTGCGTGTGTTGCTGCATCCCAGCAGCCCAGGCGCACCGCGCTGTGCTGTTTTGCATGTGTTGCTGCATCCCAGCAGCCCAGGCAAGCCACACCGGCGTGCTTGCACTGCTGCAGCCCCGGGTGCACTGCACTGGATGTGCCTCTGTGTGATTGTGTCTGTGCTGCTTTTGTGTGATTGTGCCTCTGTGTGAATGTGCCTCTGTGTGATGATGTGATTGTGCCTCTGTATGACTGTGTGCATGTGCCTCTGTGTGATGGTGTGAATGTGCCTCTGTGTGAATGCGCCTCTGTGTGATGGTGCATCTGTGTGATTGTGTCTGTGCCGTCCCAGCAGCCCAGGCGCGCCACTCTAGCGTGCTTGCGTTGCAATGAGCATGGGCAGCCTGTGCATATCCGCTGAGCTGACAACTAGCGCTGCACTTGCCCTGGCAGGGGTTTGGCGCACAGGGTCTGCAGAACAGCAGAAGCAAGCCCATTGGGCCATCACCCATCCTCATGTGTGTGCCCACTGTCGTACACCTCACCCTGTTGCGCAGATTGCAGCATGCGCATGCTTGTGCACCTCACCCTGTTGCGCAGAATGCAGCACGCGCATGCTTGTGCACCTTACCATGTCGCCTGAGGCGAAGCGCATGCCTGCAGCAGCCCAGGGGTTGAGCACCTATCCTTCCATGAAAATGCTTGCGCGCACGCGTAGGGGGTGCAGGCACCTGGGAGGGCACCCCCCAGCACCGGCTGTACACCACAGGTCCTACCCAAGGCCTTGTTGCCGCCCCGCCAGCCCCCCCCTCCCTTGCCCCAGCAGCGCCGCTCGCTGCCCCGAGCCGCGGACTGTCTGCCCAGACAGGTTCAGGGGGTGCTGGCCTGGGCGCCTCATTAGGGTCGCCACCCAAAGGCGCCTCCCCAGCCAGGCCGCGCGCGGCGCCGTCCGGAGCGCCCAAAACAGGCAGTCCGCCCAAGCCGCTGTTTGTGGCCAAGCCGCGTGCGGTGCCGCTGCACGAGCCACGCGCATCGCAGCACTCGCCCGGCAGGGTCAGGCTGGAGCAGGAGGCGGAGGTGCGGGGTGCATGAGGATGGGTTATGCCAGCCCAGGACAGAGTAGCAAGTGTGCATGCGCCGCGTTTGTGCCTGCCTCAACACGTCCGTGCGAGCGCTGGGTGCGTGCTTGTGCTCGCGTGCTTGTGTTGTGTGCATACACGCACTTGCTGTCATGTCCTGATCTGGCTTCCAAACCTGATGAGCAGCATAGAGCTGTCCAGACTCTTAGCTTGATGAGCGGGATGGAGCTGAGTTTCGAGCCTGATGAGCGGCAAAGAGGCACCAGAGCTCCATGGCCTTGTTGCCTGGCCCCACACCTAGTTTTTGGTCTGCGACCTGCTACACCGCATACCCCTTGGGCCTTCCCTGTATGGGAGCTTCAAAATCAGAGTGAGGGCCAACCAGCAGGCCCACCTGCCCCACCCTGCTTGATGAGTCATGTGGCCAAGGCATGTGGGGCATGTGCAAGCTAGTGCCAGGGCATGTGCACACCAGCGAGCAGTACCCAGCATGACCCCCGCACAGCTGCAATGCAAGGAGCTGTTCTAACTCTTGGAGCTATTGCATGTGCATGTGCAATCCAACAAGCTGTCCCCTGACGTGAGCACAAAGAACTGCACCCTCACAGCACGTTACCCCCCTGACAACTAAGTCCTTTTTATCGCATGATATTATAAGCGCACATGGGTTCATTCACCCCCTCCAGCCACGCCATGCGTGCGTGCAAATGCAGTCTCAGCGATGGAGCGCCATGCGTGCGTGCAAATGCAGACACAGCTGATGGCGTGTTATGGGTGCGTGAAAATGCAGGCTGAGCTAATGGCACAACTGGGCGCTGTCCACATCGCGCCCCACCAGGGCATCACTGCCTACATGCCCCAGGTGCGAAGTGCGTGGCCGCCTCTCTCGCTTTGTGCTCAGGGATGCAGGGCAGCTGCGCGTGGTGGCCTCCCTCTCAGGGCGCCCCAAGAACAGTCTCGCATGCACACATGAGGCGCGCCCTGTGCAAGGGCTGCGTGCATCATTATGATTTGGCCAGGAGCGATCGCGTGCGCACGCCAGAGGTGCTTGTGCAGCTGTTGCATGTGCATCATTATGACTTGGCCCACACTTTGATAGAACGAGAGTGGCTCGTGCTGGGCGGAGGGTGTGTACATGAGACTACTTTTAGGCTAAACCTTACCTTTTGCTAAGTCTGCCAAGCACCCACTCTGGTGCGCACCAGCACAGCCTCAGATTGCCAAGGCAGCAGTCAGGGCCTGCTTACTCAATGCCGCTGACACGCAAGAGATTTGTTCTCCAGCGTGTGGGCTCTCGGCCACGCAGCGCCGCCAACGGCAGCTTGGTCCCTCAGTGTGTGCCATCTGTTTGAGTGTGTATGGGTGTGTGTGCGCGTGTGCGTGTGTGTGTGTGCGATGAGCGTGCATGTTGCCTACTTGGCACGTGGACAATGGCCGGCAGCTCCTCTGCAAGGTGCTTGGAGCTTGACATCGCGCACGAGGCTAGGCCGTGCGTCATGGCATGGACGCGTCACACAACTCGAGCCGTTGGCAGCGGCATGCATTGCTTCTGCAAGATATGCCATCGGCTTTGCAAGGTATCCAGGGCTGCGTCGTTTTACGGATGTCTCGGACAATTGGGCTGAGGGCGAGGGGCATGTGGCTCAGATGTGCACTCATTGGCCCATGCGCGACAGAGCACCATAGTTTGCGCATGTGTGAGCAGGTGTGCCTGTGTGCGTGCATCATGCAAAGGTGCCTCTTTGTGCACGGGCATGCAATGCAGCAACGCTGCAACACATGCACCTTTTGTTGCTTCTGCACCCACAGGCCAGGAGGCGTGGCCCTGCCTACCCTGGGCGGAAAATGCATGCACACCCTTGCAAACGCACACACTCACAAACACGCTCACACTCGAAAGTGTGCTTACACTTGCAAACACTCGCATGCGCACACACACACACACACACACACACACACACTGTGCATCCGCACACCTCTTGTGTGCCCACAGACCAAGAAGCGCGGCTGCGCGCGCCCCTTTGGCCACACACAGTCCCGGGACACCACCACCAGCACTGCCTTCACAAAAAGCCCTGATCCCAGAGTGAGTGCAGGGGTGCAGAGGCTCCGGGGGGCTGCCGCCACCCCAGCGTTGCCACTCCAGCCTCGCCACCCCAGCGTTGCTGCCACCAGCTTAGTGGCCCCACCTCCATAGCTTTGAACCCAAAAGGATTTCTCTGATCCCGCAGAGCGTGTGTGACGGGCTCGCGCCCATGTGGCAGGCCTTCTCAAAATGACGGGGTTGTGCCTCATCAACAGCACGCTTTTGCTCAAGTTTTGGCAGACTTTTGCAGACATTGGTGGGCTTGCGCTCAATTGGCGGTCTTGCGCGCAGGATCAGATATTCCATTGCACATTGTTCAGTCATCAATGATGAAACATTGCGTCATCATGCAGGCTGGTATCTTTGTCGGGTTTGTTACCTTGTTCCATTCCACAGCAAGCCTGAGATTGCAAATGCCACGCGCTTTACATCGACGTGCTTGGCTGCAGCAGCGCTAGCAGGCTGCTCCCTGATTGCCACCCCTCTGCTCTCATTGCAATCCCTGAAATGTTCCAGGGTAAGCCTTGCTACGCGCTCTGCAGAGTGTGACAGGACGTGTCTGTGCCTCCTGCACCGAGGTTGGCAATGCACACAAAGGCGGGAAGGGCCCCCCCCCCTGCGTGTGCTGACCTGAGCCTTTGCTTGCTTTGCTTGCTTTGCGTCGGCAAGGCTATGCCTGTTGCCTATGTCCCTTACAGGCGGGTGCCTGAGCCTGTGCCAGTGTGTATTTGCAAGGTCTTGCTGCGTTCAGGGTGGGATGCAGAGCCTGCGAGCCACAAAAGAATCCTATCTACCTGCAGGTAGTGACCAGCCACAAAAGACTCCTTTCTACGTGCAGGCAGTGGCCCGCCACAAAAGACTCCTTTCTGCGCGCAGGCAGTGGCCCGCCACAAACCATGAGCCAACCGTCCTGGGTTCAGACATTTTTGCAGCCTATCATCCTCTGGCTTCCAACCTTGCTGCGTGCAGGGTGGTGCGCAGAGCCTACAGGCCATGAAAGCCGCAGTGGCATCTGCAGAGGCCACTACACAAGAACTCCTGGCACAGGTGCGGCAGCTGCTGCTGCTCCTGCTGCTGCAGTTACCGCCGCCGCCGCCGCTGCTGCTGCTGCTGCTGCTGCTGCAGTTGGCGCCGCTGCTTTGGTGCGCATGGCAGGCCGGTGCATGCATATGTGTCCTGGCGCCCAGCTGCTTGCGTGCGCACCCCGTCCCTTCCGCGGCGTGCATGCTTGGCGTGCTTGCATACGCGAAGCTGGCCCGGCTCCTGTCCCTGCGGGGCGCAGCTCAATGCCTTAGAGGGCCCTTGTCAGGTGTATGCAGCGTGTGTGGCTGCTCCTGTGCAGAGCGCCAAGCAGCCTGAAACAAGAGGCAATTGAATGCTACCTGGCACGCCTGCTAATGAGAGGGTGTGTGCATGTTTCCTTGCACCGCCAGCCCCATGTGGCAAAACCGCGCGGGATGCTGCGTGGCACCCCTGTCACGCACACGCCTGCACTGCTCGCGATGCCCGCGGGGCGCGCTCATGCTTGCCCTGCCGCGTACGGGCGCGTGCGCAGGCCCATGAAATTCTGAGCGAGCCTGGCCCTCAGCCCAAGTTGACCGGTCCAGCAGCGCCTGTGCCTCAGGCGGCAAGCTCCAAAGGCAACGGTAATGACCAGGGTGGAAAGACCGCTGCGCCTCCAGACAAGTTTGGCCGGGGGGGTCAAGCGAGGGGGCAGCTGGGTGGGCAGGAGGGGGCGACAGGTGGAACGAGCTTCACGCAAGACGAGAACGAGCTATTGACGGAGGCGCTTATGGAGCATTCGCAGTGAAGCGGGCTGCGAGTGCTGGGTAAAGTGGATTGGTGCTTGTGCCGCCTGAGCTGCAGGTCAGGCGCGAGGAGACCCAATACGCTCTTCACAGTCAACACGGTTGAATTTTGTGTTTCGGGTTTTCCCACCCCCTTTCCCCTTGCGCGGCCCACCTGTCCTTGGATACAAAAACATGATACTAACCACTGGATAGTATCCAGCTGTTCTCTATTGTTGCAGGCAGTGTTTTTCACTGTCTGCGTAGTTTGTCTTTTCCTGGAAAGTAGCTTGCACTAACTTTTGGTGATCTGTTGCCAAATGTAAGACCTCTCACACAAACCTCTCTCGAAGGAGCTCCCTCCCTCTCTCTCTCACCCACATGCTCACATTTTGTAGCTGCAGAAGCTTCTTCTTAGGAACCAACTCTACCCACACTGGATTCTGATGACACGATTTTGCACAATTGCGTCGTGTTCCCCAAAGGCATGGCCATGAGTGGACTGTTTCATGAGGGGGGGGTGCAAGGCACTTCCCACTGCGAACATGCACGCTAAGAGTGCCTTAAATACTGCGATAGCTGTAGTAGTTGATCAACATTGCTCCAACGTTGGAGATTTACTGATCAGTCATGACTTACTGCGCATCGCACTTTCAGCTGGAGCGCAATCTGGGGATCATCAGGATGACAACAAAAAAAAAAATTTTTCTTCTGCATCAGGGCTGAAAGAGCAACTGAACATTAACACACTTGGAGGAAGCAGTGTGTTGGAGGCGAGCACTCAAGGGTCATGTAGCTGTCTGCACCAACCAAATATGGGCAATTAAGGATTGCAATTGTAACTTACAAGCTCAAGAATCTTATAAAAAAGGGCATTCAATCAGGAAGTGTGATTGCCTACTCGTACAAAACATGGAGTTCATGGAGGTTAGGGTACGTTTACGTTAAATTAGGGTGCGTTTCCAACACCCTGGGTAATGGGTAATTTCAGAAATAGAAATTCATTCGTGGGTAATTCAAATTCTATTTCTGAATTACCCGCAACTGGTTGGAAACGCACCCTTGTATAGGAGTAATGAAGGGGGAAATTGAGCTCGTCGTGTCATTTTGAATTTTAAATTCATAAGCTTTGAAAAATAGCCAAATCATCAACAACATATCTTCCATATTGAGCAACTGACAACTCAGACGCCCCAGGCAGCAGAACTGAGTTACTCATAAAATACACAGAAGGTTAGTTCTGACCTGATGAGTGAGGGTTACATACGTCCAGAGGCTGTATAGAAAACAAACCTTCACAATTTTGAAGCCTAGTTCACGATGTACAAGTGCGTCAACACATATACGGCAGGTCCCTGCACTGCAACGGGAAGCCATTGCCCGATGCTGTGCAGGGCTTCCCGTTGCGGCTGCACCCAGGTCCAGTCTGGCCAGGTCGCTCGCGCCTGAGCCTACGCCGGCGCTTGGGACTTGGCGGAGCCCCATCACCATCACAGCCATGTGAAGCAGTGGCACCCGCCTCCTGCTCGCTGGGACCCGCTGCCTCAACCCCAGGGGCCTGCGCCGCCGGCTGATGGCTGGCTTTTGGTGGATGACCACCATCACCACCTAAGTGCAAAAGGGGTGGGGAGCCCGTTTCACCCACCATGAGGTAAAGAGGGGAGGCCAGGTCAGGGCCCCGCTGCCCAGAGGCCACACGGTAGCCTGCGAGGGCCTGCCTGGTAACAGACTTTTCCTTGGGCTTGCCAACCAGCAGGCCCTTCCAACGGCAGCCAGGTGTGAGGGAGTCCTCACCCTCAGCCATGACGGCCCGCCCCTGACCCAGGATGCTCCACGATGCAGCTTCAACCCGTTGCCATTCTCCCCTGTCAAGCCTCACCTCCATAGGGGAGCTCCATGTCTGGGTGGGCTTGACAGGGGAGCCGAAACTCCATTTTCAAACCTTTTGATTAATGTCGAAACTACACAGAATGTTTCTGCATCGTGTAAGCTGTTGAAATTTAATGCATTCTATGGTCGCATATACCATTAGACTTGTTCATTATAGTTATATAAATAATATCTTAAATTATCCGAAACTCTCACATGAGGAAAAGGCCACACAGGGCCAAGGTATTGCTAGCCATCTACTTAGGAGACACTGAGCAACTTACTTAAACCCTTGCCCACAAGCAGTGCCAGGGCAATCATTTGCATCGGTGAGGGGAAGGAAAACAGTCAACTGTTGCGTGCTCTGCCAGTAGGATCAAACACACGCTCTCATAACTAGCACTACAGCGCTATGCAACTAGGCATGAGAAGATCTTATGTCGTTGTCTGAATTCAAACAGGCTCCTTGAGGCCTCTCAGAGAATGATTCAAAATCAATGAATCAGTGGGTTTTATCATAGGGGCAGCACTATTTGTGCCTGCTTTGCTCGAAGACTTCTGGCCTTACGCTTGCTGCACGCCCGTCCTTGCAGACAGATGATGCCCAAGTCTCCTCTATTGAAACCTGCAATTGCAGGGCGTTGTGCGTGCGTGCGCAGCTGCTCACTGGAGCCTGCTGGCCCATCCTCATGCAATGACGATCCAAAGCTGTTCATTGGCCTGATAGCCCACCAGATCCGAGCAGTGTCAGCGAGCATGCAAGCGCCAGCTCCAGCACACGTGCCCACGCCTGCCCATACAGACCACGTCCTAACACATTTGACAGCGCCCGCAGCAGCTCCGTCCGTGCCAGCGCCAGCGGCAGCTGCACACCCGGCTCCAGCAGCTCACAAGAGGCGCCTCTTGCCGCCCTCGCTGACCCCTCACCCCAACCCACCCCCGGCTCCAAATGTCAAAACTCCACACGGGCCCGACAAAAGGCTCTGCCATCGACCCAGCAACGAGAACTGCCCCGATACGCACGCGCACACTGCGCCCCAGGGCCTGTCTGGCGCCAGGGCTGTTGCTGGCACCGTCGGTGTGGGCGGCGGCAGGGAAGAGGCGCGAGCGCAGGCTAGGCCGCGCTCGGGCCTGCGCGCAGCTGGGTGCAGCGCAGTGCAGGAGGGAGGGGACAGGCTGGTAGCGCTGCAACGCAGTGGTCTGCCTGAGCTGCGCTTCTATGGGGAGGTGCGTACAGGCATGCACCCTCTGAAGCGGGCACACCACGTGGTGTGTCTCTGGGAAAGGTGCACTGCAGAGATGGTTTGCATGCACCCTCTGGGTTCCCAAGGCCATCCTTTGGGGTGGGCACCAAATGACACACACACACATACATTGCAGGGACCATGTGGAGCCCTGCGTAGGTTTTGTTTGCACTGCTCACAGCGCGCAGAGGCGCACCGTATGCAAGGTTGGAATGTTGCTGCTTCAAAAGGGGCGGACGCCTTGCTCATGCTGCTTTTTTGCCTTGCTTGTTGCAGGCTGCGTCTTCAGGGACAGAGGATGGTACAGCACGGCTTTGCTCTTTTGTTTCCCGCATTCTGTGCATGCATGGACAGAGGCTGGCGTTGCATCATGCATGCAATTAGCAAGGTCTTGCCCCTCCTATTTCTTGTAGGTCATGTACGCAGGGACAGAGGTGGACATTGCATGGCAGGTAGCGCAGCTCATGAACACTGACCCCGAGCTTGTCAGCCTTGATCTAGGTGTGTGTGTGTTTGCCTGTGCATGGTTGTGTGTACGCTCACGTGTGTGCGAGCTTGTGTGTGTTTGCTGCATGCTTAGACGGCATATTATGTGCTATGAGCCGCTGTGCGTGCTACCATACATGTGCCATGTGTGTATATGAGCAGCATGGGCATGCCCGTCTGGTTGCCACTGCAAGGCACCAATTGATGCCTGTCTGGTTGTCACGGCAAAGCACCAATGGATGCTCCTCTGAATGCCACAGCGAAGCACCGATCAAAAAGCCTTGCTCCTGTGGTTCGCAAGGCGCTGTCGTATTGGGAGCCCCAATTCAGCAACCTCCTGTTAGGAGTCTCATTGTCAGAATCCTCTCTTAAGGAGTCTTATTGTCAGGCACACTTCCATTGAAATTCTCATTGCCAGACACCCCCTCAGTGAGAGTCCCATTGTCAGACACCCCCTCAGTGAGAGTCCCATTGTCAGACACCCCCTCAGTGAGAGTCTCATGGCAACAGACACTCTCTCATGGGGAGATTCAGAGAAGCTCGGTGCTCCTCCTTTGCGCTGCTCCCTTAGCGCTCTGTACACCATCCATGTATACACGTAGCCCTCGCCTTTGCACACCACCCATTGGAAGTCAGCATCATGCCCTTCTGCCCTGCTTCCCAACGCCGAAAGTCATTGACACTCTCAGGGGAGAGTATGTGGCGGTGGCCGCACCGCGGCCCCACCTCGCCCTAAGTGCGTGGAGGTGGGTTGCCCTGTCTGCAAGATCGTGCACCTGTATGCCCCCTGCAGAATGGTGGTGGTGCTATTCTGCGCATGACCTATGCAGAATGGTGGACGACCTTCACCTTGGGGGTGCCCCCACGGAAGACAGCCCTCATTCAGATCGCCTTTGAAACGAGGGCCGATCGGTCCTCAGCTGGCGCATGCAGCTTGGGCACGGGCGCGTGCAGCTTGGGCACAGGCGCATGCAGCTCAGGCACGGGGGCGTGCAGCCACAGCGCTCTGTCATACGGGGGGAGTGCCAGCCGGGCAGTCGGCCCGCAAAGCGAGAGGAGTGGCGGCCAGGGAGGCAGTGGCGGTGCCGCAGGCAGCTCTGCAGTGACACTGCCCGCAGCAGGAGCAGGAGCTGGTCCTGCTGCGCGCCAAGGTCATGGTGCGGCAGCGGGGGCGGCACCATGCGCTGCAGACCAGGCAGGGGGCGCAGGTTCGATAGTGAGCACGCAGCACGGGCCATGCCAGCTGCCTGAGGGGACAGCAAAGCCGATGGGGGCCCTTCGAGCGTTAGGGGCTCGCAGTCGCTGCCTGCTGCTGCACGTTGCAGGGCTGAGCCGCCTGCCTCTGTGCCTGCGCATGCTTCTGGAGGCAGACAGACCCAAAAAGGTGGTGCGCACGTGCTTTGCTTGCTTGTGCATGCATGCATGTAACCACGAGTGTGCATGTGTGCGCCCATCCACTTGATCCTACAATCCTACCGTTTGCAAAAAATGTGGGCTGCTGCTATTGAGCCAGCTCACAATAAGGTTACAGGGCCTGAGAAGTAGTACATGCCTTTGCCTGTGTTGGACAGCGAGCATTGCTGTTACACGCCATTAATAAACTTAATATGACAAGAGTGTGGTCCTTGTTGAGGGAGGTCACACCTCAGTAAGTACTTATGTGGTGGCTGGGTCCTGGGCCTTTGCCTGTGTTGGACAGCGAGCATTGCATGAGCATGTCTGAAAGACAACAATGTGACCATTTCAATAACCTGCTCGTGCACAAGCACGCCACCACATGCGGATGCACACACGCCACCGCATGCTGATGCACAAGCACGCCACCACATGCTGATGCACACACGCCACCGCATGCTCGTGCACAAGCACGCCACCACATGCTGATGCACACACGCGCACCCTCATGCACTGGCATGTACCCGCATACACACAGGTTGGTGTTAACCTTGCTGGTGATGCAGCCAAGTTAAAGACAGACTTTGGTAGGTGCTACTGTGTGTGTCGTATTCAGCATGAAACAAATCACAGGAATTCCGTGCTAATGTGCAAGTGTGCGCCTGGTGTCGCAAAGTTGTTGCCGTCCTCCCTCCTTATGCATGCAATCTTGGCTCTACTCCATACAGCAGAAGCCATCCAGCAACAGCACGCAAGAGGCCAGGACGTGCATCCAGTGAGCGACGCTGCAATGCCATCAAAAGTTGGAGTCTGCCTACCAGTCTGCTTACCAGATGATTGACAGCATGCATGAAGCTGGCAGCACGCAGTAAGGGAAACTCCACAAGCATGACTTACAACAAGATAGTGGTACATGTTTGAGCCTTAACGCAAACGTTACCTGCACTTTGCCATGCAGGCTGGGAATTAGGTGGCCGCCTGGATTTGGCAGAGCTTGCCCAGACGCGATGCTTTGCTCACAGGTCAGAGTCAGTGGGTAGCCTGCCAAGGATGCCAAGGATTGCAAGAATAAGGGGCCAAGACTGCCAAGGATTACAAGGAATGCAAGGATGAGGGGGTGGCCTGCCAAGACATAGAGATACTGCATGCTGTCAGCACTCGCGCGTGTGCCGCTATGCCAGGATGCAGGACACAGAATCTATAGCTCTGCATGCAACCCATGCTCTGTATTTTTAACGTGCCATCTAGGTCCCAATGCAAGGTGGCATCTGGGCCCCCTTGGTTGCGTGACCCTCACTTTTGCACGCGACTGGGAGAGTGGCATCTGGGCCCCCTTGGTTGCGTGACCCTCACTTTTGCACGCGACTGGGAAAGTGGCATCTGGGCCCCGTTGGTTGCGTGACCCTGACTTTTGCACGCGACTGGGAAAGTGGCATCTGGGCCCCGTTGGTTGCGTGACCCTCACATCTGCATCCAACTGGGAAAGTGACATCTGGGCCCCCTTGGTTGCGTGACCCTGACTTATGCAAGCTACTGGGAAAGTGGCATCTGGGCCCCCTTGGTTGTGTGACCCTCATTTTTGCACGCGACTGGGAAAGTGGCATCTGGGCCTCGTTGGTTGTGTGACCCTTACATCTGCATCCAACTGGGAAAGTGGCATCTGGGCCCCGTTGGTTGCGTGACCCTCACTTTTGCACGCGACTGGGAAAGTGGCATCTGGGCCCATTTGGTTGCGTGACCCTCAGTTCTGCACCAGACAGGGTTCCACTGAGGCTGCTTCGAAGACCCAGCAGGAGCCAGAGCTGTGCATGCGCCTGCAGGGAGCTGGTCACAACAGACATCAACACGCCTGGCAGCCTGTCTGGCCTGGTAGAGACCACACTCCTGCACCACTTGCCCAAGCCCCAAGGCTTGCGCTGCAGCCAGTGGGAACGCCGGCCCCTCTCCAACGAGCAGGTAAGATTGTTTGTGCGTTCAATGTCAGAAACCCGCTTGCAAGTGCGCCCTTGAAGAGCACATGGCACAAAGCTGGTTTGATCGATTTCTTCAGGCGTAGCTGCTGACAGAGGGACTCCTGAGGACTTGGCAATCCAGCTGCATGTGCTGCTTACTGCCTGTGCAGATCATGTACGCAACGCTGGACGCATTTGCTGGACTGGCCGTCTACCATGCGTTGCAAGCCTGCCCATTACGCAAGATTGCGGCTTGTGAATAAGCAAATTTGTGCCAAGTAATAGAAAAGGCACAGCAGTGGCCATGATAACAGGTACCATGTCCTAGGACTCTGGCATTTGAAGCAGAACTGGCTTTGGTCGAATGACAACAACTTGGTATGCTTTGGCTTTTACAATGCAGTTTGCGATGCTTTGTAACAATTCAAGACGTCAGGAGGATATATCTTCTTCCCTTTCTTCTTGGAAGTTATCTTGTATTAAGAATGAGTATCAGAGTCCGGTGGCATCCAAGACTAGCCAGCCCCTTTCCAAAGCAGCAGGATCCAAAAAGGGTCCAAGCAAAGGAGAGGGAAATTAAAAGTTGAAAATGAGGATGCTGCCAGTGCCCATGTTTTGGCAGCATGAGACATAAATTTGGAATTTTGATGCATTTGTTCACTAGGCCTAAACACTCATTCAATTAAATATGCAACCAAAATCATAACTGGTAGAAGGTTGAAAAATAGCACAGAAAGAGCATGGCACGACTCTTTTTAGAAGCTTCCTGCCCCCACTAACAACCCTCTTCATAGTTTTATGGAGTGGTTACTTGGTGCTTGCACCAGATGTTACAAACATGCATGTTTACTAAGTACAAGGGATAACTTGATACTTGTACTCAACATTTGAAAGCCTTAAAACGCCGCATGCGGACAGCCTGGCCGTTAGGCTGATAGGTGTGCAGCTGGTCATCACCAGCCAAAATGTAATCCGTAATGTCTGAGATGGAATAGCAAAGTTTCTTGTGGCATTCGGAAAGGAAGTTAAAGACGGTTTGATAAGGCAATTGGAAGGTACGCAAAAATTGAGGGGCCTCAAAAATTGATTGTGCACCCCGCAAGTCACAGTAATTACTTATAAGTCAGACTCACTTGCGGCAAGAACTTCAAGTTCTTGATTCATTGAATGGGAGGAAAAGGCAAGAACTTCTTGCTTTAATGGAATGCAAGGAAACAGGAGCTTTCTAAAGGGTTGCAGCAAAAGGAAGGCTGGAGAGAAATGAAATAGCTGGAGGGCAGGCTCATTCAAAGGAAATGAAGAAAACGCAAGCCAAAAAGATTTCGCTAAGCGCAGGGGTCTGTTGCTCAAAACAAAGCAAGGCAAGCTATATTATGCCCTAAGGGCCAAAGCAAAGGAAGGAAGCTCAAAGAAAAGAACTTCTTTGAAACCACCATAAAGCAGGCCAAGAGGGAGGCCTGAAAGGCAGGAAGCGCAAGCCACAAAGACTGTGCTGAAGCTGAGGGCTGGACGGCCGCTAAGAAGGTAGGAAGATTAGAGGGCCAGGGCTGCTAGGTCTGTGAGGACGGCAATGTCTCCACAATGCTGCAAAGGTTGTTTGTTACAACCTCAAGCTTGTAAGATATATCCCAGGGAGCAGATCCTTCAAGAGGGGCAGCAGGCGTAGCAGGGCCTCTCATCCGTCCAGTCCCTGTCCAGCCCAGTGTGAGTGCATTTAAAAGCAGCTGCATGCAGCGCTGACCTTGCCTGTTTGCAGGCTGGACAGAGTGAACGTGTAGGGAATGATAAGGGTATCAGAGACTCCACAGTCTCTTTGCAGGCAACCTGTTGTCTGCTTGGTTTACACTGTCATTGCCTGCAGCCAGTCCACAAACCCCCTTCGCTCAAACACCAAATTCTTATGGCCATACCACAAGTCTGATTTGGTTGCAGCAGTCTGTCAGTGTGACAATTGGAGTGTTGGAAACTGTCGAAGCTGTGACCAGACAAATTACACATCTGTTGCTTGCTTTGGTGCCATAATGCCATAATGCCCGCGGAAAAGAGAACACCTAGGCAGTCGAAGATCAGTCATGAAAAAGGCCAGCTGGAGCTAAGGCACTGTGTAACTCCTCCAACAGCAAGACAGGTATAAAAGGAGCCAATGGGGATCAGGAGGGTGACTAGCAGTGCCCCATGTACTTGATGATGAAAAGAGGCATAACTTTTTTAGAGAACGCTGTTTTTTGCTGATAAGGCCCATTGTTTGTTGGGTCACACGCTTGCCGCCGTGGGTGCAATCTGAAGTTGGTGGACGAGTTGCTGCACTGTGTTGCTGCCCCACCTTTTACTTCAGGTATACTTCAGGTATCAGGTGTGCGTCCACGCCCCTGTGTGCCAATGTCCAACAAGTGGAGTATTTTGGGTTGACAGAAGCAACGAGAGGATGGGAGAGAGGCAGAGACAGAGGGAGAGAGGTTGAGATGGAGGGATTGAGTATAACAAAGAAGTAAAGAGAGGGAGGGAGTTTGAGAGGGAGGGAATTTGAGAGAGAGGGAGTTCGAGAGTTTAAAAGGAGGGGGGAAGTGTGAGAGGGGAAGTAGAAGAGGGAGAGAGCAGAAGAGACACAGGGGCGGGGGGCGCCCTTGCTAGGCGCGCCCTTGCTAGGTGCTGCAGCTCCAGGAAGAACAATGAGTCAGGTGCACCACCTGTGTTGGCAGATGAAACCACGGCGTGTCAGCCAACCCAATTAACCATGCCCTCACCCGCCACCGCCGGTGCCCCGCCCACTCCCCTGCGCGCCTTTGCAGTTTTGGATGCTTGCCCCACGCAATGCAGGGGGTGCGCCGTGCGGTGAGGGGCGCCTGCGGTGAGGGGCGCCTGCGTGTATAAATGCAAGCACGCATTGGAACCCCACGCCCGCGCCCTCCCGCCCCCACCTGCGCCCTCACTTGCCACCAGAACACCATTTGCCTGGGGTAGAGTACAAAATGTGTGCTTGCACAGCACCATGCTGTCAAGTATGCGGTTGCTATGCATCCTCATGCACGTACTTGGTGGCAGAGGCAGGCTGATTTTTGACAGTCCCAACTCTCGTGGATCTTCCCATTAATGCCTGGTTCTTGAGCCTGCAGTAAATCTGCATGCATACGGCTGACTAGCCCTGGTGCATGCTTTGGCCCTTTAGAAATTGAGTACAGCCTGCCTTCTGCTACTTGACACCCAACTCTTTGGCCAGGCGCTGGAACTGCAGCGCAAAGCCAATGTCTGCACCTGCCCAATACTCTATGCTCTTTAGTCGCTGCTCTTTGTCACCTGTAGTGTGTTTAACTTTTTTGCTCAAAGCATTCACTGTGAGAGTGAGATGTGCTCGTTACAGGCTCCCTAATCTGACCCGTTTTTCCGTGCAGCAGCCTCGATACCGGCGTATGCCACTTTGAATCACTTACAAGCCAGATACTTGTAGGGGAAAGCCTTGTGCTTAATCAGCTTGAATAGCTTGGCAGGTGCCAGAGTGGAGACACCTAGCGCACTGCAGTGCCAGACGCCCAAGTCATGCACAAATACATCCAGATCATCCTTCTGACTCACCAGAAATTTGAGGGGGATATAGCACACACATACATTTGTCCTCGTCTGCATGTGTTTCTGCATAAGCCAGACCAGTGCTAGCAGCTACCACAAGCAGGCAGTGGTGTTGCACATTCCTCCTGTGCTGACTCCCTTGAATTATCAGATCTACCATTCATAGCTTTGTCTTTGGATGGATCTAACCATGGCAATAGACATGCCAGGCCTTATTCTTATGATCAATCAATAGATGCGCAAACCCTAGAGAGGACAACGGGGCAGCCAAACACACGAACATTCACAGCATGCTTGCTCTGGTGTATAGGGCGGTCTAGACGGCTAATCATCTCTTACGTTTCATCTCTGTTTTAGTTAAATTGTTCAACCTGAACGGTTATGCCTGCGAGTTCTGGCTATCCTGCAATGTCTCATGTTTTTGCAAAGCGCACATGTCAAAATTGTGTCATCTCGCTTCCAATGCATGGAAGTGATCAACAGTCACAGGCCCGTTGGTATACGGACGGTTGCCGTGAAGCCCCAACCAGCCAGCGGACACGTCGTTTTACCCATCTGCCCCAAGATCCTCAGCTGAGCCTGGCACTCGCCAACATCGCGCCGCCGCCACTGCTGCTCGTGGTATTTGCAGTTGGTTTGCCGCCTCCTGCCCAGCGGCTGCTTTTGACAGAAGGACTGACAATTACCCTGATCAGGTTGGCGCTCGCGCACGCGCCCCCACCACAGAAGACCAGGGTCCCGCAGCCACTGCTGTTGCGGGCTGGAGTGCCCTCTGGCTGGCGGAACCGAACCCTTCTGCACTGGTTGACTGCTCTGCCGCAATCACACGGCACACCTTGCTGGCGGACATGGACTTGATGCTCTGTGGGACATTATTGTGGAGGTGGTTAGTAGTATGTACACAACCTGCCTGTAGCACTTCGAGGTCAGCCTGTCTGCCAGTTGGCTTAAATGAGGCCTCGCCCCATAATCACTTATATCTCTCCAAATATCTCACTGTATTTTCTGGTAGCAATAACAGACAGGAAGTCATTGTATCGTTACACCTGGCCACATTCATGTAGCACAGATCTGCAAATGGGTTTGAATTCCAAGTTTTGAAATTCAAATTTCTTTTCACTAGACTCTATATTTCACAGTGGCTCAGCTCCTTGTTTCAATCGTTTTCACTCCACGCTGCTGGAAAAGAAAGGTATGCAGCCGTGTTGAAAGGAGCTGAATGCTTTGCCCTTGCATACAACTGAATTATACTGGTAGTTTGGCACACACTCCGCCGAAAGCCACAGTTTGCGCTAGCGCGCTGGTAGTTTGATTCTGATTTTCAGGAAGACAGATCAAAGTTGTGTGTCCTGCAAATTGTGCCTTGAGCAGAGAATCAGGCTGAGTAGATGAACACTGGTCATTCACATTACCATTTGCAAAATTCAATTGTCCACCAGAAAGATGAAATTAAACATCAGCGGTCCAGACACCAAAGCGTTCAGATATGAAATACAGTTCAGATAACTAAGGCATTGTTCAGATAATCATCTGAAGGGATGCGGCGCATCCGATGCGCGAATAATTTTTTATCAGGAATATTTTTCAAACTTTGTGCGCATGCACACACCATAACCATAATTGGTTCAATGTCCGACATTCCAGCCAACAAGACCTAGCTCAAAGGCATTACATCCTAACTTAAAAAATTATTTTAAAATGTCAGTGCATAGTGTTGACGCGGAAGGCTGAGAGCAGGCGCGAGGATCCTTCCGGAAGTGAATGGCTGGCCCCGCTTCTGGAGGACTGTGTGGGGCTCCCCGGCAAAAGTATGGGCGTGTTTTGCTGTGGATCTGATGCAATTCCAGTGCAAGACCCAGGATCAGAGGAGACACTCTCGGAGGCCAGCTATGAGCATCCGCGAATACCGGTGAGCGCGCAAGAGAGATTTCCGGTAGCCGGTCGCACCACCCTTACCGTCTAATCCAATACATAGAAGAGCACTGGAATTTCTATATCTAAGGGATGGCAGTCGTGAATGGCTGAGCTGGAGCCAAATGTCTGTTCAGCTGCTCTTTCTCTCCAATCGGCAACTTGATCAAGTCATGACCGATCTCCTTTTCGCTTGTTTCTTGGATGCAGGCAAAACATGACCTTCGTCTAAGCCGTGATGAGGGCTGCCGCGCCTCGGAAGGTGATTGACGTTTGTTCCCGAGCCTGTTCGCCTTCCAGCCCCCTCCAGCACTCTTAATGAGCACAGTCTGGTCCTTACCACGATGTTCCTTCCAAAATTTTCACTCGTGCACCCAGACAATAGGCATCAAAGCTGGACAAGGAGCGGGCAGGACAGGCAGACAGCGCCTCTTTCATGCAAGCTTGCCCAACCCCTCAGGAAGCTGCAGGATGGCCGCAGCATGCCCCTGCCTAAATGCCTCCCTGAACCTGCCACAGTAGCTTCCCAGTCTGGCGGCATCCGCCGCACGACTGGTCACTCCCTACACCTGCTCCGAAAGTGGGTTGCATCCAGCTACAGCAGTGCCGCCTTTCTCACACGCACACCTGGGAGAGCCCGGAGTTGCAACAGGGATCAGGAGCAGCTGCAACAGCATGCAGGCACGTCCACTGCCTCCCACCCCGCGGATCTCTGCAGTGAGCTTGCACGCACAGGCCGCCACCAGAGCAGCAGCAGCGGCATGCTGTCCTCGTACGCCCCAAGCCCTTTCGTCAGTCCCCGGGCCTCTGCAAGGCTTCTGCGTGGACTCCGCGAGCTCTCCCAGCATGCTCTTGACCAGGGGCGCACCGGTCCTGCGAGTGATGGCAATGACGGCGAGCTGATCGCCAGGTTGAGCGAGGCCAGTGACAACGCGTCCGTGATGTTCAGCAGCCCGGAGGTTTGCGCAGCCAGAGGTGCGAGCAGGATTTGCGCATGTACAGAGGCAATTGCGTGCAGCGGGGGGGCTGGGGAGCATTGACTCCATCGCTGATGCTCAGAAGGAGCAGTGCAGAGGCTTGCGCAGCCAGGGGTGCGACCAGGATTGGCGCATGCACAGAGGCAGTGCTGTGCGGCGGTAGGGCTGGGAAGGATTGGTCCCTGCACCAATGCTTGGGGGCAGCCGCAGGTGCCTGACATTTTGCAAAGCGCACTGCCTCGGTCGGAGGCGTTTTGTGTCTCACTTGGGGACCCGGGATGTACTTCCTGAGCAGCATGTCCTGTGTCCTGCAAACATGCCATGCGCCTGTTCGGGTGAGCAGCAGCACAGTGCAAACGGCAATGGCAGGGCAGCATCAGCCCGTAGTGGGTAAACACCCAACGTATCGCTGGCCAACTTCTTGCCGTTTGCAAGGAATTGAGCATGCATCACCAGTATTCTTCATTGCTACTGCCTTGAGATGATCCTACAGCTCTCCTCCTGCCCCATGCATGGTTTGCCCAGCTTGTGTGCAGCGATTGTGCTCTCTGCTCAATGGATGGCTCTGCAGTTTATCCTCACAGTAGAGCAGCACTGAGCCACCTGCCCCTGGAGTGCCTCTTCATGCATGGCCACCTGAGGGCCAAGTCATCCCGTCTTTTTTCTGACCCACCTGCCTCTTGATGGTGCACAGTTGCCGCGTGGCTTGAGTGTGCAGCACAGTGCTGACAAGCTTGTTGCCTGCCTAATCCATGGCTTTTGTAAACTTGCGTCCCCATGCAGAGAGGGAGAGCACCTTACTGCCCGCACTGAGCAGCAGTGGGCAGGCCTACGCCAGCACTGCAGCAGCCTTTGAAGACAGAAGCAGGAGGCTAGACAAGCACAGCAGCGGCATGGGCTATGCAGAGATCATGAAGCTGGGGGGCAGCATGCACTGCGGCTCTGGAGAGATCATGAAGCTGGGGGGCCGCGTGCACCACGACTCTTCAAGCCCCGGCCTCTGCCAGATGGAGGGCCATCATGAGTGGGATGAGCTGGAGCGGCAAAGTATGGGGGTCGGGCCAAAGAGGGGTCCAGGAATACAGCAGTGGGAGGTGGAGCAGAGGGAGCAAGGGCCAGAGGAGGAGGGGGAAGAGGCAGAGGAGATGGGGCTATTCAGACACTGCAGCGGAGGATGGGATGAGCCTTCAGCGCCAACTGGGCCAGCCTCGAGCGCTACCCTGCAGGCTCCCTTGCAGACCAGCCAAGGCGTACCGTTCTGCAGTGGGCCTCTCTGTCAAGGCATCTTTGCTGGTGCAGTCGAGGGGCACGCCCCGGCGTGTAGCAGATGCCCGCACGCTGTGGGCCCTGGGCAGCCTGAGGCACAGCAAAGTGTCAGCTGCCCCTGGGATGCCGCAAGGCCTGCCCACGTTTGCAGCACGGGCAGCTGCTGTGCGGTGAGTACCAGCAGCGGTGAGCCATGCACGGTGCCGTCTGTGCCCTTGTCTGCGGATCTGGGGTGCGCAGGTGAGCCGCGTGATCTGATGGACATCGGGGGAGTGCCAGCCGCTGCTGTGGCTGTGGACGCGATGCTGCGGGAGCCGCCGCTGCCCCTGTTGCCCCTCCCCAACCTACCCATGCACGCCACATCCACAGCGGCAGCAGCCACAGCAGCAGCACAGGTGTGCCACTCGGTGGGAGGTGCTGAGTTGCAGCAGGGCCAAGCGGTCACCAAACCCACAGCCTTCATGCTCACACCCCTGGACAGTCCCAGAGGCGCCCCCGTATCAGCCGCCGCAGGCTCGTCCCCTCCCTTCCCCCCACACAGCGGCACCCCACTTTCCCCCCGCTCCAGCCCACTTGCTCCTCTGACCTGTGACCCCCTCCCCTCCAATGCCCCCTCCCCCTTCAAGCTTAAATGCACCAGCGTGGGAGGGTTCCCTGGCTGCGCAACCCTCCACCCAGCACCACCTTGCCTTGATGCCCCAACCATCGCCCCACCACTCAGCCCCGATACCCCTGTTAGCATGGGCCGTGGCCTGCAACCGGGAGCCCGCAGGTGGAGCTCACAGCCAGGGAGCAGGCAGGCGGGGGAGGAGCCTCGCAGGTGCAGCCTGATAAAGGCAGGCGCCCACACCTCACGGCTATCGGGCCTGCTGCCACTCATGCAGCCGCTGCACGACCCATCCGAGATCACCTACACGCGGCTCATTGGGCAGGGTAGCTATGGAAATGTGTATCTTGGTGAGTGGTTAACCCCAAGCTTGCAAACTTGTGCCTGGGTGAGTGCTGGCAAGGGGGCTTGGTTAGGTACTTAAAGCTTGATTTTAACAGGGCTGCTCAAGCAAGCCAAGTCACGGTTGAGTGCTTTGGGCTGTAGGCCGGTGTTGCACGGAACACCAATTCAGACCCCTGATCACAAGACAAGTGACGAAGCATGCAGCGCCCCTTTGCATAAGGCTTGTGCCTGAGGGCGCTATGCCCCCTCCGTGCCCGCGTATGCTTCTGCAAAAGTGTGGAGCCTGCAAGCCAATGTGCTTTGCGCGAGCATCTGCAGGTTTCCAAAGCATGTGCTCATTCATCCTCTATGAAGGAAACTGCAGCCATGCCTTGCATGGGTGAATGCGATTGCATGTGGGAAAGCTCTTGGCAGCTGCTGAGCCTCCAAGTGCCATTCCTCCGAAAGCTTGGAGCAAAGGAAGGCATGGCACAAACAAGCGTTGTTCTGGCACGCCACTAAGCTTGCCGACCAACTCCAGTCTGACTCTGATATTCATACCACCAACGTGACAATAGAATCCATGCTGGCCTAACCTACGTGCCATTTTGCAGGCACATGGAAGGGTAGGCCTGCTGCCATCAAAGTCATCCCCATCAAGCCCGTCTCCCAAGGGCACAACAGGGCCTGGTCAGCACGAGTGCAGCAGCAGCTCCAGGAAGAGAGCTTGAAGGGCATAGAGGAGGAGGCTGCACTGTGTATGTGCCTGAGGTGGGAAGTCTGCGTCTGAGACTGGATGAGTTGGGCTTGCGTAGGCATGGCTGAGACACCATGGGCACCAATAAAATGGCAGCTTCTTTGTAGACAGCCCGAGCGCAAGAAGAACAAAGGACAGCTTGTGTTGTTGTGCCAAGAATGAACGTTGTGGTGGGCATAATCCACTGATGGTAAGCATTCAGATGCTGCGTATTAGAGGCCCACCACTAAAATTGCTGTAGTTTTTTTTTTCCTCATGCTTCTCAAATTATAGCTTGGCTATCAATGCCTGTTCTTTTCACCCATTGTTTGCGCCACATTGTTGGCACCCTTTGCTGTTGAAACTAGTAGTATTTTGGCGTTCTACTCTAGTAATTGCAGCCCCACTTCCACTGTTGTTTTTGCCCATCATGTGCGCATCATGTTCCGCAGGCACCCCAATGTCATCTCCACTTACACTGCCTTCATTGAGTGTCGACACAAGCTGCTGACCCCGTGCAAGCCCAAAAAGAGCCAATCAGTGTTGGATCTCCCTTCCATGTTCCCAACTCACAAGTGGGTAATAGACAAAAAGAGCCTGTGAGTGATGGATGGATCCCCCACCCAAGCTCACACCATACAAACAGGCAACAACAGCCTCTTAAAGGAACAAGGCCTGCTGCTCCGTGAAGGGTGCAAACAATATCGTAGAGGTCTTTGGTAGATTGTAAACACTGAAAGAAGTCCAATGTGTGAGGGAATCCTCGTGGCCCTATGGCTTGTAATGCTTATCTTAGCACAGATTGCTTGCAAAGATGCCGGAAATAAAAGCAAATCCTTAGTAGCAGGGTCCTAGTAGCAGGGGCAGTGGAGGATTAGTGCACAGGGGGCAGGACGCCATAAGCTTGCAGCCATACAGGACATCATGCAATAATCAACATGTATTGGTAATTGCTGCATCATGCACCTTACCTGGTACCTTATGAATCCCATCTCAGAGGCTGTTTTACAACTGTCTGTGCATTAGCCTGTTCCAGAAGATAAACTTTTGCCGTATCATACCACGTCACCAAAGCAAGGGCTGCAGTTCATGCCCACTCTGAAATTCATACACTTTTCCCTTTCATATGCTTCCCAATGACACTTCCCTGCAATACCAGAGGGTGACAGACCAAAATCCGTGGGTGTTTGGGGGTCCAATGTATGCATGGCCCTACTTATCTTGGCAAGTGAGCGACTTTTGGATTATTGGCCTAGATGGACAAATGGCGCTTAATTTCTTGGCTATGATATCCCACTAGCACCCCTATGCTAGCTTGACACGAGAACTGGTGGGGGTTTGGAATAAGGTACTTTGGACCAATGTGCCTCCCTAACATATGCTCCCTTTTAATTCATAAAGAGCGGCTGGACCTGGAGGGAAATACCTTGAACTCTTCAGCAGACTCTGTGCCTTTTTATGTAATCTTTTGCGCGTGGCCTCCTTTTGCTTTATCTCCTTCTCTTTCATCCCAGCAGTCAAGGATGGACAAAGGCTGTGGAAGCTAGGGTTTGCGTTCCAGCAGTTGGTTTGCCTTCCTGCACTGGCAATCTTTAATTGCTGGGGTATTGGAAACTGGCTGTGAAAACCTGTACAGCTTGCAGGCAAAAAGCACAACCACATTGAGTACAATTCATATATGTCATGCCAGGTTACCAATGGGCGTAGTTCAGCATATTTTGGCACAAGGCACAGCTCTCTGGTGTAAGATATCCTCGCTTGTCACCAGCACACTTATGCAAATCGACTATCCTGCAGGCAGCCCCGCACCGTTTCTAGCCCCAGCAAGCTTCAACTTTCATCCTCTGCCTCCATCGTCATGGTGGGTAAAAGCTTGGCCTTTTTCGTGGTGCCCTGACCATGCTTGTAAGATTTTGTACCAAGAGGGTTCCATGCGCAGGAGGAGAGCCAGCAGATGCCGCGTTGAGGGAGCAAGGCTACTGTGTGCACTGTGTGTTTGGTAAAATCACTGCACAATGTCTTGCTCTCAGCTCATGCGTTGGCCTTTTTCATGGTGCCCTGACCATGCTTGTAAGATTTTGTACCAAGAGGGTTCCATGCGCAGGAGGACAGCCAGCAAATGCCGCGTTGAGGGAGCAAGGCTACTGTGTGCACTGTGTGTTTGGTAAAATCACTGCACAATGTCTTGCTCTCAGCTCATACGTGCACTGTGTACATGATTCACTTACTGCACAATAGCTTGCTCTCAGCTGTTACATGAACAAGACTTCTTTTGTTGAAACGCTTTCCTTGCTGTGAGCCTTCCTGCTCACAGGAGTTTTGTCAGGGGGGCTCTTTGAGGGCTGCATTGGACAGCAGGCACATGCACATCAAGGGCAACTTGAGCAAGGTGTGTCATTGCAGGCTATGTCGGACGGTGGGCAAACATTAAAAAAATAAAGGAGATGTGAAAATGACAGCTGCTTGAGCAAGGGTCCTGCTAGGTCAACCTTTTTGCTTTGGTTTTGTCGCATAATGTTTTAGCTCATCCTGGAGCCCAGTAAAACAAGGGGTGACTGGACATTGAGGACCCTCACTTAGGTAAGCATTTAAATTCTGATTCAAGCCATGGCCGGCAGTTGGCTCCTAGACACAATACATGTAGCTTGATGATACATGCGCTGCCAGTTAAGGCAACACAATGACAGTGCTTAAGGAGAGGCACATCAATAGCTGCTTCAAGTGCACGCAACTTGTCTTTCTGCACTTGTGCTTGTTGAGTCTGCCCCTGAGAGTCCTTCATTACAGGCAAGCTTTTTTTTCAAACCCAAGACCTAAGCCATAGTCAAAGAATGCATACTCCCAATGGCTCTAGTATTTCACAACATTTATAAGTGTCTAAAGCAGAGTTGTCTCCTAGGTCTACCTCAGTTTCTTGCATTATGCATTGTAGATCCAATGAAGGATGAGCAGCACACTATTTAAAGGGTCACAAATAACCACTGTCTCTTTCAATTCATCCATTTTATGCAGATTCTTCCCCTTGCATGTGAGATCTGCAGTGCATTGGCTTACCTCCACGAACAGGGTATCACACATGGTAAGTTGAAGATTCATGCAATCCCAGGCACATGTTGCATCTAAATAAAAAGCATGCGCCGGCAAAGGTATGAAGCTTGTATGAGGAAAAGATGGTCATGCAACCTTCAGCCCTGGCATCGGATCCTAAGAAAGTGGCAATAAGTCTTATTTACCCTGTTGCTAGCAGTCAAGGGTAAAGATGCACTTTTTTCTTTACATTGATGTGCCAATTACTCACTGTTTTCTTGCGCCTGCAAAATGTTTTAGCTTGCAAGTCTGACAATTTGTTGGTAATGAAATGAGCACACGAATACAAAGTAGATTATCCAGCATGAAGCCACTGCCTGAGCAACTCTTGCACTACTAGCAGTCTATTGCGCGTGTATTATTTTGGACACTCCACTTGGTCATTGATCTTTGCTGCTGCTCCAAACGCAACTGGCCATGGCATAGAAACACCAGAACAGTTCAATACTGAAATAGTGCATAAACGGACAAGGAAGGATGCTCACACGCCGTCTCTGTTGGTTCCCAGGCGACTTGAAGACAGCAAACATCATGCTTGCTAGACTGCCAGATTCTGCAGCTGCCCGTGTGGGTCGCAAACATTGTTGCAAAGTTGTGGACTTTGGGCACAGCAGGTGAGTGTATGACTTCAGCACACAGCAGGTCAGATTTTGGCTGGCCCAAATAGGCACAGTAGGCGAGTATTTTGCGAGCATTGCTGCAAATTATTTGGGCTTGGGTTCGGCAAGTGAGTGCACGGAGTGCGAGAAGAGCAGGATAGACATGCCATTCAAAGGTACCATGCTGGTATTGATGGGTGCTATGGGCCTTGGGCCCCTAGTGGACATGAATACAAGGAGAGGCATGCATCCTCAGATCAAATGATCAAATAATCGTCCACCATTCCCAGTACGAAATGCAGACAGCAGGGCTTTATCGAGACTCCTCCAACTTTTAGCAAATGATGCTGCTGCTTTTGTTGTCAGTGTGGCGTACGGTCCGCCCTTTGTGCCTCTGCAGAATCATGGAGCTTGCAGACATCCCACTGCCATTATCGCCGGCTGGTCCTGTGACCCCAGTGGCAGATGCTGGGCAGAGCAGCAGCAACAGCAGCAGCAGCAGCAGCGGCGGCGGCTGGGCGCATGCTTACAAGGGTGCAGACCTGGCCACGCCTACCCACATGGCTCCTGAGCTGATGGCTGATGGGTCAACTGTGCCTGGTACCGAGTGTGGTGAGTGTACATCTTTGAACTGACCAGATTCCATTCCACGAGCTTGTGGTCAAGTCAAGCTTGCAAGAGCATACCCAGCCGGTGCTTGCACCCTTGGAAAATGGGCTCTTGTTTGTTGCATTGATGCACGTAGAGACATCAAAAATAGATAGGGGAAACATCTTGTTTGCGTTGCACTGTTACTGGGCAGGCAATTGACTTGGATTAGAATATATTCACCACAGTTTAGCATGGGGTATAGTTGCAGAAGGGGTTATGCAAGCAGAACACTAGGCATGCTATTTTTGGAAATACATTTGTTTTTGGGAAAACAACATACCTTTGTCTTTCAACTCCACACTTGGCACATTCTGGGGTAAAATGAATGTCCTTGTGGGCATGGATAGATTCGAAACCTTCAAGTTAGGGCCTAGATTGGCATTAGGCACGCTCAGCGTCAGCCACCATTAACCAAATTGATTGCAACTTAACCTCCAAATCACCAATAAGTTTTATATGTAGAAGAAAAACCTGAATTTCTGGTCAAGTGCAGTCCGCCATTAATCCCATGTGACAACTGTTTCTAGATAGTTTTGGAAAAAGAATGTGAGGCTTCCATAGATGCAGCTGCTCAAGTGTATTATTGCTGCGAAGTGCTGATTTGAATGTCCTCTTTTTAATGCGGTTGTCTTCTGCAGATGTATATGCGCTAGGGGTTGTGCTGTGGGAGCTATTCACTGGGTTGCAGCCCTATCATAGGATGAAGTATGCAGACCTTATTCGGGTGAGTTGTCCATCATTCACTTACTACC
>LKMJ01000375.1_pt1 | contig 33054 bp, 25 predicted proteins | sample 643391 | NCBI WGS metagenome assembly LKMJ01 (sample SAMN04112250, study PRJNA286221) | soda lake metagenome | biome: soda lake; feature: Kulunda Steppe; material: water; isolation source: sample PL-Br10 brine of Picturesque Lake | place: Russia: Kulunda steppe | collected 2010-07 | reverse complement strand
CAATCGTCTCTGATAACCGCTCAATTTCTTCCTGCTGCTCCTGTAAACCTTTCAGCAGTACCGCTGTCATATTTGCGTATGAGAGACTCAGGTAACCGCTTCTATCTTCTCTCACCAGTTCAGGGAAGTGCTTTTGTACCTGCTGGGCAATAAATCCGATTTGCAGTTCTTCAGAACGGTTTGTTCCCTCTTTAAAACGATAGCGAACCGGCTCAATTTCAAGCAGGGCGGGGATGAATTCACCAAGTGGTTCAATATCCGTTTTGAAACGTTCATCAGATGTTTGAGTATAATCACCGGCAATAGTCATATTACCACCATTATCTAATACCAATGCATCAGAGCGAGTTGCGTTATCGGTTCCATTGCCCACTACAAATAATGTATTATCAGCTTCTGTGTTTGCATCATTATATTTTCCAATAGAAAGTGAACTTGTTGAAGCTGCAATTGTTTGAGAACCCATTGATGTGGCACTGTTACCTAAAGCCTCAGTACCGCTTCCCAAAGCGGTAGATCTTTCCCCTTCGGCAGTTGTATTATCTCCCCATGCTGTAGATTCTGCACCAGAAGCCTCAGTATTACGGCCCCATGCTGTAGATACACCACCTGATGCTGTTGTACTAGAACCCCATGCTGTGGCAATTTGTTCGGTTGCTGAAGTTAATACACCCCATACAGTTGTATTAGCTTCAGTAGCATTTCCAGATAAACCCCAGGCTTTGGAATACAATCCACTTGCAGTTGTACTTGCACCAAGTGCGGTAGAATAGATCCCTGAGGCTTCTGTATTGTAACCCCATGCTGAGGAATACGCCCCAATTTGGCCGTCATCCCATTGGGTTCCATTTACATAACCGGCTCTAAACGCTGCTTTTTTTGGGTAGAAAAACATACGGGTACCTTCTCCGAAAATCTCTAAATCTTCTCCTACCTCAAACGTACCTGTAACCAGCAATCCATCTTCTCCGCCCACTTCAAGCTGATGTCGCGGCGTGTCTGTTCCTATACCTACAAAGCCGTTGTTGTTATTATAAATATTATCACCGTCTGCCACCCAAAAATCTGAGCTTGGCTGCATGGGTTTCCACTCGGTACTATCAAAGTAATAAAAACCGGTGTTGCCGTCAGACTGGTAAATCATTAATCCGTCTGCAGGAGATGCGATGGCGTCTCTTTCGGTTTCGGTCATGCGGGGTATCAGAATTCCTTTATCCGTAGACACAACATCCAGTACGGCAGAGTCATCTGGGTTTTCTGTGCCGACACCTACCTGTGCATAAACATCACTGATAATTAATGAAATAAATAATGATAAAAGGACGATTTGGGAGAACTTCATAGAAAAATAGGATTTTTGATTAAATTTGAATTTTGTAATGAGATTTATATCTATGTATTTTATTTGATTAAATACTTAATTAAGTGAGCTTTAATTATTCTAAAATGAAGTCTTATTTATTCATTTAGAATCCAAACTGGATAAAAAACACTATCTATAGTAAAATTTTTAACCCCGTCTGTTACTTTAGCGAGATTTATTTTCGATTGGCCCATTTTTTTAAAATCTACGCTTATGTTATAAGCATAACTTCTACTTATCCATTTTTTACGAATGCAAAAATGACATTAGAGGTCTTTTAAATTGAGTTCAGCAACGGATAAAAAAAAGCGTACAATGAACTTTTAACTGCCGTATACAATCAACTTAAGATCATTGCTACCAAGCAGTTGAAATACGAAGATGAGAATCACACCTACTCTCGAATAGATCTTGTACATGTTGTATTTCTTAATATGGTTGATAAAAATGAGGTAGACTGGAAAAACAGAGCCACTTTTTATGGGGTCGCAGCAATTTGTATGAAACAGTTGTTGATTGATTATACACGAAGAAAATTGAGACAAAAACGTAGCGGTGATTATATAAAAAAACCTATATCGATGAGATGATTCCTATACGGTGGAAGTCCGAGATTGGTTAGAAGAATTCCATAATAAATGAACCAATCAAATTTCAACAAACTTTAGCATACCCCTTAAAAAATAGACGTGCCAGTTTCAGTCGTGAACTTTTCCAGGAATTTCATTCCTTTATATGAATTTCCTTTCTTATTCAGCCTTGGGCTCCAAACCGCAATTGAGTAATGATCGGGATAGACCGCTACAATCCCTCCGCCTACTCCGCTTTTTCCCGGCAGGCCGGTTCTGAAAGAGAAATCCCCCGCTTCGTCGTACATACCACATAGCTGCATGATGGCATTTATGCGCTTGGATTTGCTCATTGTCAAAACCCTCTCTTTCGTGTAGGGACATTTACCATAATCGGCGAGAAACAGAAATGTGCGTGAAAGCTCCCTGCAAGTCATTTCAATTGAGCAGAGATAGTAATAGAAATCAAGCACCTCATCGATATCATTCTGAATATTACCAAACGCTTTCATCAGGTGAATCAAAGAGGCATTTCGGTGTCCAGCCGTTTTCTCCGATTGCGCTACGGCCGGTGAATAATCAATCTCTTGATTTCCTGATATGCTTCGGATAAAAGTAATCAGCTCCTTTTTAGGGTTGCTAAAAAGATCCATCAAGATATCACAGACCACAATCGCTCCTGCGTTAATCATTGGGTTGCGAGGAATACCTTTATCGTGTTCAAGTAATACGAGTGAATTGAACGGAGTCCCTGAAGGCTCAATGCCCATTCTTTTCCACAGATTATCATCCTCAATACGGTAAGCCAGCGTCAATGAAAGTACTTTGGCAATACTCTGAATGGAAAACTTCTCTTCTGAATCTCCGGTTGCATAATGTTTATCATCGATGGTGGTCAAGTGAACACCAAATTTATCTGGATTTACATGAGCCAGTTCCGGAATGTAATCGGCTACACGGCCCGGATCATTATTGTTCTTGATATGATTAAAAACTTTATCTATTGCTGGCTGAAAATCCATACCCGGCTTGTATTTTGGTTTGATTTAAATCAAAATAGAAAAATGAGTGCTATTGTTTGAGCCGTTTTTAAACATATATATATTTACTTCTTTGCTATTTTTAGAAAAGCTCCGCTTATTGATGTCTGTTATACATTTAATATCATCCCGTTCTATGATCAGACAATATTTAGCTGTACCTCTCATTTTATTGATGATTACCGGTTGCAATCAAAATTCCACTCCGGAGATAAATCTCAATGCAGAGGAGTATAAAACCTGGGCATCCTTCCTCGGTGATAAAGCCTCCACTCAGTACTCTTCGCTCGACCAGATTAACATAGAAAATATTGACCGGCTTGAAGTAGCCTGGACATTTTCCACAGGCGATTTGATTGAAGACTCAAGAACGGAGATTCAGGCTAACCCGATCATTATTAATGATGTTCTTTACAGTACATCACCCTTAAAAAAAGTGTTCGCACTCAATGCTGCTACCGGAGAAAAGCTCTGGATGTTTGACCCGTTTGAAGGACAGGAGCCGGCAGCGAGAGGTGTAAATCGCGGAGTCTCTTACTGGACTGATGGTGATAATGAACGAATTTTATACGTAGCCGGAGACAGGTTATACAGTATAAACGCCAAGAACGGTGAACCTGCGGAAGAGTTTGGTGAAAATGGCTCCAAAGATTTTGCAACAGGATTGGGCAGAAATACCTCAGAACTGAGTGTTACGGCTACATCACCCGGAGTTATCCATGAAAACCGGATTATAATCGGTTCAAGAGTTTTTAACCGGGCACCCGGACACATCCGTGCATTTGATATTCGAACCGGTGAGATTGACTGGGTTTTCCACACCATACCTCAACCCGGCGAAAATGGCTATGATACCTGGCCGCCCGATGCATGGACCCGAGTGGGAAATGCAAACAGCTGGCCCGGCATGAGCCTCGATGAAGAACGCGGAATTGTTTATGTTCCCACAGCATCGCCGGGTCATGATTTTTACGGGGGTGATCGTATCGGTAAAAATCTGTTTGGGTCTTCCCTCCTTGCGCTGGATGCCTCAACAGGAGAAAGAATTTGGCACTACCAGTTAGTACGCCATGATATCTGGGACTACGATCCGCCCGCCGCTCCCAACCTGATTACCATTCGAAAAGAAGGTGAACTTATTGATGCTGTTGCACAAGTAACGAAAACAGGCTACGTGTTTGTCTTTAATCGTGAGACGGGTGAACCGATTTTTCCAATTGAAGAAGTGGATGTCCCTCCATCTGATTTACGCGGTGAGGAGGTTTGGCCCAGCCAACCCGCACCGATCAAACCTGAGCCTTTTGTTCGACAATCTTTCACCGAAGAGGATATCACCGATATTTCTCCGGAATCACAACAGGCTGTTTTAGAACGATTCAGAGAAATCCGAACCGGAAATATGTGGGAGCCGCCAAGTACTGAGGGCACACTGATATTTCCGGGGTTTGACGGCGGAGCCGAATGGGGCGGCGCAGCTTTTGATCCTGAAACAGGAGTGTTATACGTAAACGCCAACGAAATGCCCTGGATCCTGGAAATGGTGCCGATAGAACCCGATGAGGACGAAGAGCCGGTTTCTGCCGGCAACAGGATTTATTCACTAAACTGTGCAGCGTGCCACGGTTACGACCGTTCGGGCGAGGGACACAGCAATATGCCTTCCTTGCTGAATGTAGAGGAAAGATTTACAGATGATGAAATTGAAGAAGTAATAACCGAAGGCCGGGGAGTCATGCCGCCTTTCTCTTACCTATCTGATGAAGAAGTTGATGCATTAATTGGGTACTTAAAAGATCCGGACATGCCCGATGCAGAACCGGTTCAGATAGATATGAACCGTGCTCCACAGGTACTCTATACGCATACGGGCTATAATCGGTTTTTAGATCCCGATGGGTATCCGGCAGTAAAACCTCCCTGGGGAACACTAAATGCCATCGACCTGAATACAGGAGAATACCTCTGGAAAATTCCTCTGGGTGAATTTGAAGAGCTTACTGCACGTGGAATCCCGCAAACGGGCACCGAAAATTATGGAGGGCCTGTAGTCACTGCCGGAGGAGTGTTATTTATCGGGGCAACACAGGATGAGAAATTCAGAGCTTTTGATAAATCAAACGGTGAGCTGCTATGGGAAACGACCCTCCCTGCCGGCGGATACGCCACACCATCTGTCTATGAAGTAAATGGCAAACAATATGTTGTGATTGCTGCAGGCGGTGGCAAGATGGGAACCAAGTCCGGTGATACCTATGTGGCATTTTCACTGTCTGAATAGATTGTGGAATCCGTTCTGAAAATACCCTACAATGAAAACAATCAAATAATTTAATCGAATTTAATTATGACCAGCATTACAATAAATCGTTTTTCTCTCTTTCTATTTATTCTTCTATTTCATGTAAGCAGTTTGTTTTCAGTGGCACAATCGCAACAACTCTCTGAAATTGAACAGCAGCTGATTGCCGATGTGGAGGCCAACTACCAGGAAACGCTGGACCTGCTTCGGGAAACTGTTGATATTAACAGCGGTACATTTAACCTCGAAGGGGTTAAAGAAGTTGCTGAAGTTTACGCCCGGGAGTTCAAAACGATCGGGTTTGAAACTGAATGGATTGAGATGCCTGAAGAGATGAATCGTGCCGGGCATTTTGTAGCGACACGAAAAGGAAATACCGGGAATAAACTGCTTTTGATTGGTCACCTTGATACAGTTTTTGAGGAGTCGATGCCCTTTACCCCGTTTACGATCATTAATGATTCTACAGCTATCGGGCAGGGTGTGAATGATATGAAAGGAGGTAATGCGATGATTTTTGCGGCTCTGAAGGCTCTTCACCAGAATGAATTGCTGAATGATGCCCATATCACTGTTTATTTTACCGGGGATGAGGAAAACTCGGGAGATCCAAAAGAAATCAGCCGCGGAGATTTTATTGATCGGGCTATTGAAGCCGATATTGCACTTGGTTTTGAAACCTCACAGGGTTTTAATATTGCAACTACCGCTCGAAGAGGTGCCAGCAGCTGGACATTGCACGTAACAGGACGTCAGGCGCATTCTTCCGGAATTTTTAGTGAAAGAACCGGTTATGGAGCTATTTTTGAAGCGGCCAGGATTTTAAATCAATTTCGGGAAGAACTTACAGGGGAAAAGTTTTTAACGTTTAATCCGGGGCAGATTGTTGGAGGTTCAGAAATTACTTATGATGATGAAACCACACTCGGAACATCGGTAGGTAAAACCAATATCGTTGCCAAAGATGCCTTGGTAACCGGAGGCCTTCGATTTTTAGGAGAGGATCAAAAAGAAGATGCAAGAGAAAGGATGCGTCATATTGTATCTCAAAATCTGAACCAAACCTCAGCAGAAATTGAATTCAGAGATGGAATTCCCTCCATGCCTCCTACCGAAGGTAATGATGCTGTTCTCCGAGTTCTGAACCAGGCGAGCCGGGATTTAGGCTTCGGCGAGGTTGTTGCCGGTGATCCCGGTTCAAGAGGAGCTGCAGATATATCATTTATTGCAGAATATGTAGATGCTTTAGATGGAATAGGCGCTTCAGGAACCGGAGCTCACACACCTGATGAAACGATTAATCTGAATGATTTTCCGGACCTGATTAAAAGAAGTACGATACTTATTCATCGGCTGATTCAGCCCATCGAGTAAAACTTGACCAGAATGATTTGCTGGCCCCGGGAGGAACATACCTAACCCGGGGTTTCTGTATTTAATTTGGTTTTACAACCAGATTAACAATCCGCCCCGGCACAAATATCTCTTTTACTATTGTTGAGCCATCCAGGTATTTCTCAACATTCTTTTGCTGCTTCGCCAGTCCGATTACAAATTCTTTGTCTTTAGCTTTTTCAGCAGGCACCTGGATATTGGCTCTCACTTTTCCATTTACCTGAACCGGATAGTCGATGAGATCTTCTTTAAGATACTCCTCATTCCATTCTGGCCACGATTCATAAGCAAGCGACTGATTATGTCCTGACTTGCTCCAAAGTTCTTCTGCTATGTGAGGAGCAAACGGTGATAACAGTTTCACAAAACTTTCTGCAGATTCACGCGGCAAATCCTTCCATTGTTTAGCTTCATTTACGAAGATCATAAGTGCGGAAATCGCTGTATTAAACCGCATATTTTCAATGTCTTCCGTCACTTTTTTAATCGCTTCATGAAGTACTTTTAGTTCGTCACGTGTAGGTTTACGATCAACAATAGTAAGTTCCTCTGATTCTCCATCACCTAAAAACAGCCTCCATGCACGGTTTAAAAATCGGTTCACCCCTTCAACACCTTTTGTACTCCATGGTTTAACCTGTTCAAGCGGCCCCATAAACATTTCATAAAGGCGAAGAGAATCGGCACCGTAACTTTTAACTACATCATCAGGATTAATTACATTACCTCTCGACTTCGACATTTTATGAGCCCGGGCATCGACTTTAATCTCAGTACCCTTCATGTAAAAATCATCACCCTTCTTTTCAACATCGGTCTCTGATAGCGGAATTCGTTTAATCTCTTTCATTCCTTCTGCTTCCTCAGCACTTATCATCTTGCCATCTTTTTCGTAGCCTGTATATTCCACCTCTCCCAAAATCATACCCTGATGCACAAGAGTCTGAAATGGTTCTTTTGTAGAAACCACACCACAATCATAAAGTACTTTATGCCAAAACCGTGCATAGAGAAGATGAAGTACGGAGTGTTCGGATCCTCCGACATACAAATCAACAGGCATCCAGTATTTTTCTTCTTCAGCATCAACAGGCCCACCGTCAAATTCCGGACTGATATATCGCAGATAGTACCAGCAAGAACCGGCCCACTGAGGCATAGTATTCGTCTCGCGAAGTGCTTTTTTGCCCGTTTCCGGGTCTGTGGTTTCCACCCAGTTTTCGGCGCGTGCAAGAGGTGGTTCTCCGGTTTGTGTGGGCTGATAATCATCCACTTCAGGAAGCACCACCGGCAGATCTTCTTCTGGAACTGCTTTTGGTTCACCATCCACATGAATAATCGGAAATGGCTCTCCCCAATAACGCTGTCGCGAGAAAAGCCAGTCTCTGAGTTTGTAGTTTACATTTCTCTTACCAACTCCGTTTTCCTCAAGCCACTCTGTAATTTTCTTCTTCGCTTCGGGGATATGTAATCCATTCAAAAAATCACTATTAATTGCCGGACCATCACCTGTATAGGCTTTTCCGTCAAAATCTTCGGGAGGCTGAACCGTCCGGATAATCGGCAGATCGAATGTTTCGGCAAATTCCCAGTCACGTTCATCCTGCCCCGGTACCGCCATAATGGCTCCTGTTCCGTAATGAGCCAAAACATAATCGGCAATCCAGATGGGGATCTCTTTGCCGTTTGCCGGATTGATGGCATATGCACCTGTAAACACGCCCGTTTTCTCTTTTGATAGTTCCTGCCTCTCAAGATCTGATTTCTGTGCAGCTTCATTCTTGTAGGCTTCAACTTCTTCTTTGTAGTCATCTGTAGTCACAACATCCACGAGATAGTGTTCGGGTGCAAGAACCATATAGGTTGCTCCGAAAAGAGTATCGGGACGGGTGGTAAATACACGCATTTTTTCATCGTGTTTGTGAACCTGAAAGTCGATCTCAGCACCGATTGATTTGCCAATCCAGTTTCGCTGCATTTCCTTGGTTGATTCAGGCCAGTCCAGATCATCCAAATCTTGTAAAAGTTCTTCAGCATATTCGGTGATTTTTAATACCCACTGTCTCATCGGGCGACGAACAACCGGATGCCCTCCCACTTCACTTTTTCCGTCAATAACTTCCTCATTTGCAAGTACGGTTCCGAGTTCGGGGCACCAGTTTACAGGGGCCTCATCTTCGTACGCCAGGCCTCGTTCAAACAATTTTAGAAAAATCCACTGTGTCCATTTATAATAGTCCGGATCGGTTGTATTCACTTCCCGGTCCCAGTCGTAAGAAAAGCCGAGCATCTGCAGCTGCTCACGAAATCGGTTAATATTTCTCTCGGTTGTATCGCGCGGATGCGTACCTGTTTTTACCGCATATTGTTCAGCCGGTAAACCAAAAGCGTCCCATCCGATTGGGTGTAGTACATTGTAGCCCAGCATTCTTTTATATCGAGCCAGAATATCTGTAGCAGTATATCCTTCCGGGTGACCAACGTGGAGTCCTGATCCGCTGGGATATGGGAACATATCAAGGATGTAATACTTTGGCTTCTCTTTATTTTCAGGGGTTTTAAACGTTTTATTTTCCAGCCAGTATTTTTGCCACTTGGTTTCTATTGATGAAGGGTCGTACGTGCTCATTAAAATCAGTTAAACAAATTATAAATTACAGTTGGTTGACAGCCTGATAAGATAATGAAATTTGATGTGATGAGCATACTCAGAGGGCAGAAAGCTTCAGGCTCGGTTTACAACTTCAATCAATCTGTTAATTGATTAACAGGCTCATAAAAATCTTTTCAGAATATCTTCGTATGCATCAATTCTTCGGTCTCTGAAAAACGGCCATATTTGTCTGTGTTTTTCCAGTGATTCAAGATCAAGCTGAGCCGTAATAACACCTTCACTCTCGTCACCTTCGGCAATAGTTTCACCAAACGGACCGGATATAAATGAATTTCCCCAAAAGCGGGTGCCTCCCTCCTCTCCTGTTCTATTTATACTCACCACAAAACAACCGTTTGCAATTGCGTGGCTTTTTTGGATTGTTTTCCAGGCATTCATAAACTGACTTTTATCGGTGTCTGTTTCTTCAGGCAGTGTTCCAATTGCTGTTGGATAAAATAGAATTTCCGCACCTTGTAAAGCCGCCAGTCTTGCAGCCTCCGGGAACCATTGATCCCAGCAGATCAAAGTACCGATTTTACCAAAAGGGGTATCAAAAACCTTAAATCCTTTGTCGCCAGGAGTGAAATAACACTTTTCATAAAACCCCGGATCATCAGGTATATGCATTTTCCTGTATTTCCCCAGTACCGTACCATCTCTGTTCAATACCACCATCGAATTGAAGTAAACACCTGGTGCATGCTTTTCAAAAAGTGGCACCAGAAGAATCACGCTTAATTCATTCGCTAATTTTGAAAACCGGTTTGTAGCAGGCCCCGGAATTTGTTCTGCCCAATCAAAATATTTTTGATCAATTTCACGGCAAAAATAGGTTGTATTGAACAATTCCTGTAAGGCAATAATATTAGCTCCCTCAGCCGCAGCTTGCCGAATATAATGTTCAGCCTTATCAGTGTTTATTTTGATATTTTCTTCACATGAATATTGAATTGCCGAACAAGTAATCATTGATTTTGAATTGATTGAATTATGTAGATTTATATAAATATTCAAAATAAGTCTATTTCAAACACAAACAGAAATATTGATGATGGTTAGCCAAAAAAGCGCTTTTAAAACATTTTATTTATAAAAGATCTTTTTTAAGCAGTATCTTTCGCAGCGAAAACAATTTTTAAATTTAATGTAAAAATTATTCACATTTTTGATTTAAATATTGTGTTAGATACAGACAAAAAAAGGCTAATAAAAATTGTTAAGTATTAAATAATTGAGTCATAATAATGGATTACAATAAACAACCTAAAAGTAAGCATAACTTAGATTACCTTGGGTTAAAAAATACAGAGCTGGCGATGTGGAATTTGAACCCATCGGAGCTTTATGAACAAGCCATCAAGAATGGCGAAGCGCAGCTAACTGATAAAATGGCACTTTTAGTAAAAACCGGGCAGTACACAGGGCGCTCACCTGAAGATCGCTTTTTGGTTGTAGAACCGGGTACTAAAAACGATATCGACTGGAATAAAATAAACAAACCGGTATCCGAAGAGGTTTTTGACAATCTGCATAAAAAGCTTGCTAAATATCTGGATGGCAAAAAAATGTATGTTAAAGATCTTTATGCCGGTGCCGATCCAAAGTATCGTTTAAATGTACGCGTGGTCAGCGAAGCGGCATATCATGGATTATTTGCTCACAATATGTTTATCAATCCAAGTGATGATGAACTTAAACATCATAAACCGGGTTTTACTGTTCTTGCAGCACCTACTTTTAAAGCAAATCCTGAAATAGACGGAACCAGAACCAGCACTTTTATCTTATGTAACTTTGCCAAAAAACTGATTCTCATTGGCGGTACACTGTACTCAGGTGAAGTTAAAAAAGGAATTTTTGCCGTAATGAATTATCTGTTACCAAAGCAAAATGTGATGGCAATGCACTGTTCGGCAAATATGGATAGTGATGGTGATACGGCTGTATTCTTCGGGCTATCAGGCACCGGTAAAACAACACTTTCAGCAGATTCTCATAAAACGTTGATTGGTGATGACGAACACGGATGGAGCGAAGATGGAATTTTCAATTTTGAAGGAGGCTGTTATGCCAAAACCATTGACCTCACTCCTGAAAGTGAACCCGAAATCTATCAAACCACACAAATGCCGGGTACTATTCTGGAAAATGTAGTTCTCAATAAAGATCGTGAGCCGGATTTTTCTGATGGTTCACTAACCCAAAATACACGCTGTGCTTATCCGATTTCTTACATCCCAAATGCAAGCGAAACCGGAATTGGCGGCCATCCCAAAAACGTCATATTTTTAACAGCCGATGCTTTTGGTGTACTCCCCCCTATTTCAAAACTAACGCCTGAACAGGCCATGTATCATTTTATAAGCGGTTATACGGCCAAAGTTGCCGGAACTGAAAGAGGTGTTACCGAGCCGCAAGCAACTTTTTCAGCTTGTTTTGGCTCTCCCTTCATGCCGCTTCACCCAACAGTTTATGCTGAGCTTTTAGCAGATAAGATTAAGAAACATAACTCTCACGTATGGCTTGTAAATACAGGATGGACCGGGGGAATGTACGGTGACGGTTCAAGAATGAAGCTTAAACATACCCGAAAAATGCTTGATGAAGCTATTTCGGGTAATCTTAATGATGCAGAATATATCAAAGAACCATTTTTTAGTCTTCATATTCCAAAAAATATCCATGGTGTTCCTTCCGAGGTACTGGTGCCCCGAGATACCTGGCAAGATAAAAATGCCTATGACAAAAAAGCCGGAGAACTGGCAAACATGTTCAAAAAGAATTTTGAGCAATTTACTGATCAGGCCAGTAATGAGATTCTAAACGCAGGCCCAAAAGTTTAATCCTATTATATAATTATAGACCTGTCAACCTGAGTTCGATTCTTAATCTTCATCAAAGTGCATCAAAAGTCCCCTCCTTTTCCAAGGAGGGGATTTAGGGGTGGTTCAAAAAGGTTAAATCAGCCGATTTTTTATTTTTAGGCCTGATCATAGCACCATAACCACCCCCAACCCCTCCTTTTTCAAGGAGGGGAGCCTCTTTTGTTAATTTTTGATATTGAACTCAGGTTGTTAAAGTTTTAGAAATTAACCTGCTAACATTTTTTAGCCCGGTATTCTTAAGGTACCGGGCTTTTTATTTGATCCTTTCTACCTTTTCTGATTATCCGTACATTTAGCATCCTGTTTATTTAAAAATATTTAGTTCCATGAGTGTAAGTGTCATACCAGATTTCAACCGTACCATACCGATAGATAAAATCGGAGTTGAAGAGCGTGTTTCGAGATTAAATAAAAGAAGTATCAAAAAAGAATCGAAAGTTCAGGGCTTAAAACTCGCCCTGAGTATGATTGATCAAACCACGCTCGAGGGAAAAGATTCGGAGGGCAAGGTTATTCAGATGTGCAGAAAAGCCCGTACGCCTTATGCTCCGATGCCCGACCTGCCAAGCGTTGCCGCTGTTTGTGTATATCCAAATATGGTATCTGTTGCAAAAAAGACGCTGATAAATACAAATATTCATGTAGCGAGTGTAGCAACAGCATTTCCGAGCGGAATGGCTCAGCTCAGTGATAAACTGAACGACACAAAATTCGCTGTTGATCAAGGCGCCGATGAAATTGATATGGTCATCTCAAGAGGAGAATTTTTGAAAGGTAATTACTCATTTATATTTGATGAAATTGCCGCCATAAAAGAGGCCTGTGGCGAAGCTCATCTAAAAGTTATTTTGGAAACCGGTGAGCTGGAGACTTATGAAAATGTTAGAAAAGCCAGTGATATAGCCATGTATGCAGGTGCCGATTTTATTAAAACATCAACCGGGAAAATTTCTCCAGCTGCCACACAGCCTGTAACCCTTGTAATGCTTGAAGCAATCCGAGATTATTACCGCGAAACGGGAATTAAAATTGGAATGAAACCTGCCGGTGGTATCCGTAAAGCCAAACAGGCTCTTCAATATCTTGTGTTGGTGAAAGAAACTTTAGGTTCAGAATGGCTCAACCCCGACCTTTTCCGGTTTGGAGCAAGCTCTCTCACTAACGATATTTTAATGCAGATCGTTAAACAGGAAACCGGCGTGTATCAAAGCAATGTATATTTCTCTGAAGATTAATTTCTAAGAAGATTTTTAAACAACTGAAAAACGATGGATGATAAAACCACTTCCGAAGAGTTAGAAAAAACAACAAACGGTTCACCTAAACCAACATCGCCCAATTCAGATTTAAAACTGGATTTTGCCTCATTTTGGGAGTACAGCTCCGCCCCTGAGAGCAGCGATCATGTTGAAATCAAGGAAGAATACGGCCACTTTATTAACGGTAAGTTTACAGATCCGGCTAAGGGTCGTACTATGACATCCATAAATCCGGCCACAGAAAAACCTTTGACAAAATTTGCGGAAGGGACCTCAGAAGATGTGGATAAAGCGGTTAAAGCAGCCCGCAAAGCTTATGAAAAAACATGGAGCAAACTCAGCGGAAAAGAACGGGGTAAATATATTTTCAGACTGGCGCGCATGATTCAGGAGCGATCGCGAGAGTTGGCCATTACTGAATCTCTGGACGGTGGAAAACCGATTCGGGAATCCCGTGATGTTGACATTCCACTTTCAGCGGCCTATTTCTTTTACTACGCCGGATGGGCTGATAAACTCGACTACGCATTTCCCGGACGAAAGGCTGAACCGCTTGGCGTGTGCGGTCAGATCATCCCCTGGAATTTTCCTTTATTAATGCTCTCATGGAAAATCGCCCCCGCCCTGGCCTGTGGAAATACCGTTGTCTTAAAACCTGCTGAATCAACACCTGTGACTGCACTCAAATTTGCCGAAATTTGTAAAGATGCAGGCCTGCCCGATGGTGTGGTAAATATTGTAACGGGTGCAGGTCAAACCGGTTCAGAAATTGTTAACCATCCCGATGTAGATAAAATTGCGTTTACGGGTTCGACAAAAGTTGGGAAAATCATACAAAAATCACTGGCCGGAACGGATAAAAAGTTCACGCTTGAGCTTGGCGGAAAGGGCCCGAATATTGTATTCGAAGATGCACCAATCGATCAAACTGTTGAAGGAATAGTCAATGCAATTTTCTTTAATCAGGGTCACGTTTGCTGTGCCGGATCACGGTTATTTGTGCAGGAAGGAATTGCCGACAAGCTGATTTCAAAACTGAAAGACAGGATGGAAACCCTAATTGTGGGTGATCCGCTCGATAAAAATACGGATATCGGGGCTATTAACTCACAGCAGCAGTACAAGAAAATTAACGAATATCTTGAAATTGGCGTAGATGAAGGCGCTACGATGTATCAGAGCAGCTGCAAAATTCCTGAAAATGGCTTTTTCTGCAGGCCAACAATATTCACAAATGTCGGGCAGAGCAACCGAATTGTTCAGGAAGAAATTTTTGGCCCGGTGCTTACCATTCAAACATTTCGAACACCTGATGAGGCTGTAGAGAAAGCCAATAACACCCCCTATGGATTAGCGGGCGGTGTCTGGACCGATAAAGGCTCAAAAATATTTAATGTGGGTCAGCAAATGCGATCCGGAGTGGTATGGTCGAATACCTATAATAAATTTGATCCCACCTCTCCTTTCGGCGGCTACAAAGAGAGCGGAGTAGGTCGTGAAGGTGGTTTACACGGGCTCTATCCATACACCAAATTATCCTGAAATTTTTGATAAAAACAGACTAATGGCTGACAGAATAGAAGTTTTAAAAACATACAAAACATACGTTGGCGGTAAATTTCCAAGAAGCGAATCGGACCGGACTTTTAAAGTTACAAACAGTAATGATGAGCATATTGCAAACTCCTGCCGCTGTACCCGTAAAGATGTCCGGGATGCTGTAGTTGTTGCGAGATCTGCATTTAATGAATGGAGAAATCGTTCTGCCTATAATCGCGGACAGATTTTATACAGAATTGCCGAAATGCTTGAAGGCAGAAAAGATCAGTTTGTAAAAGAGCTTGAACTGCTTGGCGTAAAAAAGAAAAATGCTGTTAGCGACATTGAGTTATCCATAGACAGATTGATCTATTTTGCCGGATGGACTGATAAATACACCCAGGTATATGGCACGATTAACCCAGTAGCGAGTTCACATTTTAATTTCAGCATGCCTGAACCAACCGGTATTGTTGCGATAAATGCCCCGGATGATGTTTCACTACTATCTCTTGTTTCCCTAATCAGCCCGGTTATTGCAGGTGGAAATGTATGTGTGGTTCTTTCATCCGAAAAAAACCCTCTCTCTGCAATCAGTCTTGGTGAAGTTTTACACGCTTCTGATGTGCCGGGCGGCGTGGTAAATATTTTAACGGGATATAAAGAAGAGATGCTTGAGCACATTGGAAGCCATAAAGATATCAACGCGATTTTAAATACGTCAGCAGACAAAAAAAATAAGAAACTTCTTGATGAAAATGCCTCTATAAGCGTTAAACGGGTTATTCATTACAGCAGTGATGAATGGGAAAACCCCAAACACGAAAATCCGTATTTAATTATTGATTTTCAGGAAACCAAAACCACCTGGCATCCCGTTGGAATGTAAAGAGGCCATGAAAATACACGTATCGTTACTATTAATTTTATTTCTATTCCTGAGTTGTGCTCCCACCGAAACGGTGACAGAGCGTGATCCATATGAATATCCTGAAGAGCCCGATGAAGCTATTGAGGAAGAACTAATCAGAGAGATGGATGAGTTTGAAATTCTGCTTTATGAAAACAGAAGCAGATTGTCGGATCAATTTTCTACAATTCAGCATGATATGCCGGAAGTCTTTTTAAAAGAACAGGTTCAGGAAGAAGTTGAAGTTGATGAATATGCCGGTTTCAGAGTCCAGATTCTGTCAACAAGAGATGTTTCTTTGGCTGATAGCACAAGAGATCATTTTATGGACTGGGCTTCAACAAGAATATCGGGATATGAACCTGAAGCCTATGTGTTTTTCAGGCAACCCTATTACAGAGTGCGCACAGGTGATTTCAGAAACAGGCAAACAGCAATTGAATTTTCCAGAATAGTAAAAGACAGATATCCTGATGCCTGGGTAGTTCACGACAGAATTGAGCCTGATCGTGTTCCCCCTGATACTGCCACAATTGAGTTGAAAGACCCTTCAGAAGTTTTGCAGCAAGTAGATTTTTAGCTTCACCTGATTTATTGTATATCAGACGTTAAATCTGAAAAGCATTACATCTCCATCTTTAACGGTGTAATCTTTTCCTTCCTGACGCATCTTGCCGGCATCACGTGCAGCCTTTTCTGATCCCAATTCTTTATAATCAGTAAATGAAATTGTTTCCGCACGAATAAACCCTTTTTCAAAATCGGAATGAATTACACCGGCAGCCTGAGGTGCTTTTGTTCCCCTTTTAATTGTCCATGCCCTGACTTCTTTGGGTCCGGCCGTAAAATATGTTATCAGGCCAAGATTTGAGTAAGCAGCTTGAATTAATCTGTCGAGACCGGCCTGATCGAGCCCAAGCTCTTCCAGAAACATCTCTTTTTCATCGTCGTCAAGTTCAGCGATTTCAGCTTCAATTTTTGCGCAAAATGTCACTACTTCATCATCATATTTTTTGGCTATTTCACGAACCTTTTCCACATGTTCATTTCCCTCATTAACATCTTCTTCAGATACGTTGCAGGCATATAATACAGGTTTGTCGGACAGTAAAAACAGATCCTTAAATGCTGATCTCTCTTCTTTTTCAGCCTTAAATGTACGCGCTGTATTTCCTGATCCAAGGTGATCAGCAAGTCTCTCAATTACAGAAAATTGCTGAATGATCGCTTTATCTCCGCTTTTAGATTCTTTCCTGAGATTCTCAAGCCTTTTTTCAACAGATTCAAGATCTTTCAGAATTAGTTCATCCTCAATAATAGATACATCTCTTTCGGGGTCGATACTTCCCTCAACATGAATAATATCATTATCATCAAAACAGCGAACAACGTGCACAATCAGATCCACTTCTCTGATGTGTGATAGAAATGCATTGCCCTTCCCTTTTCCTTCTGAGGCTCCTTTAACGAGCCCGGCAATATCAACAAATTCAATTGATGCCGGAATTGTTTTCTTCGGTTCTACCAAATTTGCCAGTTTATCAAGGCGTTCGTCGGGTACCGGCACCAATCCCACATTCGGGTCAATAGTACAAAATGGAAAGTTTGCTGATTCAGCTCCTGCATCACTTAATGCATTAAAAAGGGTAGATTTTCCAACGTTCGGTAAACCTACTATACCACACTTTAAGCTCATTTAAATTGATTTAAAAAATTGAAATTATTTCGTTTTGGTGAGAATATTTTTGCAATCCGGATGGTATTAATCTAAATCCAGAGATTTCTGCTCGATAAATGTCATTTCCGGCAATATTACTGCCGTTAATTTTCCGTACCCGACCGCATCATAAACGCATCCGGTATCGATACCAAGCATTTTTGTTTTTCTTATAGGAAAGGCTCTTGGAGTATGTCCGAATACAACTGTTTTTTCCCAGGGAGTTTCAAAAGCATTTAAATGTTCTCTGCCCCACAGAAAAAAGTGTTTCGATCTGGGGTCGTTTTTACTCTCCTCAATGGTTTGATGCGGCGGAACGCCGGCATGAACAAAAAAATAGTCATCCGTTTCGTAAAACAATCGGGTGTTTTTATAAAATTCAACATGATCTTCAGGAAGCTTGGATATATCACCGTTTACTTCATACGAATCGAGGGTAGTATCACCGCCGTTATACATCCAGTTGTGTGTTTGACCTTTTTCAACAGCATCAATTAGCATCTGCTCGTGATTACCTCTCAGAAAAACACATTCGCGATTGTACTGTTCCTCCATCAAAAAATCGACAACCTGTTTTGATTTTGGCCCCCTGTCTATATAATCACCAATAAATACGTGAAGAGCATCACGGTATGGCGTTAATTTATTCCATATGGCGTGTAAGGAATCAAAACAACCGTGGATATCTCCAATTGCTACAATTTTTTTCTGCATTAATAATTAGAGGTCTCGATTAAGCCTCTTCCTTTTTTATTGATTTTATTCTCCTTCTTTAACTGACCTAAAGCAGCGTCAAGAATACCGTTTACAAAATTTCCGGATTTTCGGGTTGAATATGATTTTGCCAGTTCAATAGCTTCGTTAATTGTTACTTTTGTTGGAATATCAGGAAAGTGTAAGAATTCAGTAAGCGCCATTCTTAAAATCAGTTTATCAACTATTGCAAGACGATTCACTTCCCAGTTTTTAATGTGATGGTCAATAATCTTGTCAAGGTCTTCTGTATAATCAACAGTGTATAGCATCAGCCTTTCAGAAAATTTGATAGCGTCAGTATCATCCTTCAAAACCACTTTGATAATATTCCGGGTTGCATCCTGTGTTTTATTTCCACCTACGTCTACGGCATATAAAGATCGTAAGGCTGCTTCTCTGGCTTCTCTTCTGTTGTGCATATATTTATAAATTTTCAAAGATCATAAAAATACAAACCTTTAAACTCAGCTGAAAGAAAGTTTCTGGTTTTCCTTTGCATTTCAAACAAAAGCCTTGGTATATTACGTTTTTAGGGTTTATAGCTCAGTTGGTTAGAGCGCATCGTTGACATCGATGAGGTCGGCAGTTCGAATCTGCCTAAACCCACAATAATTATGCCTCTGATATCCAATATAATAGCGCAATACTTCTCAAAGTTGTACCATTTTAAATTTACATTCTCTCCACGTCTTTGTGTTATCATGACTATTAAAGTTTAACGGATGGCAACTATTTCGTATTTTTAAGTTTACCGCATTTTCACAGACTAATTAATCGATTTTTTCAAAATTATACATGTCAGATAACTTTATTACTATTTCACTGCCTGACGGAGCAGAAAAAAAATTTCCAAAAAGCACTACAGGTTATGAAATTGCAGAAAGCATTTCCAAAGGTCTTGCAAGAAATGCACTAAGTATTACATTAAACGGAGAGATTAAAGACCTGGATGAAAAATTAGAAAAAGGCGGTGACCTGAGTATAAATACCTGGGACAGTGAAGATGGCCAGTATACATTTTGGCACTCATCAGCTCATATTCTTGCAGAAGCCGTTCAGGAACTCTATCCCGATGCAAAATTTGGAATCGGCCCACCCATTGAAGATGGTTTTTATTATGATATCGACTTTGGTGACAAACATTTCGGACAAGATCAGCTTGAAGAGGTAGAAAATAAAATGATTGAACTGGCGAGGAAAAAGTCTGAGTTCAATAAAAGAGAAGTGACAAAGAAAGAAGCACTGGATTTCTATCAAAAGAAAAACAATGAATATAAAGTTGACCTGATTGAGGATTTAGACGATCAGGTAATTACATTCTATGAACAGGGAAATTTTACAGATTTGTGTCGCGGCCCTCACATCCCTGATTCATCGTTTATTAAAGCTGTTAAATTGACCAAACTTGCCGGAGCATACTGGCGCGGTGATGTAAACAGTAAGCAGCTTACGCGTATTTATGGCATCTCATTTCCAAAGCAGAAATTGCTCAGCGAGTATTTAGAACGGATTGAAGAGGCCAAAAAACGCGATCATAAAAAGCTGGGCAAGGAACTCGGCATTTATATGATGGACAATATGGTTGGCCCCGGGCTTCCGCTATGGCTTCCTAACGGTGCAGTTTTAAGGCGAACACTCGAAGCTTTTCTGCGAGAAGAACAAGTTAAACGCGGTTACAAAGAGGTAATAACTCCTCACATTGCAAACCTTAAACTGTATGAGACTTCCGGGCACTATCCTTACTACAAAGATTCTCAGTTCAACCCAATGCAGGTTGATGACGACGAATACATGCTGAAACCGATGAATTGTCCGCATCACCACAGGATTTATTCCAACGAGCTCAGAAGCTACCGCGACCTCCCCCTACGTTTGGCAGAGTTTGGAACTGTTTACCGCTATGAGCAATCAGGCGAACTTAACGGAATGTCGAGAGTACGTGGTTTTACCCAGGATGATGCTCATATTTACTGTACGCACGATCAGTTAAAAGATGAAATTAAAAGCACAATTGACCTGACTCAGCTGGTTTTCAATACGTTTGGGATGCCGGTTGATATTCGCCTTTCCTATCGTGATAATAACGAAGACAAGTACGGCGGAGAGAGTGAATATTGGGATCGGGCTCAAAAAGAAATTAAAGAAGCTGCAGATGAGATGAATCTCGACTACAAAGTTGTAAAAGGCGAAGCCAGCTTTTACGGACCCAAAATAGATTTTATTATTCGCGATGCAATAGGCCGTAAATGGCAGCTTGGAACAGTGCAGGTAGATTATGTGATGCCCGAACGGTTTGATTTAACATATGTGGGATCTGACAATGATCGCCACCGTCCTGTTATTATCCACCGGGCGCCTTTCGGATCCATGGAAAGATTTGTGAGTATTCTTATTGAGCATTTTGCAGGTGATTTTCCGCTTTGGCTGTCTCCGCTTCAGATTAAAGTGCTGCCTATTTCTGATGAATTTATTGATTACGCTCAAACTTGTGCTGACAGATTCAAAGAAATTGGAGCCAGGATTGAAATAGACGACAGATCCATAAAAGTTGGAGCAAAAATCAGGGATGCAGAAAACAATAAAATTCCCTATATGTTAATAGTTGGTGCTAACGAACAGCAAGACAACACAGTTTCTGTCAGAAGGCACAAACAAGGAGATATTGGAACGTTTTCACTGGAAGAATTTATTTCTACTGTTGAGGACGAAATCAAACAACGAACTTTACCACCAAACACTAATTAAAATACAGAGGTAAATACTTATCGCAAGAAGAACACAAAGAAGAAGACGGGATGATGACCGACCTAAAGTAAACGATGAAATTCGTGCATCAAAAGTTCGTCTTATACGACCTGATGAAGAACATGAAATTGTCCCCATTGAAAGGGCTCTTGAAATTGCAGCTTCATTTGAGATGGATCTCGTTGAAGTTGCTCCAAAAGCAAGGCCTCCGGTTTGCAAAGTCATAGACTTTGGGAAATTCATGTATGAAAAAAAGAAGAAGGAGAAAGAGGCTAAGAAAAAGCAACATACCATACAGGTAAAAGAGCTTCGTTTCAGGCCTACAACTGACGATCATGACCTTGAATTTAAAACCCGGCATGCAAGGGAATTTTTAGAGGGCGGAGATAAGGTAAAAGCTACCGTTCAGTTCCGCGGACGTGATATGCTCTACACAGATCAGGGAAAAGATCTTCTGATAGACCTGGCTAAAGAACTTAGCGATGTCAGTGAAGTTGAATCAAGGCCAACTATGGAAGGACGCAGAATGATTATGATTCTCTCCCCTTCTAAAACTCCAAACTAACACTTTTTTTAAAGGTGAAACATCCTTAATTTGCGAGTCTTTATAATTTAAGGACAAAAGAGTTAATTATGCCTAAAATGAAATCGAATAGCGGCGCCAAAAAGCGGTTTAAGAAAACCGGTACCGGCAAAATTAAGCGTAAAAAAGCTTATAAGCGTCACATTTTGACAAAGAAAAGTGCTAAGAGGAAAAACAACCTTGGTAAGACCACATTGGTAGACAAAGCCGATGAGAAGTCAATCAAGCAGCTTTTACCTTACAGCTAAACAAATTATAACATCAATCTTTAAACGTACGTACAAATGCCACGATCAAGAAATCTGGTGGCTTCCCGTCGCCGTCGCCGAAAAATATTAGAAAAGGCGAAAGGTTACTGGGGCAGACGCAAAAACGTTTATACCGTTGCCAAAAACGCGGTCGAAAAAGGTCTTCAGTACCAATACCGCGACAGAAAGGTTCGTAAAAGAATGTTTCGCAGGCTATGGATTACACGAATCAATGCCGCTGCTCGATTAAACGGGACCACATATTCCAGACTCATTAACGGAATGAAACAAAATGAGATGGATATAAACCGAAAAATGTTAGCCGATATCGCCGTTCGCGATCCGGAAACATTTACTGCTATTGTTGAAGAAGCAGGTAAATAAATCTTTTACACATTGTAAGCCGGCTGATCTGATCTAAGATTTGCCGGCTTTTTTTTTAACCATAACCTATTAATTACGCTATTTGCTTTTACATGAGCATAATTACGGCGAATCTTCTTCAATATGATTGATAAAATCAATGAGATAAAAGAACAGATACAGAGCTTTAATGTATCTAACGAGAAGGAACTCGAAGCATTCAGGCTCGAATTTTTATCCCGAAATGGCAAAGTTCAGTCTATGTTTGGCCTGATGAAAGATGTTCCAAATGAGAAAAAAGCCAGTGTTGGTAAGGCCATGAATGAAGTAAAACAGCTGGCCGAATCAACTTTTGAAAAGAAAAAAAATGATCTCTCTAAATCTTCAAAAAAAGATTTTGGTGCTTTAGATGATATAACTCTTCCTGTTGAACCTACTTACACCGGCTCTTTCCACCCTTTGACCCAGGCACTTGACGAAATCAAACAAATATTTCTCAGATTAGGATTTAATATTGCCGACGGACCGGAGCTTGAAGATGATTTTCACAACTTTACCGCACTTAATTTTCCGCCCGATCACCCCGCACGGGATATGCAGGATACATTTTTTATCCGGAAATCTGATGATGAAAACGTATCTGATCTGGTATTGAGAACTCATACCTCCCCTGTTCAAATACGGCTGATGAAAGAACAAGAACCACCCGTTCGCTCCATTATGCCGGGACGTGTTTACCGAAATGAAGCTGTTACTGCAAAATCATATTTTCAGTTTAACCAGGTAGAAGGCCTCTATGTGGATGAGCGCGTTACAATGGGAGAACTCATTGAAACCCTGGTGATGTTTGCAAGACTGATGTACGGCAAAGATGTAAAATACAGAGTTCGCCCCTCCTTTTTCCCTTTTACAGAACCGAGCATAGAAATGGATGTATGGTGGGAAAATGATAAAGGCGGCCAGTGGCTCGAAATTTTAGGAGCCGGAATGGTAGATCCGAATGTATTTTCTGCTGTGGATATAGACCCTGAAAAATATACCGGTTATGCATTTGGAATGGGGGTAGACAGAATAGCCCTCCTCAAGTACGGAATTTCAGATATCCGAACGCTTTACGAAAACGACGTTCGCTTTTTGAAACAGTTTAAGTCTTAACATTTTATTACTGAACAGATTATCAAATGAACATTTCATATAACTGGCTAAAACAATATCTCGATTTTGACCTCTCCCCTGAAGAAACAGCCGATAAATTAACACTTCTCGGGCTTGAAGTTGAAGACATTCAGACAATTGGTTCTGATTTTGAAGGCTTTGTAGTCGGAGAAGTTTTATCTGTGCGAACTCATCCGAATGCTGATCGTCTTTATCTTTGTGATGTTAATCTCGGTGATGGCGAAGAGCCCGTACAAATAGTTTGTGGTGCGGATAATGTTGCAGCTAATCAAAAAGTAGCGGTAGCAAAAGTTGGCTCTACCCTTCCTGTACCTATGGATAATGGTTCCTACCTGACCATAAAAAAAGCCAAACTTCGCGGTGAAACTTCACGCGGAATGATTTGTGCAGAAGACGAGCTCGGCCTTGGTGACGATCATTCCGGGATTATGGTACTGAATGACCAGCTTAAACCCGGTACTCCGCTTAAAGAAGCATTGAATGTGGAAAAAGACACTGTTTTTGAAATCGGACTTACCCCAAACCGGCCCGATGCTGCATGCCACATCGGAGTTGCCCGTGATCTCTCTGCTGTATTGGGCAAAGATCTCATCAATCCGTATAAAAATATCAGTAAATCTGCGGGCGATCTCTCCGATGAAATTTCGATCTCAATTCAGGACCCCGAAAAATGCCACCGTTATGTCGGGCTTATCATCGAAAATGTAAAAATTTCTGAATCTCCTCAGTGGCTAAAAAACAGATTAATTTCAATTGGGCTGCGTCCCATCAATAATGTTGTAGATGTAACAAACTATGTGCTTCACGAAATTGGCCAGCCGCTGCACGCTTTTGATTACGACCTGATTGGTGACAAAAAAATAGTGGTAAAATCTTACGACAAAGATAAAAAGTTCGTCACACTCGACGATGCAGAGAGAAACGTACCCGCAAATTCACTTTTTATATGTGATGGAAACGGTCCGGTAGCAATTGCGGGTGTAATGGGTGGTGAAGATAGTGAGGTGCGAGAAGGAACAACAAAAATACTTCTTGAAAGTGCTTATTTTGAACCCTCTTCAATCAGGAAAACATCAAAAAGCCTCGCTCTTCAGACCGACAGTTCTTATCGGTTTGAGCGCGGAATTGACCCAAATCTGCAACTAAGAGCAGCATATCGTGCGGCAGAGCTCATTGCCGAAATAACCGGCGCAACAGTAAAGAGCGGCCATATTGATGTCCATCCTGTTCAAACCGATACGCTTGATGTAGAATTAAGAATTTCAAGAATAAACCATCTGCTTGGAACTACGCTTGATCAGAAAACGGCTTCTTTTATTCTTGAAGGTTTAGAAATTGAAAATCAGAAAAAAGATGAAGACACTCTGATTTGTACGGTTCCAACATTCAGGCCAGACATTACCCGCGAAGTAGATCTAATTGAAGAAGTTGGACGGGTTTTTGATTATAACAATATTCCAAGGCCGGACTCTGCACCATTTGTGGCACCAGAAAATTTAAGCGAACTGGAATTATTTCAGCAGCGTTTAAGATCCATCGCCAAAACATTGCAGTACAAAGAAATCAGCTCAAACTCACTCCTATCCAAAAAAGAAGCGGATTTACTGGCTGATGAAGATCTGCAGATTAAGACCATTAATCCCGTTTCGCAGGAAAACACAACGCTTCGAACTCATCTTACAGGCGGATTTTTAAAAGTTGTGAGCTATAATTTGAATCGGAATGCCAAAAAACTTCGTCTTTTTGAACTTGGACATGTTTTCTCAAAAAGCAAGAATGGCGGAACATGGATTGATGGAGTAGATGAACATATTCACCTTTTACTTGGTCTTTGCGGCATAAAGAATGATGACAGCTGGATCGGTGATGCAGAACCGTTTACCGTATTTGATCTGAAATCTGATGTTGAAGCTATTCTCGAGGAACTGAATATTGCCGACAGCGTAGAAAGAAAAGCAGATGGAAATTCAACCTTAACCTATTATCTGAATAAAACCGAGATTGCTTATATCAGCCGGGTTGATTCAAATACAAGTAAAGGATTTGATGTAGAAAAAGATGTTTTTGCAGCAGAAATAAACATAACTGAATTGTTTAACCTTGGCTTTGGCAGTCAAAGCGTTACCTATAAACCGATTGCAAAATTCCCGACTTTTGAATTTGATGCTGCTTTTATCGTGGATCAGTCAATCCGAACCGGTGAAATGACAGACATTATAAAACATTCTGCGGGTAAAACATTGCAATCAGTTTCTGTATTTGATGTGTATGAGGGAAAAAACCTTGGCGAAAACAAAAAAAGTATTGCATTTAGACTTACTTTTTTAGATTCTAATAAGACATTGACCATCAAAGATGTAGAACCGGTAGTTCAAAAAGTTGTTCAGACTCTGAAAAAGAGACTTGGAGCTGAGCTTCGATCCTAATTGTAGAAATTATGGACGTTAATGAAATTCAAAAAGAAACATTTCTCAAACTGCTGCGGCAGATACGTACAGAAGTGCATCATCTGAAAAAACAGAATAAAGATCTTAACAGAGAGAATTTAAAGCTGAAGGCGAAACTGAAGGACATTCAGAAAAAACAGACGGACATATTTTCCAATATCAGTGAATCGGAGCGTATTGCCATGAAGCATAAGGTGAACGGTTTAATCGAAAAATTAGATAAACACCTTGACGAATGATTCAATCCATAAAAGTTAGCATACTCGGAAAGCAAATTCCTTTAAAAGTAGAGGAAAGCGAAGTTGAAAATACCCGTCGTATGGCCAAGTATGTGGACGAAAAATTTAAGCTTTACAGGAACGATTTATCCAACCAACCCGATTCTACTATCATGATTCTTGCCTGCCTGAGCCTCGCTGAAGAACTCTTTGAAGCCCGCAGGAAAATTGAAGAGACTGAAAACAGTAAAGACCAACTAATGGATCAGGTAAACAATCACATTGAGCAGTTGATTGAAGATATTTCATAATTTACACCTTGCGATTTGCGTTGCCAATCTATTCTAACAAACCCGTTGCACCAACCCTGACTATGTACAAAGGCGAAAAGTTTAACAGTTATACCCACCTAATCGGAAGCATCGCTTCTGTTATAGGCTTATTTGTTTTGCTATATATTTCAGTCAGAGAAGGCGAACTTTATAAAATAATCAGCTTTACGATTTATGGAGTATCTCTGGTTGCGCTATATACCTGCTCTACTCTATACCACAGTTTTCGCGGCAAATGGAAAGCCATTTTTCAGAAACTGGATCATATTGCCATTTATTTACTAATCGCCGGCACGTACACACCATTTACTTTAGTGACTTTACGTGGTGAAATAGGTTGGATCGTATTTGGTTTAGTCTGGGGATTAGCTATCACCGGCATATTGATTGATACATTTAAAAGTGATAAACACAGAATTATCCCTCTTGCTATATATTTATCTATGGGATGGCTGGTTGTGCTTTTTATTGAACCATTAATGGAAGGAATTTCCATGCAGGCAATGAACTGGCTTATTGCCGGTGGACTTTTTTACACCATGGGCGTAATATTTTATGTGTTCAGTAACCGCCATAAGCTCGCACACGGAATTTGGCATTTATTTGTTATGGCCGGTAGTCTCAGCCACTTTATTACCATCGCACATTTTATTTGATATTTTTTTAAAAAAGCCATTCCTGCAATTCACTACGGCATTTTAATCTGATGAATCATGCAAAAGATTCCTATCTAATTTTATACCTTTACGCAGACATAAATTTATAAATGAAGTGAAATTTAATGGCTGAAACTCTCAAGGTATTTTTTATTGCAGATATTGTTGGTGAACCCGGACTTGCCCTTCTCGAAACCATTTTTCCGGGAATTAAAGATAAATACAAACCAGATTTTATTATCGCCAATGCGGAAAATTCGCACGAAGGCCGTGGCCTGAACAGATCAATAGTAAAGCGTTTGTATGATTTGGATGTTGATGTAATAACAGGCGGAAACCACTCTTTTGATAAATGGAAAATTTTCTCCTATATGAAAACCGATCCAAATCTTCTCAGGCCGATGAATTTCCCAAAAGGAAATGCCGGATATGGATACGGAGTTTATGAAGCCGGTGACAAAGGAGTCAAAATTGGTGTTTTGAATTTGCAGGGTCGCACATTTATGAAAGAAATTGATGATCCATTTGCAACTTCCGACTGGGTGCTTGAAAAAATTAAGGAAGAGACAAATCTGGTTTTTGTCGATTTTCATGCCGAAGCCACAGCCGAAAAACTTGCTTATGCCTGGACAGTAGATGGAAAAGTTTCCATAGTTGTGGGCACACATACACACGTTCCAACCAACGATGCAAGAATTCTGCCCGAAGGAACCGGTTATATCACCGATGCCGGCATGACAGGCCCATTTGATTCTGTAATTGGAATGGATAAAAATACATCCATCAAACGTTTTACTCTTGCTACTCCTCAGCGCTACAAACTGGCTGAAAATGACAACAAAATGTGCGGAGTTTTTGCAGAAATAGATATTGAAAGCGGAAAATGTGTTTCCATAGAACCGGTAATCTACCCAGGCTTTAATACCAAATCCATCTAAAATGAATTCTAACGTTGTATTAAAATGCGAAGAGATCAAAAAGAACTTCAAATCAAAATCGGGTGATGGTGAGTTAAAGATCTTGCGTGGTGTAAATTTAGAGGTCAGTAAATCAGAAATAACGGCTATCGTTGGCTCAAGCGGAAGCGGTAAAAGTACATTGCTTCACATTTTGGGCGGGCTCGACCGGCCAACATCAGGAAATGTTTTCTGGCACGGAGTATCTATTTATAAACATAAACCTGAAAAACTTGCGGAACTCAGAAACGAGAATGTTGGGTTTGTGTTTCAGTTTCATCATTTATTGCCAGAATTTACGGCAGCCGAAAATGTAATGATGCCTGCTCTTATTCGCGGAGATAGTTCCTCAAAAGCCCTTAAACGAGCCTCAATGCTTCTTGACAGGCTCGGATTAAACGAACGCCTTGAACACAGGCCTGCACAACTGTCAGGTGGAGAGCAGCAGCGTGTATCAATGGCAAGGGCACTCATGAATAATCCATCTATTATTCTCGCTGATGAACCAACCGGCAATCTGGACGAGAAAAATACCGAAACTATACTGAGTCAGCTGTTTGAACTCAGCGATACCGAAGAAGTGGCTATCGTACTAATTACCCATGAAGAGGAAATAGCTGCCCGGTGTGATACTGTTTATTCATTGCATAACGGTACCCTTGAAAATGCAACTTCGGAGATAAATTAATACTCGTCGAATTAGTCATTTTAACTTGGTTAAAACATCAAACAATTTTAACTTTACTGTTCTGTAATAGAATCGAGATTACAGCAAACACCCTTTTGATTAATCAATAATTTATATGAATAAGAAATTAAAAAATGAAGACCTGGAACAGGATCTGCTGATTGAGTATTCCTCCAGGTTTATGTATTTCTACAATCAGAACAAGGCGGTTGTTATTGGTGGAGGTGTTGGTATAGTGCTCCTTATCGGCTTGACAATATTTTATTTTATTTATTCAGCCCAACAGGAACAAGAAGCTCAGAATTTACTTGGCATTGCAGAGCAATCTTTTGTGCAGGGTAACTTTGAGCAGGCACTTTATGGTGATGACGAAGAATTTACGCTCGGATTTAATCAGATTGCCAGAAATTACAGCCGTACCGATGCCGGTAATCTTGCAAAATATTATGCAGCTGTTTCTGAATACGAGCTAGGCAACTTTGAAGGCGCGCTCGATTATATTCAGGATTTCAATCCGCCAAGAGGAATCATGGGGGTTGCAGCAATAGCTTTTCATGCTACTCTTTTATCTGAACTGGAACTGTATGCAGAATCAGGCAGAATGTTTGAACGGGCTGCAGAATGGGATGAGAATAATTCAACAACTCCTAAAAATTTATTTGAGGCGGCCTTAGCCTATCGTGAGGCAGGAAATACAGATAAAGCAATTGAACTACTGGATACAATTATTGAAGAATATCCTAACAGTGGTCAGGTAACAAAAGCTCAGCGATTAAAAGGAAGACTGGCACCCCGAAGTTAACAGCTTCACATAATTTTTATATTACAAGAAGGCTTCAGGTGAAAACCTGAAGCCTTTTTTCGTTTATTATTTTCCTTAAGGCCAACTGTTTGCAGCTATTTCTCCATAATTATGAAGAAAATTTCTACATATTTCTTCTGTACTGGCCACCCACCTCGTATAGTGCCTGCGAAATCTGCCCGAGTGAAGCTACTTTTACAGTTTCCATCAGCTCTTCGAATAAATTCCCATCTTTGCGTGCTACTTCTTTTAATTTATTGAGAGCTTTATCAGATTCTTTACTGTTTCTCTGCTGAAACTTTTTCAGATTGTTGATTTGCTGGAGCTTTTCATCTTCTGTTGATCGTATCAGCTCAACTTCTCTCTCCTCTTCTTCGGTGGTGTCTTCATTTTTAAACGTGTTCACTCCAATAATCGGCAGTTCGCCGGAATGTTTTTTCGATTCATAATAAAGGCTTTCCTCCTGAATCTTCCCGCGCTGATACATGCTTTCCATTGCTCCAAGCACGCCGCCCCTCTCAGTCAGTCTGTCGAACTCTGTCAGTATTGCTTCCTCAACAAGATCGGTTAGCTCTTCAATAATAAAAGAACCCTGAAGCGGATTTTCATTTTTAGCTAGTCCCATTTCTTTGTTAATAATTAACTGAATAGCCAGTGCGCGCCTTACCGATGCTTCAGTAGGAGTTGTAATCGCTTCGTCGTAAGCATTGGTGTGTAGTGAATTACAATTATCGTAAATAGCCATTAAAGCCTGCAGTGTTGTCCTGATATCATTAAACTGAATCTCCTGCGCATGTAGTGATCGTCCACTGGTTTGAATGTGGTATTTTAATTTTTGTGAGCGCTCATTCGCTTCATATTTATGTTTCATGGCTATCGCCCAGATTCTTCGAGCCACACGGCCAATCACTGCATATTCCGGATCAAGCCCGTTGCTGAAAAAGAATGAAAGGTTATGAGCAAAATCATCAACATCCAGTCCTCTTGAAAGATAATATTCTACAAATGTGAACCCGTTCGAAAGCGTAAAAGCAGCCTGAGTGATTGGGTTGGCACCCGCTTCAGCAATATGATATCCTGAAATTGAAACTGAATAATAATTTCGAACCTCTTTTTCCGTGAAATAAGTCTGAATATCTCCCATCATTTTAAGGGCAAATTCGGTGGAAAATATGCAGGTGTTTTGAGCCTGATCTTCCTTCAGTATATCGGCCTGAACTGTCCCGCGAACAACTTTAAGCGTTTTAGCCTTTATTTTTTCATAGGTCTCTTTATCAACCAGTTGATCGCCGGAAATTCCGAGTGTTCCAAGTCCAAATCCATCATTTGTAGCCGGCAGCTCCAGTTCATATTCCGGTTCAGGATTATCAGTGCTGTCAAAACGATCTTTTAATTTTTGCCTGGCCTCTTCCCATTTTCCATTTTCTTTTAGATACCTTTCAACTTCCTGGTCAATTGCGGTATTCAGATACATAGCAAGTATCATCGGTGCCGGCCCGTTAATCGTCATAGATACCGATGTAGATGGCGAAGTAAGCTCAAAGCCGGAATACAGCTTTTTCATATCATCCAGGGTGCATATACTTACACCTGAATTTCCGATTTTTCCATAAATATCCGGACGGTAATCGGGGTCTTCACCATAAAGAGTTACTGAATCAAAAGCTGTGGATAGACGTGCTGCCGGCATTCCCTCACTCACATAGTGAAAACGTTTGTTAGTCCGCTCGGGAGTACCTTCTCCGGCAAACATTCGGGTAGGATCTTCACCTTCACGTTTGAACGGAAATACACCCGCTGTAAAAGGGAAATATCCCGGTAAATTTTCTTTGAGCGCAAACTTCAGACGATCACCAAGATTTTTTGTTTTTGGAAGCGAGATTCTCGGAATTTTTGTACCGCTCAGTGATTCCCTGTACAATTCATTTTTGAAGGTTTTATCACGGATTTGAACATCAAAAGTATCCTTCCGGTATTTCTCATAAAGTTCATCCCACCCCTCAAGAATTTTTGTGGGAAGAGGATCCAGTTTTACCGACCAATGTTCTTCCATTTCATCAAGCCTTGACAAGACAATTTTTTCATCCTCCGGCTTCCAGTTTTTTACCTGTTCTATCGTACCGCGTACCTGATCCAGTTTGGTGGCAATTTCTACTTGTTGTTCAGTCCAGCTGTGATAATCTTCAATTGTTTCGGTTATTTCTGATAGATACCGCTGACGTTTTCCGGGAATAATAGCCTGTGTGTGTATATCTTCAGCCGGGCTGGAATTTGTATAGAGAGTTTTTTTCCAGACTAAAGGAAATCGATCAATCACTAAATCTACAATGGCAGAAAACAGCCTGTGAACTCCTTCATCATTAAATTGAGCCGCAATTGTCGGATAAACCGGCATGTTTTCAGTTTTTTCATGCCACTCTCCCCTGTTTCTTTGAATCTGTTTTCTGATATCACGCAAAGCGTCCAGAGAACCCTTTTTTTCAAATTTATTTAATACCACGAGATCGGCAAGATCGAGCATATTAATTTTTTCGAGCTGTGTGGCTGCTCCATATTCATGCGTCATAACATATATCGGAATATCACTGATATCCACAATTTCAGCACCGCTTTGACCAATGCCGCTTGTCTCCACAATAATGAGATCAAATCCGGCAGACTTAAATACTTCGATCGCACCTTTCAGAGCATCACTGATTGATTTATTTGATGCCCGAGTAGCCATACTCCGCATATAAACACGATCGGTATCAATACTATTCATGCGAATGCGATCCCCAAGCAGTGCACCGCCCGTTCTAACTTTCGATGGATCCACGGAAATAACACCAACATTAAGCGTTTCGAATTCCGTTAAAAATCGCCGGATAATTTCATCAGTGAGAGAGCTTTTTCCGGCACCTCCGGTTCCTGTAATTCCAATAACAGGGATATTTTTGTCAATCTCTTGTTTTGCAGGCTTATTTTGGATGAAAAGTGTTTCGTCATGATATGATATCAAAGACTCATTTCCACCTTCAAGTGCAGTGATGGAGCGGGCTATTGCGTTAACATCATTTTCAAAGATTTTTTGAAGATTTACAGGAGCTTTTTCCGTTGTATCAAAATCACACTCTCGTAACATAAAATTAATCATGCCCTGTAATCCCATTTCACCCCCGTCATCAACCGAGAAAATTCGGGTAACACCATGCTCGTGGAGTTCTTTGATTTCCTTATCAACAATAACTCCGCCGCCGCCGCCAAAAACTTTAATATGCCCGGCTCCCTTCTCTTTCAGTAAATCAACCATATACTTAAAATACTCTACATGGCCACCCTGGTAAGAGCTGATGGCAATACCCTGAACGTCTTCCTGGACCGCGCAATTAACAATCTCATGAACTGATCGGTTATGCCCCAGATGGATAACTTCCGCACCGGTTGATTGTAAAATTCGGCGCATAATATTG
>LKMJ01000374.1_pt1 | contig 33093 bp, 30 predicted proteins | sample 643391 | NCBI WGS metagenome assembly LKMJ01 (sample SAMN04112250, study PRJNA286221) | soda lake metagenome | biome: soda lake; feature: Kulunda Steppe; material: water; isolation source: sample PL-Br10 brine of Picturesque Lake | place: Russia: Kulunda steppe | collected 2010-07 | reverse complement strand
TCCTCGTCTTCGACAGTCAATGTCCCCGTCTCCTCGTCATCGTCGGTGAAAATACCGTGTTCATACTCATCAGGATCGAGATCAGCAGTGTCACCGTCGAGTGTCACCGTCTCCTCGTCGCCGCCGTCGAGTTCAATCTCTTCCTCATCACGCACATCCCCATCGATCTGGAGTTCGACCGTCTGGCTGTCCTGCTCGCCGCCGACGTTCTCGATCGTCGCCGAGACAGAGATCGTCTCTCCCTGAGTAACGGTGACATCCTGTGGATCGAGATCCGAGACAGTGAACTCCGCAGGCTCGTCAACCTCGACTGTGAGTGTCCCGGTGGCTTCGTCGTCGTCAGTGAAGATACCATACTCGTACTCACCAGCATCGAGGTCATTCGTCTCGATCTCGTCGAAAGAGACGGTCTCTGATTCCGCGCTATCGAGTTCGAGTTCCTGTTCGCCCCTGACCTCACCGTCGACAAGAGCCTCGACAGTCTGGGTTCCTGCTTCGGCACCGATATTTTCGATCGTCGCGGAGAGATCGAACGTTTCACCTGGCTCAGCCGTGACTTCTTCGGGGTCGAGATCCGAGACGGTGAACGCTGCTGGTTCGTCGGCCTCGACTGTGAGTGTCCCAGTTTCCTCGTCGTCGTCAGTGAACACGCCATATTCGTACTCATCAGGTTCCAGATCGTCTGTCTCAATGTCGTCGAACGCGACCTCATTTGACTCACCACTGTCGAGTTCAACTTCCGTCTCATCTCTGAGTTCGCCATCGACGAGAGCCTCGACAGTCTGGGTGCCCGCTTCTGCGCCAATGTTCTCGATCGTTGCAGAGAAACCGAACGTCTCACCCTGAGTGACCGTCTCTTCGGCTGGGTCGAGGTTCGAGACGGTGAACTCTGCTGGCTCGTCAGGCTCGACTGTGAGTGCCCCAGTCGCCTCGTCGTCGTCAGTGAAGATGCCGTGCTCGTACTCACCGGGTTCCAGATCGTCTGTCTCGATGTCGTCGAACGCAACCTCACCTGACTCGCCGCTGTCGAGTTCGATCTCCTCTTCATTTCTGGTCTCTCCGTTGATCTTGGCTTCGGCAGTCTGGGTTCCTTCTTCGGCTCCAACGTTCTCGATCGTCGCGGAGAGATCGAACGTCTCACCCTGAGTGACCGTCTCTTCCTCGGGATCCAAGTCTGAGACAGTGAACTCTGCTGGTCCGTCCCGCTCAACTGTGAGCGTCCCAGTTTCCCGATCGTCAGGTGTGGCCATCCAGGATTCGTACTCGCCGGGTTCAAGGTCGGCCGTGCTGATCCCAGCGAAGATTATGGTAGTGGCGTCGGTGGGTTCGAGCTCCAGTATCCGGTTCGTCCGTATTTCGTCGCCGATACTAAGACTAACTGACTGTGTTCCGGCAGCCTCGCCGACGTTCTCGATCGTTGCCGAAACGTCGAACCGGTCGCCCTGGAGCACCGTCAACTCCTCGGGATCGAGATCGGAGACAGTGAACTCGGGAAGCGGCGGATCGTCCCCGACAGAAAGCTCTCCAGTCTGTTCATCGTCGTCGGTGAACACGCCGTGCTCGTAGTCGTCGATGTCCAGGTCATCAGTTTCGATATCCTCGAAAAAGACCGACTTGGACTGGTCGCTGTCGAGTTCTATCTCTTCTTCGTCCCGAATCTCGTCGTCGATCCGGTACTCGACAGTCTGGGTCCCCTCCACCTCGCCAACGTTCTCAATTGTCGCGGAGACATCGAACGTGTCTCCTTGAGCGAGGATCTTATTTTGTGGCTCCAGATCCGAAACGATGAACAGATCGGTCGGGGGCTTCGGATCTATCGTAAGTGTGCCAGTCTGTTCGTCGTCGTCAGTGAACATGCCGTGTTCGTACTCGCCCGGATCGAACGGCTCCGTGTCGATATCGGCGAACGTGAGCCGCCGAGACTCGCCACCGTCGAGTTCGAGCTCTCGGTCTGCGATTGTCTCCCCGTTGATCCGGTACTCGACGGTCTGAGTCCCCTGCTCCCCGCCGACGTTTTCGATCGTCGCCGAAACGTCGATCGTAGAGCCCCGAATCACTGTCACATCTTCAGGATCTAACTCCGAGACGACGAACTCGGCAGGCTCCCCAGGCACCGGTTCGTCATCGTCGTCGTCCACATCATCGTCGACTTCTTCGTCGTCAACCTCCTCGGCCTCGATAACGAGCGTGCCAGTCTGTTCGTCTTCATCAGTGAACACACCGTGTTCGTACTCGCCGGGATCACGATCTGCAGTGATCTCGAAGGTGACAGTTTCAGATTCCCGGCAGCGGAGTTCGAGCTCCTGTGTTTCCACGACATCGCCATCGATTCGGAGTTCGATCGTCTGGGTTGCAGTTACATCACCCTCGTTGGTGATCGTGGCGGAGATGTCGAACGTCTCGCCCTCAGTGACAGTGATCTGCTGGTCGAGATCCGAAACAGTGAATTCTGCTGGCTCGGGCTCTCGTTCGGGAATTTCGTCGGGATGGCCACCGCGGAGCTGGCCACGGATCTCACCGTCGGGATTGTCCACAGTGTGGACGTTGACGTAGTGTGCGGCTGGCTGATCCAGAATCTTGTCGACTGCTTGCTCGTCCGTGATGACACCGCCCTGGACGATCGGCTCCGCCGGAATCGTACTCCGTGGATCGCCATCACCAGTGCCGTCCGGATCCTCGGTGTATTCGAACATCGGCGCGAGAATATCCCCCTCCCCGTCACGTTCTCCCTCATGTACGTGCGCCTGCGTTACACACTCGATGTCTTCGAGGACGAGATGCCACAGGAGACCGTTTTCGACTGGCGTAAGCTTCGCAGAGCCGACCGCATTGGTGTCGGCGTTGGTCTGCCCTCCACCGAGGGCAGCAACGAGTGTCCTGCTGGGTCCTCGCGGAGCGAGCAGTCGGAGCGGGAACCGTTTGCTCTCCTCATCGAGATCCTCCCAGCGAACCTCGCCATTTGCGAGCACAGTGTCGGGATCGAGTGACGAATCACGCAGCACTGTCCCAGCGAGCCAGTCGGGCGCAATCGGCTCGTCGGGATCCGGGATCGCAGTCTCGTACTCGGGTTCGGAAATCTCCGACGCACCCGGTCCTATTGCGTCACCAACGACGAGACGCGCGACCGCGCCTGCCCAGTCATACGGGAGCGCCAGTAGGTCGTAGACGCCCGATTCCTCGAACCGGTACAGAAACGACGTATCTTCGGCAAGAACGGGTGATGAGAGGGGACCCACGTCGTCGGGAACGCGCTGTTCGAAGCCGAACGTGGGGTGGAATGCGGTGACGGTCTGTGGCTGCGTGCCGGGGAGAAACTCGACGACGTCACCGGGCTCAATCGCGAGACCGACCGGGTCGAAATACCGCGCTGGAAACGGTGCTGGATCGTCCGCTAGCCCGTTCTCGTCGGTAACGAGTTCGATTTCGTGATCTGGCTCGACAGGCGGATCTGGATCCTCCGGCCCAACTGGTAATCCAAAGACGGGGTGGATGTCGTCGTCAGCCTCCTCCTCATCCTGCCCGGCGGCTGTACCGAACGCGCCGACTGTCGCGCCGGCTGCGAGCGCTCCCATCACTGTTCGCCGGCGGCAGGTCAGCTCCTCCACCAGCGAACCGCTCGATCTATTCACCATAATTAATCATTGACAAAGAGCCGTCGTTTAGCTATATAGCACTTATCAGTAATAACGCAGCATTACACGACACGACTATGCTGAAAGTGCGTATTACTGCCTGGAGTGGTACAACACAGGCAGTACTCGGATGGGTTGCCGCGCAGTATCTGCGATGGAAACCTGCCACAGCGAGACAATCTCGACGTACCGGTCTGCTTCGGAGACTGGATCTGCACCAATCACTATCAGGTGGCCTTACTAACAGTAATCATGGCTATGAACCGATCCCCCGGGGCGACACCGCCGATGGGCTGGAACTCTTGGAACGCGTACAGCTGTGCAGTCACGGAAGATGATATCCGCACAGCAGCAGATACGATGGTTGAGACCGGGTTTCGCGAGGCAGGCTACGAGTATCTCGTCGTCGACGACTGCTGGATGGCCGGTGAAACCGACAGCGAAGGCCGACTTCAGGCCGATCCAGTCGACTTTCCGAGCGGCATAGAAACATTGGCTGAGTACGTCCACGACCGCGGGTTAAAATTCGGCATCTACTCGTCGGCGGGAACACACACCTGTCAGGGGTATCCAGCGAGTCTGGGTCGTGAACGGCTGCATGCCGAGCAGTTCGCCGACTGGGGCGTGGATTATCTCAAATACGACAACTGCGGCGATCACCGCGGGCGAGACGCGCTCGACCGCTACAGCACAATGGGTCAGGCCCTGCAATCGGTCGACCGCGAGATCGTCTACAGCATCTGCGAGTGGGGTGAGAACGCACCCTGGCGGTGGGGTCGCAATGCGGGCGGACAGCTCTGGCGTGTGACCGACGACATCGTCGCCAAGTGGCAGGCCGGCCCCGACGAGTTCGGGCTGGGTGTTCTCGACATCATCGACAGAATGGCCGAGCTCTCGATCGATCCGTTCCACGGCCCCCGCGGCTGGAACGATCCCGACATGCTGCAGGTCGGAAACGGCCCCGACTCCGGCCAGTCACAGCACGAACCGACGACCGTGGAGCGACCCCTCTCGGCGGCAGAAACGCGGACACACTTCAGCTTCTGGTGTCTGTTCGCCGCGCCGCTGATGATCGGGACTGCTCTCACCGACCTCTCGGAGACGGACCGAAAAATACTGACCAACGAGCATCTGATTGCCATCAATCAGGATCCACTCGGACTGCAGGGCAGACCAGTCCGCCGAGATAAAACTGAACTCTGGTGTAAGCGACTCCAGAATGGCGTAGCCGTCGCGCTGCTTAACCGGGGCAACGAATCAGCTGAGATTCGTACGCATGTGGACGAGGTTGACGTGCAGGCAGACGCCGAGCGCTATCACGTCCTCGACTGCTGGAGTGGCGAGGAGTACGAGACAGCCAGTGAACTTGTGGATACTGTCGAACCGCGAGATACCGCACTGTTACGAGTGACTCCAAAGGAGTGAGTTACTGAGTATTTTCAGCAGCGGTCGATGTTTCGTACTGGTACGTCGCATACACAGTGAAGTACAGCTTGTAGCATGCTGCACTCAGGGCCGCAGTCGCTGTAATGACCAGATAGTAGAACAGATCCTGGTAACCCGAAGTGACCAGCGACAGATCAGAGAGTTCCAACACCAGCACGTAGCTGGTCGCAAAGCAAAGATACAGCCAGCCTTGCCGGGTCTCTGGATGGTACGTTTTTCCGAGCAGCGACAGCAGGTGCAACACCGCAAAGCCACTTGCACCGACGGCGACGCCAGCAGCGAGAAAAAGGACAAACTGTTGATCGATCATTAGCTGCTAGTTTGTTGTCACCTCTTGTTAAAAACGTTTCTGCTCGGAGGGTCTGCTGTGGGATGCATCACCTCTATGATGCTCGCCGTCGAACTGGCGGTATGCGAATCGAATTCGACCGCGATACCTGTATCGGAATGTTCCAGTGCACTGCGGAGTGGGACGCCTTCGAGCGCGACGAGGACGACGGGAAAGCTGATCTCGCGGACAGCGAGGAAACAGAAGAAGATATTTTCGTTCGCGAGGTTCCCGACGGCGAGGAACTCGATGCCAAGTTCGCTGCACGTTCCTGCCCTGTCGACGCGATCGTGGTCTACGACGACGACGGCGAACAGTTAATCCCCTAAATCGGAACGACGACAACCGGCCGCGTCGCCTCTGCGAGCAGTGTCTGGACGGTCGATCCCGGCGGCTCGCCTGCAACCTCGGGATCACCACGGCGCTGCCCGACCAGAATCTCGTCAGCACCTTCGTCTTCGGCAACTTGCAGGAGTGTGGTTGCTGGCTTCCCTTCTGCGTCGCGTGTCTCGATGGTCGGCTCGAACAGCCGCGTTCTGGCCACGTTTGCGCCGTCAGCCGCGTCCCGCTCGGTAATTTGTCCGTCGTCGACAGTGAGCAGAATAACCGTGTCTCCGCCATCGACTCTCCCCTCCAGATAATCACAGGCCGCTGCTGTCGTGTGAACCGAGGCCGTGCCGACGAGAATTCGTGTCATAGCTGTGTTGTACTCGCGGGACATATATACCGCTGGCTGCTACGCGTCGGCGATGGCCAACGACGGAACTGGCGGAACGTACACGCTGGTAATCGAACTCTCCCAGCCAACCGAGATCACGGTCGGTGCACTCGGGAACATCGAGTTCGAGACGGGCTGGTACGCCTACGTCGGGAGTGCGCTCGGCCCTGGCGGCTTCTCCCGGATCGACCGCCACCGCGAACTCGCCGCTGGCGACCGGGAGACACGACACTGGCATATCGACTATCTGCTCGGCCACGAGAACGCTCGACTCGAAACGGTCGAGAAGACAGCCGGTATCGACGGCGAATGTCAGGTCGCAGAAGCACACGACTGCGAATCAGTCGCAGCGTTTGGCTGTTCTGACTGTGGCTGTAAGAGTCATCTGTTCTACCATCCAGCGCGGGAGCAACTGCTCGCGGCTGTTGAAGATACGCACGAAGGGATTAGATAGTACTACTCCGAGTTATCCGTCGTATCGATGCCAAGCGCCTTGTTCAGTCCACAGAAGCAGGTGACGGCGTTGATCGCCATGCCGACCGCCGCAATCGCCGCAAAGACACCGACAGAACGCCGCCCGCGCTGGAGGGCGAGCAGCCCGACGACTGCGAAGGTGACTGCGAGTACTGCACGAACGGTTCGATCTGTGCCGCCGACGTTTTTTTCCATCTCTACAGGGATATTTGGTGTGTAAATACTTCAAATTTGAGCAAGTAACAGTGATACAGTCGGTTTTTTGCCAGCGGGAGATAACGTATCAGTATGGACGCTCCACTGTATGTCACCGGCCACCAGCAGCCGGACACCGACAGTATCTGCTCGGCACTCGCCTACGCTCGCCTGAAACAGACCGAGACCGACGCCGTCCCGGCGCGAGCTGGCCCGCTGAATCCCGAAAGTGAGTTCGTGCTCGACCGCTGGGAGGTCGAACCACCCGAACTGCTCGAAGACGCGGCGGACAAACAGCTGATTCTCGTCGACCACAACGAGTACAGCCAGGCCGTGCCGGGTGCTCGCGACGCACAGATCGTCGAAATCGTCGACCACCACAGGATCGGCGGCATCGAGACCAGCGATCCGATCCTCTTTCGCAACGAGCCGGTCGGCTCCACGGCGACAATTCTCACGAAACTGTACGACGAGGCTAACGTGGAGATCGGGTCGGACACCGCTGGCCTGCTGCTTAGCGGCCTGTTGAGCGACACGGTCGTCCTCCGGTCGCCAACAACCACAGCCCAAGACGAGACTGTCGCCGAACGTCTGGCCGAGATTGCCGATGTCGACTACGAGGAGTACGGCAAAGAGCTCCTCCAACAAAAGAGCAAACTCGGCGAGAAGGAGCCACGCGAGATGGTGCTTGGCGATTTCAAGGAGTTCGAGTTCGGAGAGTATCTGGTCGGGATCGGTCAAGTCGAAACCGTCGATCCAGCAGTCGTGCTGGAACAGACAGAGGCGGTACTTGAGGCGATGGACGAGGTCGTCGACGAGCGGAACTACGACGTGTTGCTGTTGCTCGTCACCGATCTCCTTGAAGAGGAATCCACGGCGCTGGTCGCCGGCGATCGGCCACAGACTGTCGCCTCGGCGCTCGATACGTCTTTTACCGATCGGAGCGCGTTCCTCCCCGGCGTGATGTCCCGCAAGAAACAGGTCGTCCCGCATCTGGAATCCGCGTTTAGCTGAACTGACTCTGGAGATCAGCAGCGATCTGCTCGTAGGCGTCGTGTGCCCTGTCGAGATCGACCGGCTCGCCGATCATATTAAAAAAGCCGTGGATCATCGCCTCAAAATGGTAATGAGAGACCTCGACACCGTCCTCGCGTAGCTGGGCGACGTAGCGGCCACCGTCGTCTCGAAGCGGATCGAAGCCCGCAGTCACGACTGTCGCCGGTGGGAGCCCAGAGAGATTACGCGCACGACCGGGCAGCGCGTAAATGTTCCCCCGATCGATCGGATCCGAGAGATAACAGTCGCTGAACCAGGCCATCGTCTCACGACTCAAAAAATACCCCTCTGCGTTCTCTTCGATGGATTTCGTCCCGACGGCGTTACCGGTCGCCGGATAGACGAGAATCTGGTATGCAATCTCCGGCCCGCCACGATCACGGGTGAGCAGCGCAACCGCCGTCGCGAGGTTTGCACCTGCACTGTCGCCGGCGACCACCAGCCGTTCTGGATCAGCCCCGAGTTCGCCTGCTTGCTCGCTCGCCCAGGAGACTGCCGCGTAACAATCTTCCAGTCCCGCGGGAAATGGCTGCTCGGGCGCGAGCCGATACTCGACGCTCGCGACCGGGTAGCCGGTCTCGGCGGCGAGTTTCCGGCAGACGCCATCGTGGCTGTCGAGACTGCCGACGACCCAGCCTCCACCGTGGAAGTAGACGACCAGTGGGGCCGTCTCCTCCAGTTGCTCGCGGGGCTCGTACAGCCGGATCGTCCGTTCGCCGCCGGGGGACTCGAAGCGCTGTTCTTCGATCGTCGGCAGTTCGATGCCGGGATCCTGCCCGCCGAACTCCTCGCGTTTACGGGCCTGTTCGGGCGAGAGCTCGTGCAGTTCGGGCAGCTCCATCGATTCGTAAAGTGCCAGAAACCGCTGCAGCTTGGGCGTTGGTTCCGGTGCACGCGAGAGCGGAAGATCCATCACCGAATCCAGGGAGCGGTGTGCGAAAAAACTGTTCCAGCTGATACCGGTATTCCCCGGAGGGGTTTCCACGAGGAAACCCTTCCCGATAAACCCCCTTCCACGTGGAAACCCCTGTGCGAAACCATGTGCGAAATTCCGTATTGTAACGGAAACTCCGCCAGACCCCTTTCCACGTGGAAACTCCTCGATGTAGACCAACAATTTCCCGGATTTCACTTTCAGTGTGGTCTGCGAACCCATTTACCGGATGGGGCCATACCGGTCCGATATGACGCGGATACTCCACACGGGAGACACCCATCTCGGCTATCAGCAGTACCACCTGCCAGAACGCCGGACGGATTTCGAGGCGGCGTTCGAGCAGGTTGTTGCCGATGCTATCGAGGACGATGTCGACGCTGTCATCCATGCTGGTGACCTCTTTCACGACCGCCAGCCCAGACTCAGCGATATCATGGGTGCACTCTCCGTTCTCAGAATGCTCGCAGATGCCGATATCCCATTTCTTGCCGTCGTCGGAAACCACGAAACGAAACGCTCTCAGCAGTGGCTCGATCTGTTCGAGACAATGGGGCTCGCAACACGGCTCGGTGACTCAGCCATCGTCATCGGCGAGACGGCGTTTTACGGTCTCGATTTCGTCCCGCGATCACAGCGGGAGGAGCTCGACTACGAGTTCGAGCCGACCGACGCCGAGCAGGCTGCGCTGGTCTCACACGGGCTGTTCGAGCCCTTCGAGCACGGCGACTGGGACGCACGACGGATCATCGAGGAGTCGACTGTCGAGTTCGACGCACTCCTTTTCGGTGATGATCACGAGGCGAAGACCAAACAGGTCGGGGAGACGTGGCTCACCTACTGTGGCTCGACGGAACGCGCGAGCGCGAGCGAGCGGGACAACCGTGGCTACAACCTGATCGAGTTCGATGATGGCGTCGATATCCGCCGGCGCGGGATCGAGACCAGAGCGTTCGAGTTTATTGATGTCACGCTCGAAGGGAGCGAGGGAAGCGAACGAGTCCGCAAGCGGATCGACCAGCACGAACTGGACGAGTCGGTCGTTATCGTTACCATCGACGGCGAGGGTGAGCCAGTGATGCCCGCCGGGATCGAGGAGTACGCCGAGGATCAGGGCGCACTCGTCACCCGCGTCAACGACCAGCGGGAGTTCGAAGACGAAAGCGAGATCGAGGTCTCCTTTGCCGATCCCGACGAGGCAGTCGAGCAACGCATTCAGGAGCTTGGGCTTAGCCCCGCCGCACGGGATCTCGACGAGACGATCCGCGCGAGCAAAGTCGCCGACTCCAACGTCGCCGATGCGGTCGAGCGACGGGTCGAGGAGTTCGTCGAGGAGGCCGATACCGGTGCGTTCGCGACCGCCGAGGATCACTCGCCAGCAGACAACAGCGACAAAACGGCTGGAACGGACGACCAGACCGAGCAAGTGAACGCGGACGACTCCCCGCAACCAGATGGCGCTGACGGCTCGGATGAGGGCGCTGACGCTGAATCCGCTGGGAAGGGTGAATCAGACGGCGAGAGTCAGGTCACGATGGAGGACTACCTATGAGATTCGATCGCATTCGGCTGCAGAACTTCAAATGTTACGAGGAGACCGACGTTCGTCTCAACGCCGGCGTAACGGTGATTCTGGGGCTGAACGGCAGCGGAAAGTCCTCACTGCTCGAAGCCTGTTTCTTCGCGCTGTATGGCTCGAAAGCCCTCGATAAGACGCTTGACGAGATCGTCACAATCGGCGCAGAAGAGACTCGCGTCGAACTGGATTTTACCCACGCAGGCGAGACCTACAACATCGTCCGCCGACTGCGTGTAAGGGACGGAGACGCATACACAGCAGAGTGTGTCCTAGAGGGACCAGCGGGAACCACTGAAGGGGCCACTGACGTTCGTGCACGCGTTACCGAACTGCTGCGGATGGACACCGAGGCGTTCGTCAACTGCGCCTATGTCAGGCAAGGCGAGGTAAACAAGCTGATCAACGCCACCCCCTCTGATCGACAGGATATGATCGACGATCTCCTGCAGCTTGGGAAACTCGAAACCTACCGCGAGCGAGCGAGTGATGCACGCGTTGGCGTCGGTCGTGTTCGTGACGACAAACAGGGTGCGCTGAACGAACTCGACGACCAGATCGAAACCAAGGAAGCAAACAATCTCCACGCCAAGCGAAACGAGCTCAAATCCGAACTCAACGAGGTCGCCGCCGAGATCGAACGGTTCGAGGAGAACAGAAAAAACGCCGAGCAGGCCCGCGATCAGGCCCAGTCGATCATCGACGAGTACGAAGACAAACGTGAGGAGCTAACCGAGACCGAAGAACGGATCGAAACGATCCGAGAACGGATTCAGGAGACAACACGAACTCGTGAACAACTCGCCGAGAAACTCGACAAAAAACGGGAAGCGCTTACCGAAGCGAAAGACCGACGGAGCAGTCTTGCTAATTCTCTTGAAGGTATTTCAGATGATTCGGCTATCGACCGTGCGACAATCGAGGAGCGGATCACAGAAACCGAGACAGAGATCGAAGAGCTGACCGAACAGATCAGGGAAACGAGCGTCGAAAAGCAGGAACACGACAGCGACGAGCAGTCGCTTTCGGAGCAGGCCGAACAGTTCGCGAACGACGCGACGGAAAAACGAGAGCAAGCGGACGAACTGGAATCGGAACTCGCCGAGGCAAAGGAGCTCATCGAAAAGCGGCGTGAGAAGCTGACCGAGATGCAAACGGAGATCGAAGACGCACGCGAAACGTTCTCTGATGCACCGATCGAGTTTGGGGACGCCACGGCTCACCACGAATCGATCGTCGAGGAGCTCACCGAGCTGCGGGAGACACGTGCGGAGCGCCAGGCAACACTGGAAAACGAACGCGACCAGCTCGAAGAGATGGAGTCGCTGCTGGCGGAAGGCAAATGTCCCGAGTGCGGACAGTCAGTGGAGGAATCACCCCACGTCGATGGGATCGATGATCAGCGCGAACAGGTCGAGGAGCTCGAAGCGGCGATCGAGGAGCTTGACGAGCGCAAAGAAACACTCCAGTCGAAACGCGACCGGGCCGAGGAGCTCGTCGACGCCGAGGAGACCGTCGACCGTCTGGAGTCCGAACAGGACAGTATCAAACAGCTGCTCGAACAGCGCGAGGAGGCAATGACGGAGAAAGAAGAGCGGATCGAACGGCTCCGCGAAGAGGCGGTGGAAGCCAGCGAGACGGCCGAGTCCAAACGTGAGAACGCAGAGGAGGCCGCCGAACGCGCAACCGAGTGCCAGCAGGCAATCGCCGAGTACAACCAACAGAAAGCGACACTTGCTGATCGGCTCGACGATCTCGAAGCAACCGAGACCGTGCTCGACGAGATCGAGGAACTCGAAGCCGAGATCGAGAACATTCGGGAAAAACGTGCGGAGAAAGAGGAAATAAACGACGAGCGCCGGGAGCGACTCGACGAGATTCGAACCCGACGCAACGAACTTCGCGAGGAGTTCGACGAAGAGCGGATCGAAACGGCTCGGGAGGAAAAACAGGAAGCCGTCGACTATCTCGAAAAGGTCACGAAGAAACTCTCCGAGCTGGAACAGAAACGATCCGACCTCGACTCGAAAAAAGGGGCAGTCGCCAACGAGATCGAACAGCTAGAGGGGCTTCGCGAGCGTCGCGAAGAGATTGCCGAGACGGTCGAACAGCTCGAATCACTGCACAACGAGACCGCAGAGCTCGAAGAGATGTACGCCACACTCCGGGCACAGCTGCGTCAGCAGAATGTCGAGACGCTGGAACGGATGCTGAACGAGACGTTCGATCTCGTCTACGAGAACGACACCTACTCGCGGATCGAACTCGACGGCGAGTACCGGCTGACGGTGTACCAGAAAGACGGCAAGGAGCTCGACCCAGACCAGCTCTCTGGCGGGGAGCGCGCCCTGTTTAACCTGAGCTTGCGGTGTGCAATCTATCGCTTGCTCGCGGAGGGAATCGAGGGGACAGCACCGATGCCGCCGCTGATTCTCGACGAGCCGACGGTCTTTCTGGATTCGGGTCACGTCACCCAGCTCGTCGAACTCATCAGCTCGATGCGCGAGCAAGGTGTCGAGCAGATTCTGGTCGTCAGCCACGATGAAGAGCTCGTGGGTGCGGCCGACGAACTCGTAAACGTTCGGAAGGATTCGACAACGAATCGGTCGACAGTCGAACGCGGGACGATCGAAGAACAGCTGCTCGAAGCCTGATACTTGTTTTCTGGGACTGCTCAGTCGGCCGCCGGACCCTGCCCGCCAGCGTACTCGCGAGTCACGTCGACCAGCACTTTGCGGTACTCGCTTTCGTCGGGATCGGCCGCAAGCGAGCGGAACCGATCTTTGAACTGTTCGAGGTCGATCCCCGGCGCATCCGCAGCTGCGGCGTCGGCGAGGTCGTACAGCCGGTGCCCGTCGTCGACCAGTTCGTGCCGTTCTACTAGTCCGAGCGCGAACGCGGCGTTGACCGCGGTGATCTCCGGGTCCGAAGAGGGAGTAAGTCGTGCGGGCGTCTCCTCCGCCGCTGCGATATCGCTTGTCTGGGTGGGAACCAGCCGGCTCCAGGCAGGTGGCTCGGGTGGATGATCTGCGAGTGCGGCTGCGAGACTCGACTCCAGGAAATCGACCAGCTTATCGGCAGGCGCGAGCCGGAGCCAGATGTCGTCGGCGTAGATATCTTTCATATGGTTCGCGATCTGGTAGCAGTGGGTGAGCTTGCGTTGCTCGACTGTCCGGCCAGCGAGCGCGAGAAAGATCGCCTCTTTCGTCGACTGGGTGTGGGAGGGATGATCGCGCTCGTAGTGGTGCATATGTGCAAACTCGTGTAAGGCCAGTTCCCGAGCCATCGCGGAGCTTGCAGCCTGTTGGGAGATAGTCAGCTGGTGACTACTCTCTGTGTGACTGACTCGTGTCCGCTCGTCGGGGTCCTCGATGATCTCGACGGTGACTGGTCGTCGAAGCCTGCACTCGGTCTCGAACAGATCCCGTGCGCCGAGAAACGGTTCGGCCGGCCCGGGACCTTCGACACGAAGATCCATGTCTGGTCTTACCACGGACCGTGAGCGTATGACTCTTACGCGCCCCTATCTGTCTCGCGTGTCCGCCGCGCAGTTGGTACGAAACCCAGCTTGAGATTTTATACCTGAAAAAGGTAGTAAATAAAGTATTATATAGAGAAATACTAATAGAGATAAAAGAAAGTTAAATATTACAGTAGTATATCTGATGGTCAGAACCGTAAAATAATTATCCAACTCAGTTGAAATATTTTTATGACCTGGTCAAATCAGGAGTGGTGGCCGAACCTGTTGCGATTGGATGTCCTCGATGACAACGCGGCAGGTGTCAGTCCGTACGGTAAGGAGTTTGACTACGCAGAGCAGTTCCAGCAACTCGATCTCGAAGCGGTGAAGGCGGACATCGCAGAGGTGATGATGAGTTCACAGGACTGGTGGCCAGCCGACTACGGTCACTACGGACCGTTGTTCATCCGGATGGCGTGGCACAGCGCGGGCACCTACCGAACGAGCGATGGCCGCGCCGGGGCCGCTGGCGGGCTGCAGCGTCTCCCACCGGAGAGTAGCTGGCCGGACAACGTCAACCTCGACAAAGCCCGTCGGCTGCTCCAGCCGGTCAAACTGAAATACGGTCGCAAGCTCTCGTGGGCAGATCTCATCGTACTCGCCGGAAACGTTGCCCTAGAGTCGATGGGATTCGAGACGTACGGCTTCGCTGGCGGCCGTGAGGACGAGTACAAACCCAATGAGGCGACCGAGTGGGGGCCAGAAACCGAGTTTGAGGAGACCTCCCCCGAGCGCTTCCACGATGGAGAGGTGGGCAACCTCAAGGATCCACTGGCAAACACTGTCATGGGACTCATCTACGTAAATCCTGAAGGTCCGTACGGCGAGCCGGATGTCGAAGGCTCTGCGAAGAACATCCGTAACGAGTTCGAGCGCATGGCGATGAACGACGAAGAGACGGTCGCGCTCATTGCCGGCGGCCACACCTTCGGGAAAGTCCACGGTGCCGACGATCCCGACGAGAATCTCGGCCCCGAACCCGAGGCGGCACCGATTGAACAGCAGGGTCTTGGTTGGGACCACGAGTTCGACGACATCGCCGGGATGATCACGAGCGGTATCGAAGGCCCGTGGAACGCCACACCGACTCAGTGGGATATGGGCTACGTCGATAACCTGCTCGACCACGAGTGGGAGCCCCACAAGGGTCCGGGTGGTGCGTGGCAGTGGGAGCCAGTCGACGATGACGAAATCGAGCACGCGCCGGGCGCGCAGGATGCCGCGAAGACGGAGCAACCGATGATGCTGACGACCGACGTCGCCCTGAAGCGAGATCCCGACTACCGGGCAGTGCTGGAGCGGTTTCAGGAGCACCCCGAGGAGTTCCGGGAGGCGTTCGCAAAGGCGTGGTTCAAACTCCTTCACCGCGATATGGGGTCACCAGAGCGCTATCTTGGGCCCGAGGTTCCCGACGAGACAATGACCTGGCAGGATCCGATTCCCGATGCCAACTACGAGCTGGTCGGCGAGGCGGAGATCACCGAACTCAAAACGGAGATTCTCGATTCGGAACTGTCGGTCCCACAGCTGGTCAAAACTGCCTGGGCCTCGGCGTCGACGTACCGCGACAGCGACAAACGCGGCGGCGCGAACGGCGGCCGAATCCGGCTCGAACCACAGCGTAGCTGGGAGGTCAACGAGCCCGAGGAGCTAGAAACGGTACTGGAAACGTACGAGGAGATCCAGGCGGCGTTGAACAGCTCCCGGGACGACGTGCAGATTTCGCTTGCCGATCTGATCGTGCTGGGCGGCAACGCGGCTGTCGAGCAGGCAGCGGCCGAAGTTGGATACGATGTCGACGTTCCGTTCGAGCCGGGTCGTACCGACGCCTCGCAGGAACAGACTGATGTCGAATCCTTCGCGGTATTGGAACCGAAAGTCGACGGTTTCCGGAACTACCTCGGTGGGGAGTACGACGACCTGTACGACTCACCGGAAGAGCGGCTAGTGGACCACGCGGATCTGCTGAACCTGTCTGTCCCTCAGCTGACGGTGCTTGCTGGTGGCATGCGCACGCTGGGTGCGACATACGGGGGATCGGATCGCGGCGCTTTCACCTCCCAGTCAGGGACGCTGACTAACGACTTCTTCGTGAACCTGCTCGATATGAACTACGAGTGGGAGCCCATCTCGGAGAAGCGAGAACGGTTCGAGATCCGTGACCGGGACACCGGCGAACTCGAGTGGGAAGCCACCCGTCTTGATCTCACCTTCGGCTCGAACGCCCGGCTTCGCACCGTTTCAGAGGTCTACGCCGCCGAGGATGGTGAGGAGGAACTCGTACACGACTTCGTCGACGCCTGGCAGCACGTGATGCGGCTCGACCGGTTCGATCTCGAGTAACCCTCATCGTGGGAATTGAAACGTTTCACCAGCTCGCTGTGATAAGCTGATCGTGTTTAGTTCCGACTGGTGTTCGAGGTTCTTCTGTCGAAAACGATCGCGGTCACTGCAGTGTAACGTAGGTTAGGAAGACAATCGCGACGAGTTCGAGCAGTCGCATCGCGACGACGATCTCGCCGACCAGCGGATCAGATGAGTACAGCATCGCCATACTCCGGAAAAAGAAGAACACGGCAAGCAGATTCTCGATGAGGAGCACGGCACTGAATCCGACCAGGCCCAACACCAGATTCGACCGGAACTGCCGGTAGTTACTGACCCAGACGCTCAACAACACGAGAAGCAGGGCGCTGTTGAGCACCGAAAGCACCATCCCGGCCAGCCGCAGTTCTTCCATCACCATCGTTACTTTACCTTGCCTGCGATCTCATCGAACGTCTCTTGATGTATTTCGAACTGGTCGGTGAGGAAGTAAAGCTTCCCGTAGTCGTGTTCGCTCGGTTCGACGACATCGTGTTCTTCGAGCATATCCAGATGGTGGGTGATCGTGTTGTAATCGACATCGAGTTCGTCGGCGAGTTCGTTTGCGTTCTGTGGCCGGTCGATCAACGCACGAACGATACGGACCCTGTTTGTTCCGCCGCGGCTCCCGGCGAAGAGGTACCACAGGGCCTTCTCCATTGACTCCTTTTTTGATGCCGAGGCTGTGTTAAAAGTCGTTTCGACATCACGTCCGCTGGCCGAACCGAGCTTGTCGAACTCGTGTGAGTGGTTGGTCATCTATTTCTGGTTGCGGCAGCATTCATTGACAGCCCGCTTCTCGGGACGTCGTCCACCCCACCCACTGGTTCCGTGTACTTTCGTCTGAACGCGCGTGGGTTGGCGAGACATCGTCTTACTCGATAGAGACGATCGGACAGTTGACGTCTGGCCCGTCGCCGTCGAGGATGGTCGCATCGAGTGCGGAGTCCAGATCGGACACCGCCTCGAAGTCGTCATTGCCGTAGACGTTGACCGCCCACAGCGACGAGTAGTTCGGATCACCCGGGAGCGTCTGGACAACATTGTGTGTCTGTTCGCTTCCCGCCTCGGTCATGAATCCGGACGGCGGACCGCCGCCCTCCTCATCTGGGTTGGTGTTGAAACTGACATAGATCGGTGAGACGGGCATCTCGCCACCCTCCTCTTCGAAGGTGTCCTCCTCGAAGACGTAGTATGGCGCAATCTGGTCTTCGTACCAGCCGTCGATCACTGGCGCTTCGTCGTGTTCGTCGCCGTAGTGTTTCTCTGCTGTCGATCCTTCGGGGATGACCGGGCAGTTTTTGATCTCGTCAGTCGGCTCAATTTCGTACCCCGATTCGTTGAGTTCCTCGGCGTTGGTAATCGAATTCGGCTCGTAATCGTCGGGAACGAACACCTGATGGACGTGCCAGAAGTCGTTGTACCCGGTGTCACCGGGAATGACGTCGATGACGTTCAGTTGCTCGTCGACCGGATCGCCGTTCTCATAAAAGAAGGAGTAAATCGGTGCCGGTGCTGTCGGCATCACATCGAAATTATAATACTCGACTGTCTCCCCGTCTGGACCGAGCCCCTGTGTAATAAACGGTCCCTGATCGAAATCGATCGGCTCGTCCGGATCGGGTAAATCAGGATTCTCACTCCGCCGGAACAGTGTCCCTGCCTCGTCACTGAACCGGTCGACCTCGACGACCGGTGCGGAATCTGGTTCCGTAACCGCAGATTCTTCATCGTCGTCACTCCCGCCGAGACAGCCTGCGAGTGCGATAGCCGTCGACCCACCAGCGAGCTGCAAAAACCGTCGCCGCGAGTTCATCGTCTTTGACATTGCAACTGTACGGTCATCTGATACCATAAAAACAATTTTTCAACAACCGGACAGAATACGCTCAAACTCCGTTCAAACTCTGTTCAAATTCTGTTCTATATTCGCGCTGATTAGTGCCATTCCGAAATACCGAATTTCTATCTTCCGATAAAGTAAGAAGGGTTATAGTTTGATGCGAATCGTGGCAGCGACACCTCACTTGGTTCATCGCGACTTCAGAATCACTCACAGGTTCACGGTCGCTCAAACCGCGACCGCGAAACACTGTGACTCATTTCATTCGTCACAAGCTTCGAAATCGCTCGTAAACTCGCAAGTGCGAAACACTGCGACTCACTTCGTTCGTCGCAAGCTTCGCGGTCGTTCTCCCGCACAGCTCACGACCGCGAAACACTACCCTTTTGATGCTGCTTCCGGTAGGCCACTGTAATAATGGGCCGACGAAAGAAAATCGTACAGGAATGTGAGGAGCTTATGGACAAGCCGGAGAACATCCGGAACATTGCGATTGCGGCACACGTCGATCACGGCAAGACGACGCTTACTGACAATCTGCTTGCTGGCGCGGGGATGATCTCCGACGATACTGCTGGCGAACAGCTTGCGATGGACACCGAAGAGGACGAACAGGAGCGTGGGATCACCATCGACGCAGCAAACGTTTCGATGACCCACGAGTACGAGGACACCAACCACCTCATCAACCTCATCGACACACCGGGCCACGTCGACTTCGGTGGCGACGTGACACGCGCAATGCGTGCAGTCGACGGCGCGCTCGTGGTTGTCGACGCCGTCGAGGGTGCGATGCCACAGACCGAGACCGTGCTCCGACAGGCACTGCGTGAGGGTGTCAAACCGACGCTTTTCATCAACAAGGTCGACCGACTCATCTCCGAGCTGCAGGAAGGTCCCGAAGAGATGCAGGAACGGATGACCGCCGTCATCCGCGACGTGAACGACCTGATCCGCGGCATGACCGAGGAGATGGACGATATCAACGACGACTGGACAGTTTCCGTCGAAGAGGGAACTGTCGGCTTCGGTTCCGCACTCTACAAGTGGGGGGTCTCGCTGCCGTCGATGCAGCGCACCGGGATGGACTTCGGCGAGATTATCGACCTCGAACAGGCCGACAAACGCCAGGAACTCCACGAGCGGACGCCGCTTTCCGACGTGGTTCTGGATATGGTCTGTGAGCACTTCCCGAACCCCATCGACGCACAGCCTCGCCGTATCCCGCGTATCTGGCGTGGCGACGACGAGCTCGATGTCGCAGAGCAGATGCAGCTCGTCGACGAGGACGGCGAAGTCGTGCTGATGGTGACCGACATCGGGATCGACCCACACGCTGGTGAGATCGCCGCAGGCCGTGTCTTCTCGGGCACGATCGAGAAGGGTCAGGAGCTGTACGTCTCCGGGACCGCGGGCAAAAACCGCGTCCAGAGCGTCGGCATCTACATGGGTGGCGAGCGCGAGGAAGTGGACCACGTGCCAGCGGGGAACATCGCCGCCGTCACTGGCCTCAACGACGCGATTGCCGGTTCGACTGTTTCGAGCATCGAGATGACGCCGTTCGAGTCGATCGAGCACATCTCCGAGCCCGTCATCACGAAATCCGTCGAGGCGAAGAACATGGACGACCTGCCAAAGCTCATCGAGACGCTCCAGCAGGTCGCAAAGGAGGATCCGACGATCGACATCGAGATCAACGAGGACACAGGCGAGCACCTGATCTCCGGACAGGGTGAACTCCACCTCGAAGTCGTCACCCAGCGTATCGAGCGCAACCAGGGCATCCCGGTGACGACTGGTGAGCCGATCGTTGTCTTCCGCGAAGCGCCACAGGAAGAGAGCCGCGAGGTCGAGGGGATCTCCCCGAACCGTCACAACCGCTTCTACATCACTGTGACACCACTCGACGAGGATATCGTCGAAGTGATCAAGAAGGGGAAGGCAACGATGGATATGCCAGAGCTGGAGCGGCGTGAAGCGCTCCAGGAAGCTGGCCTCGATAAAGACACCTCCCAGAACGTCGAGCACATCCACGGGACGAACATCATCATCGACGACACGAAGGGTATCCAGCACTTGAACGAGACGATGGAGCTCGTCCTCGAAGGGATGGAAGAGGCGCTCAACGACGGCCCACTCGCAGCCGAGCCAGTACAGGGCTCGCTGATCCGCCTTCACGACGCACGCCTCCACGAAGATGCGATCCACCGTGGTCCGGCACAGGTGATCCCTGCAGTGCGACAGTCACTCCACAACGCCCTGATCGACGCCAAGATCAAACTGCTCGAACCGATCCAGGAGGTCCGGATCGACGTTCCGAACGAGCACATGGGGCCAGCAAGCGGCGAGATTCAGGGCCGCCGTGGCCGTGTCGACGACATGTACCAGGAAGGTGACCTGATGGTCGTCGAGGGTGTCGCGCCGGTCGAAGAGATGATCGGCTTCTCCTCGGATATCCGCTCCGCGACCGAGGGTCGTGCAAGCTGGAACACCGAGAACGCAGGCTTCCAGGTCATGGCTGACAACCTCCAGCCGGACCAGATCACAGAGATTCGCGAGCGAAAGGGCATGAAGACCGAACTCCCCGAATCGATCAACTACTTCTAACCCACCACCTTTTTCGGTGTCGGGTCACCTTCGGTGACCACTCCTTGAAAAACGTGGGCGAAAAAAGCCGGACCCTCGCTTCGCTCGGTTCCGGGGAAACCGCCCTCGCATTCGCTCGGGCGGTATGCTTGCCTGTGATAAGGGTGTCATACACCTCCTCACAATGGGCTTGCCTTCGACCGGTATAGAGTGAAACAGAGCTATCTATCTGAAAGTTATCAGGTAGACCAGTGCAAGATGGAGCGCGCGAGTCTTGCACTGCGGGTGGCTTACTTTAGTGATCGAGATCATTGACATCCTGTGGTAGAAGGAATTGCAAGAATCTAATTGTATCAACATCTTTCACTATACTGATGGCAAAGTCGCCAGTACATCCAATTAAAGACGCAAATACGGTTTCACGATCCAGTTCTCTGGACAGCTGGCTCTACGTTTTTGTTGCTCTCTCAGGGATTGGATATCTCGATACGTTTGGTGCGCCGGAAGAGATTCGCGTGTTCCGATTGTTCGGCGTTGTCGTGGCTGTTATCCTGGTGCTCGTTGGGGTGAAGAAGGCTATCGGGTGGCTTGGCTCAGGCCGTCACGCATCCGGTACCGACGGTGAGACAACACACCACTCAGACTCCTCGGAGACTGGAGACCCACGAGAGTGGATAGAGACCGGTTTTGAACCCAGTGTTATAGTGTACGCGCAGTCCATTTTAGTAAACTTCCAGCCACTCGTCTTACTCCGAGGAACGCTGTTGCAGTTACTTGGTGGATTGATCGCATTCGTTCGGCACGGAGGGACGCTCCCGGCACCCGATACCTACGAGAGCACAACAACGTACCATCCGCCGTTTTCAGGAACCTGGACCGTTATCAATGGGAGTCCTGACCCGGACTATTCACACTCGTGGAACATTCCCCGACAGCGATACGCATACGATTTCGTCATCACCGACGACGATGGTCGTACCCACGACGGGATGGATGTGGAATCGTTCTACTGCTTCGATGAGCCAGTGCTTGCGCCCGCAGCGGGGACTGTTGTTCGACTCAAAGACGGCCACCGTGATTACCATCGGACAAACGGCTACCTCGACCCACTACAGTACAGGTTGACCGGCAATTACGTACTAATCAAGCACGCTGAAGACGAGTACAGCCTTCTCGCACATCTCAAAGAGGGGAGTATCGCTGTCTCCGTGGGCGAGGAAGTTTCACGCGGACAAGAGATAGCTCGGTGTGGACACTCGGGAACCTCGACTGAACCACACCTACACTTTCAGGTCCAAGATCACTCACTCCCGTACATCGAGGCAAGTCTGCCCATTCAGTTTGCTGGCGAGACGAAGTTGCTGGATAGTGACCAGCAAGGAGCAACGTGGGTCCATTGTGGGCAGACACTTACGCCGCCGTCGCCACCTGAGTGAGGGCGTTCTCTGGAAAAGATGAGCGTACTCCCGAACGTCCGTTGCTATTTGTACGCCAACAATATATCAATCTTGTATAATCTGTTTCTACGACGTAGTTCACATTGCCACTGATCGACTAGCTCATTCCAGTAGGGATGGAATCAAAGGAGTAGTGTGCTGTATAGAACCTCTATATCTTCCACGCCAGTCAGTAGCAATATCAGCAGGGTATCCGTGTTTCATCAGATTAGGCAAGAGCCTTTCGTGACCACGTCACGTAAATAGTGGTCTGGCGATCTGAAATACCTGGATAGTGACGCCACGGCGGGAAAGAATCACGCACGACCGTATGAGTAATTGTCATCGGGATCGTCGTTGCAGCGGCTGCTGGTCTCGTGATCAGTGGCGGGGCGTTCATCCTCTACGACCAGCTTCGAAACACAGAGTGATGAAAGAACAGTCTCACTCCTCGGAATCCGTGCTCCTAGTCCGCATCTCGTAGATCTCCTCGGCCATCTCCAGAATCTTCTCCTCGGCCTCCTCGGGAGTCATCCCATCGGGAAGCGAACTGGAGATTCGTTCGTCTTTCTCGTGCTGGTCGGGCTGTTCGGCCCCCTTTTCACACCTGCTGCGCGATCGTTCGCGCTCGTCCAGCTCCGGACCGTCGTCGGTGAACATCGTCACTCCCTTTTCGATTGCCTCCTGTCGCTCCTCGTCGAGTACCTTCTTGACGTTGACGTTCGCTGCGATCATCTCGGCATCGGGGCCGATCAGCGCGTCGACTTCCTTCCAGTCGAGCCGGAGCATATTCTTGCTGTTGATAACTCGCGGCAGCGATGGGAGCCGGTAGAGTGAACAGCAGATGTCGTTTCGTTTTTCGGGTGCCACTGCCTTCTCAACCGCGAGACTCTCTGCGAGAATGAGTGCCGCCTGTGCCTCGCGACCGCCGTAGACTGGCATCTCTTCGAGCCCCACAAAACTGACAACGGTCTCGTCACGCTTTCGTTCACCCTGATTAAAAATCTGTGTCTGGACGTGATACCGAAACGGTGGGAGGTCGCTGCCTTTGACGGCATGTGTCCGACGGATCCGGTTCCAACAGGCCCATAGCGTTTTGCCCCGCGATGTGAGCTGGGACTTTTCGAGCACTGCCAGCTGGCCATCAGAACCAACGTAGGCTTTGATTTTGCAGGTCCCGCCGGCCGGTTTTCCCGGGTTATTCTGCCTGTCGATGATTGTTTCGCCATCGAAGGTAAAATCTCTGTCCGAGAGTACCCGCTCCGGAAGCAGCTCTTCGATGTGCTTCGTTACCCGTCGATTGTAGAGCCGGCCGGGGTTGGAGCGACTGCTCATTTGGCTATTCGACTAGATTTCTCGGACGTGGTATCCAAATGTTGCGGCCCAATTATCATATTTGATATTTTAGTCCTGTTCTTCTCGCACGCTGGGGTGTTGTGTTGGCTCCTCGGGGTGGTGTTCACTAAACCGTTCTCGCATGAGCTCCATCGCTTCTTGCTCGCGCCGTTTGCGCTCCTCGTCAGTAATCTCTTCACAGCCCGGTGGGATCTCACGGCCGCGACCGGTGAAGTAGCCTTCTGGGGCGACCCAGTCGTGATAGAACGGGATATCGGAGTGTTCGATCACTTCCAGGGCGACATCCGCGCCATCGCCAGCGGCGACCACGGTCTGGTGGCGAGTGCCAGCGATCCGGCCGGCGGCGTACAGTCCCTCGACACCCGTTTCGCCGTGTTCTTCGACGGCGACGTACGTTTTGCTTCCCCGAGTCGTCAACCCGACGCCGTCGATATCGGCGATATAGCTCGTCTCCGACCAGGAAGCACAGATGACGTACTGTGATTCGACCGGCCCGTCGGTCGTCTCGATGGTGAACCCGTCGTCGGTTGGGATGACCTGTTCGACTGTTGTCTCCCGGTGGTCACAGCCGTTTCGGGTCGCCTGTTCCAGAGTAAGATCCAGAAACCGGCGGGCGTTGACACCTGCCGGAAAGCCTGGGACGTTCTCCAGGTGTGCATTGCGACCGAGGATTGGTTCGTCAGCCTGCAAGAGTATCGTATCCAACCCTGCGCGTGCGGTGTAGATGCCGGCTGTCAGTCCAGCCGGACCGGCACCGATGATCGTCACATCTCGCTGTGTTGTCGACATATCTGTCTCTCGGTCTGGGGTTGGTATAAGAATCCCGGCGGCAACCGTTCGCGCGGGTGAACCGATGCCACGAGGATTTTACGTGCTCGCATCACAGTGAGAATGTGGAGACGCTCGATGTCAGCACGCTGGTCTATCTTCCCCCGGCAGAGATATACGAGTTTCTCGTCGACTTTCCGCGCTATGCAAAGTACTCCGAGTACCTCGACGAGGTACGCCGGTACGGCGACGGCTCTGCAGGCACCGAGTACGAGCTTACCTTCGCCTGGTGGAAGCTCAGCTACACCGCCCGCTCGGAGGTGACCACACTTGACGAACCGGAACGCATCGAGTGGGAGCTCGTCAAGGATCTCGACGCCAGCGGCTACTGGCTGATCGAACCCGAGCCCGAATCCGCACCCGAGGGACAGGAGACTGCCTCCCGCGTGCATTTTGTTGTGAACTACCGCCCTGGCTCTGCGAGCCCGGACGCGATCGATCTGCCGTCGCTGGTCTCGCTTGGCTGGGTGATCGAGAAAGTCACGCCGAAAATAAAGGCAGAGGCAGAGCGAGTCGTCAGTCGCGTCGTCCGGGATCTGGAAGGGACCAGCCGTGATATCAAGTTGATCATTCACGAGAAGCCGTCGACGTAGCTGGCTGTCGACCCGTCAGCGCTGGTTAGATTCCGAGGACAGCCGCGAGAATCAGTCCGACGACGAGCGCGATACCAAGAATCACGAACAGTGCATTTTCGAGTTCGACCTGGCCCGGTTCGAGTGGTTCCTCTTCGGTATCGAGCGAACCAGCGACGTTGGTGTCCTCGTGATCGTGCTGGGTCACGACCTGCTCTGGACCGTCCCCATTTTCGCTTTCGATCACCGTTGTTTCCGTCGGTTGCTGGTCATCCTGGCGCTCGTCGATCTCTTCGAGTGTAAACCGCCACTCACTCTCCTCGTCCTCGGAACCGCCTGACATGGTCGAGAGTACGTGCTCGGGGATCAAAAGCCTGCTCTGTTGACTAGCAGTAGTGGTTACGATCCTGATCGATACTCCAGAATCGCAATCCTCGTTGCCAGTGCGAGAAACACTGCGAGAATCGTCGCCACGACAGCAGTGCCGGCGGCGTGGTCGAACGCAGGCAGCGTTCGGTCGACACCACCGGGAACGTTCAGCGCGCGGATCCAAGTGTGGTGTGGCCCCCCCATCACTGAGACGAAATAATCCAGCACGTCGTTGAGCACGAACCAGCCCGTTGCGATACCGACTGCCCAGACGGGAAACTCGGCGTAGCGGTGGATCAGAAACGCCTGAACGACCATCGCAAGATGACTCCAGATGAGAAACTGATAGAGCAGTGGATCAAGCCCACCTTGCCCGTTGATAAACACCTGAACGACCGGCGTCCAGAGCCCGTACTTGATACAGCCGAAAAACGCAAGCGCATGCAGCCACTCCGCAGAGAAATCGAGCCGCCAGGCTGCGAGTGACAGCCCCATATACAGCGTCGCGAGCGGACTCACGGGGACAATTGGCCACATGATCGCCGGTGTCTCGGCGAGCTGTGGCCAGTAGTACCAGAAACCGAAAGCAGTGCCAAGCAGGTTGATTAGCGCGATCGGCCAGGCGAGGCGAAGCCCGACGTTTTCGAGCCACTCCGGTAACGGTGCGACGTATCGCGGCAACTCCCGTGGTTCGGGAATCGGCCCGTCGAAATACTGGGCAACGACGGCGTCGAGACGATGGCCGACACCAGCACTCATTTGCTGTTGGTATGCTGCCGGTGCGCAAAATGGTAGCGATCCGTTCAGACCGAAAAGAGCGCAGATCGGTCGAGATTCATGCCGATCTGCCCGACTGTGGCATCGGGCTGGTAGGGGTCGTCTGGCTGTGATAGCCATTCACCAGTTCGGAGAACTACGGTAACGAGTAGACCGACCAAAAGAACCAATTGAGCAGGTGTTCAATGTATCGTGAATGAGTGTCGCGTCCGTCCTGATGGGGGTCGTCCTGGACAGGAGTGATCCGCGGTGAGCGAGACAGCCGTCAGTGCCGACGAGGTTCGCCACCGACTGTACGAGATTATGAAAGGTGAGGAGCCGTTCGAGCAAAAAGCACAGGAAGCACTGACACTCGGAACAACCTATCTCGATGTCGAGAGCGGCTTCCTGACACGGATCGATGCCGACACAGACCACTGGGAGACGATCATCAGCACCGACAATGACGACGGACTGGTTCCGTCGGGGATAAAAACAGACCTGAGCGGAACGTACTGCCGGCACACACTGGAACGGGAGTCACCGCTTGCAATCCACGACGCCACAGATCAGGGATTCGGCGACGACATCGCAAGCGAGCAGTTTCACTGTTATCACGGGACGACACTCACCGTCGGTGGCGAACCGTTCGGGACTGTCTGTTTCGTTGCACGGGAGCCACGCGACACACCGTTCAGCGAGGCGGAGACGATGTTCGCTGAGCTGGTTGGTCGGCTGCTGGAACACGAACTCGAACACCAGCGCCAACAAGAAGAGCTCGCCAGACAGACGAGTCTCGTTAACGTCCTCGACAGAGTCCTTCGGCACAATATCCGGAACAAGATGACCGTCATCCGGGCGAACGCGAAGCTCCACAGCGACCACCACGACGGCTGTACGGAGTGTCAGAAGATCGTCGACTCCGCCGACGATCTCATCAGGATGACCGAGACAGCCAGACAGCTCGGGAAAATACTCAACACGGACGGCGAGCCCCAACCTGTCGATCTCGTCGAGCTAAGCGAAGAGACGCTCCGAGAGGCACAGAAAGCATATCCAGAACTGTCTGCGCGTATCGAGGCTCCCGACGAACTCGTTGTACGAGTGTTTCCCAGCCTCGAACGGGCGCTGTGGGAGCTCGTCGAGAACGCAGCGGAGTATGCCGGCCCCGATCCTGCGGTCGTCGTCCGAATCACCAGATCCGGTGACGCTGTCGAGATCGAAGTCGGCGACAACGGTCCCGGACTCCCCGATCCAGAGCGTGACGTGTTACAGACAGGAACGGAAACACAGCTCGTTCACGGCAGTGGGCTCGGGCTCTGGGCGGTGTACTGGATCGCGACAGCTCACCACGGCGATGTCGAAATCGATACGACAGACGGGACAGCCGTAACCCTCTCAATTCCCGACAAGCAGACAGACACACTCGAGACGGAGCCACGGATCCAGCGCGCGGGCGACAGATATCAGGCGGTGTTCGAACACGCGACAACCGGACTGGTAGTCCTCGACGACGACGGCTATCTCGTCGAGGTGAACGAACGGGCAACGGCGCTGTTCGATCGGCCGAGTACGGAGTTGTGCGGGCAACATCTTTCGACATTCACCGCAGACGGACGGGGACTGTTCACTGCAGACGGACGAGGACTGTTCACTGCAGACGGACGGGGACTGGCTGATCTGGCCGAAGAGACGAGCGGGACAATCACACTCGACGGGAAAGAGTGTAGCTACAGCCTGCAACGGGATATCGTTCCGAACCAGCATCTGCTCGTGCTGGAGGCGAAACAACGGTCGTAACACTCCACAACTAACGAGATGACACTGACACCCACAGTCCTCCACGAATATGATCGGAATGCACCGAGCGACGAGAAAACAGAGAGCCTCACCTTCGGAATCGGCTGCTTCTGGGGACCAGACGCCGAGTTCGGTGCGCTCGATGGCGTCGTCAGAACACGCGTCGGCTACGCTGGTGGAATGAAACCGGATCCGAGCTATCACAGTCTCGGGGATCACACCGAAGTCCTGCAGGTGGAGTTCGATCCGTCAGTGATCTCCACCGAGGAGATTCTACAAAAGGTGTTTACCGGACACAATCCCCGACACCAGACCGGGAAACGACAGTATCACAACGTCGTCCTTCCGGCAACAGAGAAACAGGCCAGTGCCGTCGATGCATATCTCGATGGAAGTGATTTCGATCCCGAGACTGTCGAGACACGCATCGAGACGCTCTCGAAATTCTATCCGGCCGAGGACTACCACCAGAAGTACAACCTCCGGAGCAAACGCTGGGTGATGGATGCCTTCGAGGAGGCAGAGTACAGCGACGAACAGATACGGGAATCGCCTGCCGCTGCGAAGCTGAACGCACACGTTTCGGGACACGACGTTGCCGTCCCGTTTCTCGATGCCCGAAATCGGTCAGAGTAGGGTCAGCGATTAGCAAAGAGCCAAGCGTCAGAAGAGAGTCAGCGATTAGCAAAGAGCCAAGCGTCAGAAGAGAGCCAGGGGGAACTATACGGCTGGACATGAAACGGGGGGCGTATGGCAGAGGTGTACTACGTCATCAGCGACCTCCACATCGGTGGTGACGAACAGCTCGAACACGTCGAGTTTCTCGACGAACTACTCGAGTTTCTTCAGGAGCTCGAAACGACCGAGGAGGACGCAGAGCTAATCATCAACGGCGATGCGTTCGGCCTCTGGGAGTTTACCGATATCGAGGGAATCGAGAAATTCGACTCACTGCTGGAGTCGTACCCAGAGCTGTTCGAGCAACTGGAGCGAACAGGCGAAAACATCCCGATCACGATGTTGCCCGGCAACCACGACTACGAACTTGCTGCCTACGAGGAGTACGTCGACCGGTTCGCGGCGTACAACGTCGATCTCGTGCAAGAGGAGTCGATCACCCGTCCGGTTGGTGATCGGGAGCTCTGGTTCGAGCACGGAATGCAGCGCGATCCGAACAACGAGATCCGGGATTTCGGCAACGCCTACGACACCCCGCTTGGCTATCACGTCAACCACCACGTCACGAGTCGAGCCGGCAAGCTCTCCGATCGCGGGCGGTACAACTGGCTCAAGGATATTCAAGCCGTCACGCCGATGGATCGGATCCCAGTCTGGGTAAGCTCCAAATACTTCTATCGGGAAATGAACCCGTTACTTCGGTACGCCGCGATTCCGTTCTTGCTTCTGTTCAACATCAGCGTGTTGCTCGCGGTGTTCAGTGGGCTCGATCTCGCCGGGATTTGGTCGGGACCGAGCAACGCTGTCGATGCAGCTGTCGGTCATCTCGGCCCTGCAAGTTCGATTCTGCAGCTGCTGCTTGCGGTGAATGTGACGATCGTCGGCCTCCTGCTTCTGATCGCGATCCCGCTTTCGATCTTCGCGTGGGACGCCCGCAAGACCCTTCACAGGTTTGGCGTCTTCGAGGTCGAAGAGGCGACACACCCAAACGAACCCTACGATCAGGCTGCTCGTGAGCTGTTCGAGACCAACCCTGACACTGCCGTGTTCTGTTACGGCCATACACACCGCCCTGATATCCGTGAGGTCGGCGATGGACTCGTCGTCAACTCAGGAACATGGCTGAAGCGACTCCACCGGAGAGATGTCCTCGCCGGCGTCGTTCCTCCGGTGTTCCAGCCATCCTTCCAGCTTAGCTACGTTCGGATTACCCACGACGAGGGCGTCGTCGTGGAACACGAAACTGTCGACAAACCCGATCCCGGCTCCGAGGAGTTGACGCTTACCGAACGGCTGCTGATCGCCGGCGAACGGCCCGACACCGAGGTTCCCGATCGGGCAGTCGTCGACGAGTCTGGCCCGGCAATCGTCGACGAGTCTGGATCGTCAACCGTCGACGAATGAACTGGCTATCATTTATATCACAGCAACCGACGAATGAGCGGAGCGGTTGCTGGTTCCACACGAAATGATGGGTGATTCTGTACAGGAGTTGCCTGTATTGTGAGAATGTTTTTGTACACTGGCCTCAGAAAGGAAATATATGGCTCGCTGGACGTGCGGTATCGAGGGAGACAACGCGACGTTCGATCGCGTCGAGGATCTGATGGTCCATCAGGCCGCGGAACACGACCGTGTCGATTGCAAAGTCTGCGGTGCTGTTGTTCCTGATGGGTATTTTGCGATCCGTCACGCGTTCGACGAACACTCACGAGCGGAGTACGTCCGTGCCTACGAGGCCTCGGCTGCCGAGGTCAGACGGCGTGAGAAAATCAAAGAAGAGATCGAAGAAGTCGCCGATATCCGGGAAGTCGTCGACCGCCTCGACGACGGCTAATCCCGCAAGCGGCGGCTACTCCTTCCTACGGAAGCTACTCTTGCTTGCGCCAGCTACTCTTGCCAGTGTTCTGGAACCTGGACAGTGTATTTTCCGTCCTCCTGCAGCGCGACAATGTACTCTTCTCGATCGAACAGCTCCATCAGGTTGAGCTCGTACTGTCCCGGTTCGAGGACCTTGATCGACTCGAACTGCTGGTTGAGTTCGGCCCGCAACTCCGAGAGATCCGGTCGATCTGTCTGTTCGGTCGTCTCGGTCTGTGTGGCTGACGTGCTGGCCTGGTCGGGTTGTTCCCGACCGACGGGGTTTCGTTGACCTGGCCAGCGCGATTCGTCGGTTCGGGACGGCAGCTCGTCCGGGGAGACGAGTTCACTTCTGGCACTGGCCTGAGCCTTGTTTTCTCGCTCTGCCATCGACGCAGTCGTCGGTTTCGACTGTCGTCTGGTCGGCCGGTTTGACTGCTCGGCCGTCGATGTGGAACTGGGCGAGGCTGGAGAGCGAGCGCCTTCGGACTCCATGGCTGTCGTTACTTGCTCTCGAACTGACTCGGTTCGAGCCGACTCCGACTGTGCTGGTTCGGCTCGAACCGGATCCGACTGCGTTGGCGACTCCTGTGGCGTTGGTGAACTGGCCTCCTGTGGTTCCGGTGTGCCAGTCCCTTGTGGCCCTGGAGTGTTAGCCTCCTGTGGTTCGGGTGCGCCAACCTCTTCGGGTGGTTCGGAGCTCCCGACGAGATTGCGGACTGCACTCGCAGCGTTTCCGACTGTCCGGGCGACAGAGCGTTCACTTCCGGCCTGCTGTGGCTCAGTGGCCGGCTCGGGTTGCTCTCCTGGGTCGGCCGACCCCGGGAGGAACTGAAACTTGTTTCCACCGCAGTTCGGACAGCCCGAAAGCATCTCCTTGGAGCCGTCTTCGAACTGTCGACCGCAGTCTGTACACTGGTGTGGCATGCGTCTACTTTCGAGAGACGAGCGTCTGGATGATCGTTTCGTCTTTGTGGAGTGTCTCGATCTGGTTCGCTGGACCGATGACGGTAAGTTTGTTCGTCGACTCCCGACCCATCAGCCGATCGAGAAAACTCGCGTCGGCTGTCTCCGAACGCGGGTAGGTCTCGATTTCGATCCCGTTGAACTCGTCGGGACTAATCTCGGTCATCGTCACCTCGATCAGACGTGACTCTTCATCCGGAGTGAGTCCGTCTTCGAGGATTACGATGTTTCCATCCCGGACGCCGTCCAGGATCAGCCGAATCTTTTCCATACTCGCTAGCCCGTCCATTCGCGCGGCGCTGATCAGGTCGATCTGGACGCCATCTGGTTTTTTTAAATCTGCCATTCGTATCACCCGAAGTACTCCGCAATCTTGTCGTACACTTCGTCCATGTTGTCTCCTTCAAGCGCCGACAGCGGGATCGTCTCGTGCTGTGGGAAGGCGTTTCGGATCCGCTGAACGCTCGAATCTTCGAGATCGATCTTGTTTGCGAGGATCAACACCGGCAGATCCTGGCTCTCGATGATCCCGATCAGCATGGTGTTTACCTGCGTGAACGGATCGGTCGTCGAATCCAGCACGTAGATGACGCCGTCGACATCCTCCCGGAGCCAGTGCATGGCTTCGGCGACACCTTCAGTCGCCTCTCTGGATCGACGAACGGCGTCGTCTTTTTCCATGTCGTGTTCGAGAAACTCGGTGTAATCGACCTTCGTCGTGACACCCGGCGTGTCGACGACGTCGATCGTCACCGTCTTTCCGTCACGCTCGATCTCGACGTTCTCTTTTCTGCGCGCGCGTCGGGTCTCGTGGGGCACGTGACTCTCCGGGCCAACGGCGTCGCCGTGCTCGGTCCAGTCGCGTGCGATTCTGTTTGCTAACGTTGTTTTCCCGGCGTTTGGAGGCCCGTAGATGCCGATTCGCTTCGGGTCCTCGTCGGTAAACAACGACGATACTGCGCGTGAAATGCTCGATCTGAAGTTTGTAAGCAGTCCCATCCTTTCCTCCCTGCCCCGAGGTGGGGCTTGAATCAACTGGCTGACGCGACTTACTTAAGACTACGTCAGACATATGTTACGAATGAGACACACAACAGCTGCGCAACCATCTGTGTCGCGTGTGGAATTAAATAGAATCTGATCAAGAATCTGATCAGCAACTTTTCTTTCCTCGTGGGGTTGCCAGAGCTGCGGTCGTGACTTACGGAGGACCATGTGAAGAGTTCACAACTAGCCGACCAAGCCCCCCACCCCTTCGTTTCAACTGGAACAAGCAGAGACACCAGTACACGGCGAGCAGTGTCGAACATTGTGAGTGTTTCTTGACACACTAGAATCGAAGGAAGAAGAACTCACTAGCTCTGTCGTCTAGATTAATACACTAGATACAATACTAAATAATAAAAACCACACACAGAAATCTATTTTTCTCTAGTACGGGTTTGATTTAACACACTACTACATAAAACTTTCCTAGTCTAGATGGAATACAATACTCTCTCGTGGTGGGGTGGGTTCTTTTTCTCGTTCCACCCGAAACAAAGGGGTGGGGGGGTTATCCACGCTGTCACAGAACACATCTTCTTAGCCGAGAGGTACAACCACTTACTCACCATATTTACACACCGCTAACCACTCCAGTTCATCGAGTAACCACTGATCTCCCGATCACCACGACAGCTTGGGCGATCGTGATAGCAACAATCACGTCCAACTGGACTCCGATAGTGTTGGCTCGTACCTCTCCAAGAGAAATAACGGGGTAATTTGACGACGAGTATGTCCGACAAGGCTCTT
>LKMJ01000372.1_pt1 | contig 33102 bp, 31 predicted proteins | sample 643391 | NCBI WGS metagenome assembly LKMJ01 (sample SAMN04112250, study PRJNA286221) | soda lake metagenome | biome: soda lake; feature: Kulunda Steppe; material: water; isolation source: sample PL-Br10 brine of Picturesque Lake | place: Russia: Kulunda steppe | collected 2010-07 | reverse complement strand
TGCCCTGGTTGCGGGCTTCGGATGCGACGTCAAGCTTCTCGATACGCTGCTTGATGATGTCGCTGATCTCGGAAGGATTCAGTTGCTGCATGCCATGTCCCTCAGACTCAGGCGGAAAGGGCTTCGGCGAGGCGGTTCAATCGACCGCGTACCGACCCGTCGATGACGGTGTCGCCGGCGCGCAGGATCACGCCACCGAGAAGCTTGGGATCCACCTGAGTGGTAATGGAGATTTCGCGATTCAGGCGCTTCTTGAGCGCACCGGAGAGCTTCTGCTGCTGCTTGTCGTCGAGTTCGAAGGCCGACACCACTGTCACGTCGACGCGCTGCTCATGGCCGGCGCGCAGCCGCTCGAACTGATCGGCAATGGCGCCCAGCGCCGGCAATCGACGCTGGCCGGCCAGCTCATCGAGGAAGCGACGCGACGCGTCATCCACCTTGATATCGGCCACTTCGACCAGCAGCGCCACCTTGCGCTCAGTGGTGAACTTCGGACTGGCGACGAGCGCCTGGACATCCCGACTGGCCATGATCTGGCCCAGGGTGCCCAGCATCTCTGACCAGGCATCCAGCGCCTGGTGATCGCGTGCGTACTCGAACGCCGCCTTGGCGTAGGGCCGAGCGACGGTAGACAATTCCGCCATGGATCACCTCCTCACAGTTCGGCTGCAAGCTTATCGAGCAGCTTGCGATGTGCCTTCTCGTCGATGGAGGCTTCCAGAACACGCTCTGCACCGGTGACCGCGAGGGACGACACCTGGGAGCGAAGCTCTTCCTTGGCGCGATTGATTTCCTGCTCGATCTCACTTCGGGCGCTGGCCACCAGACGCTCGCCTTCGGCGCGGGCCTGGTCGCGGGCTTCCTCGACCATCTGAGAGGAGCGTTTGTGAGCCTGCTCGAGAATCTGGGAGGCCTGCTCCTTGGTCTCACGCAGCGTCTGAGCGGCCTGCTCCTGAGCGAGTTCCAGGTCACGAGAAGCACGGCTTGCCGCGTCTAGGCCATCGGCGATCTTCTTCTGGCGCTCGTGAAGCGCAGAGCTGATTGGCGGCCACACGTACTTTATGCAGAACCAGACAAAGATCGCGAAGGCGATCGTCTGCCCGATCAGCGTCATGTTGATATTCACAGGACTGTACCTCTGACAGGTTCGTGGCAACCGGTAACAAGCAAACCGAGCGCTGAGCGCTCGGTGCTGTCATTAACCGGCGACGACGAAGATCAGGTACATCGCGATACCCACGCCGATCATCGGGATGGCGTCGAGCAGGCCGGCCATGATGAAGGTCTTGGTCTGCAGCTGATCACCCAGCTCCGGCTGACGAGCGGTGGACTCGAGCAGCTTGCCACCGAGAATGGCGAAACCGAAACCAGTGGTCAGGGCGCTGACGCTGATGATGAGGGCGGCGGCAATGTAGACGATTTCCATGGTAGTGCTCCTAGTAGGTTGAGTTACAAGGGTTAATGAATTTAGTGGATGGTTGAGTTACAAGCGTTGCACGGGTCTCAGTGATGCTCGTGTGCGGCACTCAAGTACACGATCGACAGCGTCGTGAAGATGAAGGCCTGCAACGATACCACCAGGATGTGGAAGATCGCCCACGGCACGTCCAGCAGCCAGATGGCCCAGAAGGGCAGTAGTGCGATCAGGATGAAGATCACCTCGCCGGCAAACATGTTGCCGAAGAGACGAAAGCCCAGGCTGACCGGCTTGACGATGAGGCCGACCACCTCGAGGATCAGGTTGAAGGGAATCAGCGACCAGTGGTTGAAGGGCGTCAGCGAGAGCTCCTTGGCGAAACCGCCCACACCCTTGACCTTGCAGCTGTAGTAGATGATCAGCAGGAAGACACCGAATGCCATGCCGAGGGTGGCATTAATGTCGGTGGTGGGGACGATCTTCATGTACTCGAAGCCCAGCTTGCCGAACAGTTCCGGAAAGTAGTCGACCGGAAGGATCTTCAGGCTGTTCATCAGCAGAATCCAGACGAACAGCGTAAGCGCCAGCGGCGCGATGTGCGGGTTCTTGCCGTGAAAAGTGGTGCGAGTCAGGTTCTCGATGAACTCGACCACCATTTCGACAGCGTTTTGCAGCCCGCCGGGCACGCCGGTGGTAGCGAAACGGCCCGCCTTGTGAAAGATCCAGAGGAACAGCGCCCCCATGGCGATGGACCAGCCCATGGTATCCAGGTGGATCGCCCAGAAGCCCATATCGATGGCTTCCTGGGAACTGGAGGCCAACGACCAACCATTTTCTGGATGCCTGCCAAACGTCAGGTTCTGGAGGTGATGCTGTATGTAATAGATGGCCGTTATTTCGTTATCTGCTGCCATACTGCTTCCTCAGGTTCGGGGGGTCGACCGCTCTCGCATCAGCCAGGGTGTCAGCCAGTGCATGAGTTGGGCCGCCACATATGCAACGAAAAATAAAGCCGGGTTTGAGGGAGGCACTGTCACGAACAGAATCACGAACAGTGCCACAGTCAAACCGAACTTGCCCATCGCCGCCTGATAGAGATTAAGCACGCTGACCCTTGCGCGCTTGCCACCCCGGCTACGCAGCCCGCGCCTCACGAAGTAGAGCGATGGCAGCAGACTGACCAGGCCTCCCATCAGAGCGGATGAAGCCCCAGGGAGCCCCGCAAGCCAGAGACCTGTCAAGGCAACCAGCAGCGTGACTGTCGCCTGGGCCAGGAACAGCCGCGAAAAATCCAGCTGTCGTCGCCCCGCGACGGATGAAGCTCTCTGCATGTTGTCATTACCCTGGTCCACTGTCAGGAGGACCATTTTCGACGCTGGTGGCGCTCAGGATATTCGGGCAAACACCGGCGGATTATAGGGAAGGGCTATCGGGGCTTCAACAGAAGCGCTAAGGATTTTGCCTACTTATGCCCTTTCTTGCGACCAAAGATGCAGGAATTGTCAAGATCCTGACGCGTGGTGCTGCCCGTCAGCGTATGTGCTCGAGGATTCCATCCAGTTCGTCCAGGCTGGTGTAGCGAATGGTCAGCCGTCCCTTGCCCCCTCGGCCGTGCTGGATCTTCACCGGTGCTCCGAGCAGTTCACCCAGCCGGGTCTCGAGGCGGGCCACATCGGGGCTCGATGCCGGCTTCTCGGGCTTCTTCGGCTCTCCGGCGACCAGACGCTTGACCAGCGCTTCGGTGTCGCGAACGGTCAGATCCTTGTTGACCACTTCGTGGGCCGCCTTGCGCTGCTTTGCCCCGGAAAGCGCCAGCAGTGCGCGGGCATGGCCCATGTCCAGATCGCCGCGTTCCAGCAGGGTCTGTACCTCGGGGTCCAACGCCAGCAACCGCAGCAGATTGGCCACCTGGGCGCGAGATTTTCCCACCGCGTCGGCGACCTGCTGCTGGGTGAGCTCGAACTCCTCCAGCAGGCGCTTGAGCGCCATGGCCTCCTCCACCGGGTTGAGGTTCTCGCGCTGAATGTTTTCGATCAGCGCCAGAGCCAGGGCCACCTCATCGCTGACCTCGCGGATCACCGCGGGTATCACCTCGAGCTCGGCCAGTTGTGCGGCCCGCCAGCGACGCTCGCCGGCGATGATCTCATAGCGATCCTCGCCGGCGGGACGAACCACGATGGGCTGCATTACCCCCTGAGCGCGTATCGAGTCAGCGAGTTCCTCAAGAGCCTCCGGCTGAATATCACGGCGTGGCTGGTACTTGCCACGGACCAACTGACTCAGCGGCAGCCGTTCGAGACGGTCTTCGGCATCCGGTGCAGCGGCGGGGGGTGCGGCATCTTCCAACTCGATGCCCACCTCGGGAAGGTCGAGGCTCTCGCGGCGGCGAGCGCCAGCCCCGATCAGGGCATCCAGTCCTCGTCCCAGGGCGCGTTTACGCGTCATCGACACTCCCTCATCACAGCGGTTACGGCATGGGGTTCCCGCGCTATCATCACAGCGACAGCCGGCGAATCAATTCCTTGGCCAGAACCCGATGGGCCTGGCTGCCCCGAGAGAAGCGGGCGTACTTGGTCACCGGCAGGCCGTGGCTGGGCGCCTCGGCAACCCGCACGTTGCGCGGTATGGTGGCCTTGAGCAGGGTATCGCCGAAATAGTCCCGCAGCTGCTTGGTCACATCCCGGGTCAGACTGTTACGAGCGTCGAACATGGTGCGGAGGATGCCGTAGACCTCGAGCCCCGGGTTCACGTTGTCCTTGATCTGCTCGACGGTATCGAGGAGTGCCGAAAGCCCCTCCAACGCATAGAATTCGCACTGCAGCGGAATAAGCACGCCGTTGGCGGCGGTCAGAGCGTTGACAGTGAGCATGTTGAGCGAGGGTGGGCAGTCGATCAGCACCACATCGTATTCGCCGGCCACATCGGCCAGCGCCCGATCAAGGCAGCGCTCTCGTCCGGCCTCGCGATCCAGCAGCGCCACCTCGGCGGCGGTGAGGTCGCCGTTGCCCGGCAGGAGGGTATAGCCGGCCTCGGGACAGTCGACGATCACCTCCGCGGCGGCGCGGTCGCCCATGAGTACATCAAGTACGCTTCCCTCGAGCTCGTGCTTGTCCACCCCGCTGCCCATCGTGGCATGGCCCTGGGGGTCAAGGTCCACCAGTAGCACGCGGCGATCCAGGGCTGCCAGGCTGGCGGCGAGATTGACCGCCGTGGTGGTCTTGCCGACACCCCCCTTCTGGTTGGTCAAGGCGATGATCTTGGTCACGGGCAACTCCCTTGCTGGGAAACGCGGATTGTCATGGGCACGAGCCAATTTCCTGGCGTTCGAGGATTACCAGTAGCCGGCTCCCGACATCGAAGGGCACCTCCAGACGGTGCCTGGCCACCGGCGCCACACCGGCCGGCACACCGGCCATTTCGTCGTCCACGCCCGGGCCCTTCATGGCGAGCCACTGGCCACCCGGGGCCACCAGAGGCAATGTCAGGCTGACAAAATCACCCAGGCTGGCGAAGGCTCGTGAAACCACCTGGTCGAAGTGACCCTCGAAGGCCTCGACCCGAGCTTGCACCGGGGTCACATTGACCAGGCCAAGTTCCATCACCGCCTGGCGCTGAAAACGCACCTTCTTGCCGTTGCTGTCCAGCAGGCTGACGGCGAGCTCGGGCATGAGGATCGCCAGCACCAGGCCCGGGAAGCCCGGGCCTGCTCCCACGTCGAGCAGGGTGGGGCCCTTGACGAAGGGCAGTATCGCGGCGCTATCCAGAAGGTGGCGGGCCACCATCTCCTCGGGCGAGCGTATCGCGGTGAGGTTATAGGCGCGGTTCCACTTGTGCAACAGCCCGACCAGGGCCAGCAGGCGCTGACGCTGGTCGGCGTGCGCGGTAATACCGAGACGGTCGAGCCCCTGGTCGAGGCGCGCCTCGACCGTCTGATCCTCTGCTGTCATGCGCTGGCCGCCCGGTTTTCGTCGAGGAGGCGACGTTTCTTGAGATGAACCAGCAGGATCGATACCGCTGCCGGAGTCACCCCCGAGATTCGGGAGGCCTGGGCCAGTGTCTCGGGGCGCACCTCGGCGAGTTTCTGACGGATCTCGTTGGAGAGACCCTCGACACGAGCATAATCCAGATCTGCAGGTAGCGGCGTCGCCTCGTGGCGTTTCAGCTTGTCGATCTCGACCTGCTGGCGGTCGATATAGCCCTGATACTTGGCCTGGATCTGTACCTGCTCGGCCACGATATCATCGGCGACCGCTTCCCCCTCGATGCCGGGCAGGCCGGCCAGATCAGCGTAGACCAGCTCGGGGCGCCTTAGCAGATCCATCAGGCTGTACTCACGGCCGAGGGGGTTGCCGATCTTCTCGGCGACTGCTTCGGCGGCCTGGGTACCGGGCTGCACCCAGCAAGTCTTGAGCCGGGCGCTTTCGCGTTCTATCGCCTCGCGCTTTTCGCTGAAGGCCACCCAGCGGTCGTCGTCAACCAGTCCCAGCTCCCGGCCCGCTTCGGTAAGGCGTAGGTCCGCGTTGTCCTCTCGCAGCAGAAGGCGGTATTCGGCCCGCGAGGTGAACATGCGGTAGGGCTCCTTGGTGCCCAGGGTGATCAGATCATCCACCAGCACGCCGAGGTAGGCCTCGTCGCGGCGAGGGGCCCAGGACTCCAGCTCCTTCGCCCGCCGGGCAGCGTTGAGCCCCGCCAGTAGCCCCTGGGCGCCGGCCTCCTCGTAGCCGGTGGTGCCGTTGATCTGCCCGGCGAAGAACAGGTTGTGGATGAATTTCGTCTCCAGCGAGTGCATCAGGTCTCGCGGGTCGAAGAAGTCATATTCGATGGCGTAGCCGGGTCGGGTGATATGGGCGTTTTCCAGCCCACGGATCGAGCGCACCACCTTGAGCTGGATATCGAAGGGCAGTGAGGTGGAGATGCCGTTGGGGTAGAGCTCATGGGTATCCAGCCCTTCTGGCTCGATGAAGACCTGATGGCTCGCCTTGTCGGCGAAGCGGTGCACCTTGTCCTCGATGGAGGGACAGTAACGCGGCCCGACCCCCTCGATCACCCCTGAGTACATGGGCGAACGGTCGAGGTTGGCGAGGATGATCTCGTGGGTATGCTCGTTGGTGTGGGCGATATGACAGCTCACCTGACGAGGATGCTGTGCGCGGCTGCCCAGGAAGGACATCACCGGGGTCGGGGCATCGCCGGGCTGCTCCTCGAGGACCGAAAAGTCGAGGCTACGGGCGTCCAGACGCGGTGGGGTGCCGGTCTTGAGTCGATCGACCCGAAAAGGCAGTGCTCGCAGGCGCTCGGCGAGGCGATTCGAGGGCGGATCGCCGGCTCGCCCACCGCGGCTCTGGTCCAGGCCGATATGGATCACGCCGCCGAGGAAGGTCCCGGTGCAGAGCACTACGGTCTCGGCGTGGAAGCGGATACCGGTCTCGGTGACAACGCCGCGCACGGTGTCACCGTCCACGATGAGATCGCCGGCAGCCTGTTGAAAGAGCGTCAGGTTGACCTGGTTTTCCAGCATCCCACGGATGGCTGCCTTGTAGCGGATCCGGTCGGCCTGGGCTCGTGTGGCCCTCACCGCGGGCCCCTTGCGGGCATTGAGCACACGAAACTGGATACCGCTCAGGTCGGTTGCCTTGGCCATGGCACCGCCCAGTGCATCGATTTCCTTGACCAGGTGGCTCTTGCCGATCCCGCCGATGGCGGGATTGCAGGACATCTGTCCCAGGGTCTCGATGTTGTGGGTCAGCAGCAGGGTCTCACAGCCCATACGAGCGGAGGCCAGGGCGGCTTCGGTTCCCGCATGGCCACCGCCGATGACGATCACGTCAAAGCGGTCGGGGTAATCCAAGTTGCACCTCGTTGGCGCCGTGGCGCCGTTTTCCAGTCAGGGGATGAAATCAGCCCGGCAGTATAAACCTCCTGTGGGTAATCGTCAGGGTTTTCCACACCGTCTTGCCTTCATTCGCCTTCCCTCGACTGCCTAACATTAAATATCAATATATATAGAGAGAAGTTCTATTATGGTAGTAACTACTGGTGTGGACAAAATCCGTGGATAAGGGTTTAAAACCTTTTAATAGCAATGATTTAGCATGTTGACCAAGAGCGGGAAAAGAGGGTGACTGCCTGCGCACAGGTAGGCAGGAGCCTGTGGACGAAAGCGCGACTTACCCACACCCTCGTTTCTGCACCGCTTGTCCACCGTCGAGTACCTGCCTTGTGCCCGCGACTGTGAACAACCCGGGCGGTTATCCCCAAACCCTTCCAGCATGGGGGTGACAGAGGGAAATTCCGGCGATTGTGAAATTTCTATCCACAGGCGAAAAAAAGGCCCTGTCGTTAGTGACAGGGCCTTTTTTCACGCTTCGAGGATAGCGGTATCAGTGTTTGAGCACCCGGGCCAGGAAGCTGCGGGTACGCTCGTCGGTGGGTCTGTCGAAGATCTGCTCCGGTGGCGCCTGCTCGGCGATCTCCCCCTGGTGGATGTAGATCACACGATCGGCCACCTCCCGAGCGAAGCCCATCTCGTGGGTAACGATGATCATGGTCATCCCTTCTCGTGCCAGCTCTCGCATGGCATCTAGCACCTCACCGATCATCTCCGGGTCCAGCGCCGAGGTGGGTTCATCGAAGAGCATCAACCGTGGCTCCATCGCCAGTGCACGGGCCAGGGCGACGCGCTGCTGCTGGCCGCCGGAGAGCTGGCTGGGGTACTTGGCGGCCTGGTCGCTGATGCCCACCCTTGCCAGCAGCCGCTCGGCGGTCTCCAGGGCGTCTGCCCGGCTCCAGCCGCGCACCTTCATTGGGGCCAGGATGACGTTGTCCAGCACGCTGAGATGGGGGAACAGGTTGAACTGCTGAAACACCATGCCGACCTCTGTGCGGATCTTCTGCAGCGCCTTACCGCTCTTCCCGTGGGGCGTGAGTTCATTGCCATCCACATCGATATGGCCGTCCTGGAACTCTTCCAGGCCATTGATGCAGCGAATCAGGGTCGATTTTCCCGAGCCGCTGGCGCCGATGATCACCACGACCTCCCCGGATGCCACCTCGAGGTCGATATCCTTGAGCACGTGCAGGCTGCCGAAGTGCTTGTTGACCTTCTCCATGCGCACGATGGGGGCGGTCGCGTTCTCGTTCTGTGTCATGCGTGGGCTCCCCTTATTGACCGACAAGGCCGCGTTTCTCGAGCTGGCGCAACAGCAGCGACAGGGTCCAGGTGATGGCTAGGTACATCAGGGCCACCATGAAGTAGACCTCCAGGGCGGTGAAGGTGGTGGCGATGTAGATTTGCCCTTGCCGAACCAGTTCGCCTACGCCGATCACCGAGAACAGCGAGGTGTCCTTGATGCTGATGATGCCCTGGTTGCCCAGCGGCGGAATCATGCGGCGGAAGGCCTGGGGCCAGATCACGTAGCGGAAGGCCTGGGTGCGGGAGAGTCCCAGTGATAGAGAGGCTTCGCGCTGTCCGCGTTCGATGGACTGCACGCCGCCACGAACCACTTCCGAGATATAGGCGCCGGAGTTGACCGCGATGGCCGCGATGCCGGCGGTCAGGGCATTGATGGGGCTGCCCAGCAGCTGAGGCAGCCCATAGAAGATGAACAGCACCTGTACCAGGATGGGGGTGCCGCGGAATACCTCGATATAGACGATCGCTGGCCAGCGCACGAGGCGCGACGGACTGATGCGCATCAGTCCGAAAACGATGCCGATGATGAAGCCGATGGCCAGCCCGCCGAACGAGATCAGCAGGGTCCAGGGGATGCCCGGCAGCAGGTGCGGTATGGAGCGGAACGCCGCCGCCCAGTCAAATTGAAAGGTCACTTCCACGGGCGTTTCTCCGGGATGGCTGGATACGAGGCGGGGCCGGGGGGTGTTACCGCCCGGCCCCGCAGGTTAGCTCGTTATTGCGACACGATAAGGGTTGAGGGCGCGCTCGGTTTACTCCTCCGAGGGGGCTTCGCCGAACCACTTCTCGTAGATCTCGGCGTAGGTGCCGTCCTCGCGCATCTCGGCCAGCGCCTCGTTGACCGGCTCGACCCACTGGCTGCCCTTGTGGAAGACGATGCCATACTGCTGGCCCGCATAGAGCGGCCCGACCACCTTGGTGCGACCTTCTCCGCGCGTCTGGGAGAAGTAGGCGACGTTGGGGGCATCATAGAAGGCGGCGTCGACGTTGCGGCCGAGCAGCGCCATGTACATGTCGCTGTTGCCCGGGTAGGGGGTGATGTCGGCGCTGTCGCCAAGGTGTTCCTGGAGGAAGTCGTAGCTGGTGGAGCCAATGCGCGTGGCCACGGACATGCCCTCGAGATCCTCGATGGTCTCGACGGTGTCGTTGTCGGCTCGCACGATGATCTGCAGGCCCGAGTCGTAGTAGGGGTCCGAGAAGTCGACGATCTGAGCACGTTCTTCGGTGATGGTGACACCGGCGACGGCGATCTCCTGACTACCGGTCTGGACCGCCGGGATAATACCGGCGAATTCCATGGTAGTGAGGTTGATCTCGAAGCCGGCGCGTTCGGCGACCTCGTTGATCATGTCCATGTCGAACCCGATCATCTCGCCAGTCTCGGGATCGAGCATTTCGAAGGGCACGAAGCTGGGATCGGTAACCACATTGACAACCGGTGTATCGGCCAGCGCAGAGCCAGCCATGCCGAGGCTCATCGCCAGGGCAGTGGCCAGTGTGGTTTGCTTCAGTAAAGGTGAAGTGGAAGCGGATCTTGTCATGAGGTTCCCCGTTCTTGAGTCTTTTCTGGAGGGTATCGCCTGTTCAACCTTGGCGAGAATGCTCTAGAGCGTCAAGTGGGGGACTTTCACGGTGGCTCATACCATGAAGGAGGCGCCGCAGCCGCAGGTGGTGGTGGCGTTGGGGTTCTGAACCAGGAAGCGGGCCCCGGCGAGGCCCTCCTCGAAGTCCACGGTAGAGCCCACCAGATACTGGTAGGAGAGGGGATCGACCACCAGAGCCACCTCGCCGAACTCGATGACGGTGTCGTCCTCGGCGATATCTTCGGCAAAGTCGAAGCCATACTGGAACCCCGAGCAGCCGCCGCCGGTCACGTAGACCCGCAGCTTGAGCTGATGGTTGCCCTCCTCTTCGACCAGCGATCGGAGCCTTGCCCGGGCGCTGTCGGACAGCAGGAGGGGAGTAGGGACAAAGGATTCGGCACCGCTCATGGAGAGCTCCCTAGAGGGAAATAAAGAATTCGACCCATCATTATCCTCAATCCCGAGCAAAAGGGTCAACTTTTGCTCGGGATTATCGTCGGGGAAGCATCAGGGCATCAGCGCCGGGGCGGTGAGGCCGGCATTCTCGTCGAAGCCGAACATCAGGTTGAGGTTCTGGATCGCCTGACCTGACGCGCCCTTGACCAGGTTGTCGATCACCGCCAATACCACCACGGTGTCGCCGTTGCCCGGGCGGTGCACCGCGATGCGGCAGATGTTGGCGCCCTTGACGCTGCGGGTCTCCGGGTGGCTACCGGCGGGCATCACGTCAACGAAGGGCTCGTGTTCGAAGCGCCGTTCAAACAGCGCCTGCAGATTGCCAGGCTCACCGGTGAGCCGCCCATAGAGGGTGGCGTGGATGCCGCGGATCATGGGCGTCAGATGGGGCACAAAGGTGAGACCCACCGGGCGTCCGGCAGCATCGCTCAGGCCCTGGCGGATCTCCGGCAGGTGGCGGTGGCCGCTGGCGCCATAGGCCTTGAAGGACTCGCTGGCCTCGGCCAGCAGGGAGGGCACCTTGGCGCCGCGGCCGGCGCCGGTGACACCTGACTTGCAGTCGGCGATGACGTGGCCAATATCGATCAGACTCGACTCGAGCAGGGGCAGTAGGCCGAGTTGCACGGCGGTGGGGTAGCAGCCCGGCACGGCGATCAGGCGCGCCTGGCGGATCCTGTCGCGGTTGACCTCGGGCAGGCCGTAGACCGCTTCGTCCAGCAGCGCCGGGGCGCCGTGGGGCTGGCCGTACCATTCTGCCCATTCCGCGGCGTCACGCAGGCGGAAGTCCGCTGAGAGGTCGATCACCCGGGTACCGCGCTCCAGCAGCTCGCCGGCCAGGGCGTGGGCCACGCCGTGGGGGGTAGCGAAGAAGACGGCGTTGCAGGCGCCGAGGCGGTCGGCATCGGGCTCGCTGAAGGCCAGGCTGTCGTAGTGGCCGCGCAGGTTGGGGTACATGTCGCAGACGCGCACGCCCGCCTCGGAGCGGGAGGTGATGGCCTCCACCTCGACTTCGGGATGCTGGGCCAGCAGCCTGAGCAGTTCGACCCCGGTATACCCGGTGCCACCGACGATTCCGACCTTGATCACGTTGACCTCCTTCCGCTTGGCCCTGGGCTGGGCTCGGTTGTGATGAATATGATACACAAGAAGCCAGGGGCCGACCCAGCCGGCTCCTGTCTGCCGGCATAGGTCGTCTCTCGGGGCTGATCCGGCGACCTGCTCCTGGCGCCCCTCGATAGCCGAGGATAGGTGTGCCGGCCCTGTCAATGGACGAACAGGAATCACGCCGTGCCGCGTTTCTCACTGCCAGACTTCAGCCTGGAGAGTTTTCGTCAGCGCCTGGCCAGCGTCGATGCCTTGCCCCAACTCTGCGTGCTAGGGGTGGTGTCGGGGCTGATTACCGGAGGCTTCATGGTCGGCTTCCGGCTGCTGATCGACCTCGGTGCCCTGGCCTTCATGCCAGGCGGTGATCACGAAGCCTTCGAGGGGCTCTCACCCCAGGTGCGCTCGGCCCTGCCGATCCTGGCCGTGATCCTGGTGGGGGTCTTCCTGTGGCGCCAGCCCGAGAAGGCCCGCAAGCTGGGCGTTGGGCATGTAATGGAGAGGCTGACCTACCATCAGGGCCGTTTTCCGATGCGCAACTGGCTCAATCAATGGTGGGTTGGAGTGGTCACGGTGCTTGGCGGACTCTCGGCCGGCCGAGAGGGCCCGGCGATTCACCTTGGCGCGGCCGCCTCAAGCGGCCTGGGCCAGCAGCTGAGGCTGCCCCACAACAGCCTGCGGGTGCTGGTCGCCTGTGGCACCGCCGCGGGTATCTCCGCCTCCTTCAATACGCCGATCGCCGGGGTCATCTTCGCCATGGAGGTGGTGATGATGGAGTACACCATCGCAGGTTTCATGCCGGTGATCCTGGCTTCCACCATGGGCGCCGTGGTGGCCCAGCTGGTTTACGGCTCCGAACCTGCCTTCCAGTTACCCACGGTGAGTCTCGGCTCCCTGTCCAACCTGCCCTGGCTGGTAGTGATGGCGCTGGTAATCGGCTTGCTGGCAGGGCTCTTCATCCACGTGGCCAAAAGCGAATGGATCAAGGGCCTGCCGGTCTGGTTGCGTTTGGGGATGGTGGCCTTGGCCACCGCCGCGGTGGCCTGGTGGTATCCAGAGGTGCAGGGCATCGGCTACGACAGCCTGAGTGCCGCACTGACCGGCGACCTGGCAGTGGATGTGCTGTTGGCGCTGGTGGTGGCCAAGCTACTGCTCACGGCGCTTACCGTGGCCAGTGGTATTCCCATCGGCATCATCGGCCCGGTACTGGTGATCGGCGCGGCGGCGGGGGCGTTGATGGGGCTGTTTGGCGGATGGATCTGGCCCGATCTGGCCGCGGACCCCGGGGTCTATGCCATGCTCGGCATGGCCGCGATGATGGGTGCGGTATTGCAGGCGCCCCTGGCAGCGCTGATGGCCCTGCTGGAGCTGACCCACAATCCCAATATCATCCTGCCGGGAATGCTTGCGGTCGTCGTCTCCTGCCTCACCTCACGACAGCTGTGTCGCTGTGATGGATTCTTCATCAGCTCGACTCGCCATGGTCTTCACCCCCTGCAACAGCCGCTGATGCAGGCGCTTTCGCGGGTCTCGGTGCCGGCGGTGATGGAGCGGAGTCTTGAGCGCACGCCGCGCATGGTGACGCGTGAGCGCGCCCGGGGGCTGCTCTCGCGCAACCCGATCTGGATCCTGATCGAACGTTCCAGCGACGACAAGCCAACCCTGGCGCTCAAGGCCGCCGACCTGGCGCGCTGGTTGATGGAGGACGAGTCCAGGGAGCGGGACGACGCTGTCGAGGGGATCCCCCAGGAGGATCTGATCGATCTGCTGGAGATACCCGGCCTGCGGTTGGAGCTGGCTCCCATTCATCTGCAGGCAACGCTCTCCGAGGCCTTCGAGCGGCTCAATGACCAGGCGGTGGATGCTCTCTACGTTGAACACGGCAACCGCCCGAAACAGAAGCGGATTTCGGGTATTATCACGCGTGGCGCCATCGAACGTTACTATTCGTTTAAAGCCACATCTTCCAAGGACCAGTGACGCCACCCACGGTGCTCGCTGCATTTCAATCACTCTCCCACGAGGAGCCTTCATGTATCTGTGGATCAAGGCCCTGCACCTTATCGCCATGGTGACCTGGTTCGCGGCACTCTTTTATCTGCCGCGCCTCTACGTCTACCACGCCATGGCACGTGATCGCGGTGAGCAGCAGGCGATCGACCATTTCCTGGTCATGGAGCGCAAGCTCTATCGGGGGATCATGACTCCCTCGATGATTGCGGTGTTGATATTTGGCGGCTGGATGCTCTATCTGATGCCCTTCTGGCTCAGCCAGGGCTGGATGCATGCCAAACTGCTGCTGGTGGTGCTACTGGTGGTCTACCATCATGTGTGCCTGATCTACCTCAAGCAGCTACGCGACGGACGCTGTACGAAGAGTCATGTGTTCTTCCGCTGGTTCAATGAGTTGCCGGTTATCACCCTGTTGATCATCATCTTCCTCGCCGTGCTCAAGCCGTTCTGATGGCGATGCGCGACAGGATGACTCCACACTTGCCGGTAGTGCTTGTGCTGGCCGGTCACGATTCCACCGGGGGCGCCGGCCTGATTGCCGACGCCGAGGCGATCGCCGCCTGTGGCGGCTGGGCGCTGACCATTCCCACGGCGATGACGGTACAGAACTGTCGTGATGTTCAGGCGGTGATGCCCTGCGATCCCCATACCATGCGCGCCATGGCAGCAGCACTTGGCGAGTTCGAGATCGCCGCCATCAAGGTGGGCCTGGTAGCCGATCTGGCCACTCTGGATGCGGTCACCGATATCGTGCGTGGCTTACCCGGTGTGCCGCTGGTGGTTGACCCGGTGCTGAGGGCCGGTGGCGGACAAGAGTTATCCACCGCGGAGCTGGTGGATGCGTTCCGCGAGCGGCTGCTACCCCTGGTGGATATCCTGACACCCAATCGGGACGAGTTGGCAAGGCTCTCCGTCCAGCTCGGCGGGGATACGGGGCGGGTGGTGGAGCTGATGACCCTGGGCTGCCAGGCGGTACTGGTCACCGGTACCGACGCGCCGGCTGCCGGTATCCCGAGTGACCGTGTCGCCCACACCTTGCATACGCCTGATCAGTGCCGGCAGTGGAGCTGGCCTCGCCTCCCGGGCCGCTATCATGGCTCCGGTTGTACCCTGGCCTCGGCCCTGGCAGCGCGCCTGGCGGCAGGCGAAACGCTGGTGACCGCCTGTGAACAGGCCCAGGCCTTTACCTGGAATGCCCTGGCTCACGCCTGGCAACCCGGAGTCGACCAGGCCTTGCCACGCCGCCTGTGGCGACTGCCCGTGACGCCTGAAAAAGGCGTGGACGAGGCGGCGGCTCCGGGTTGAGTCGCGGGGTGGTCATCCCCTTCTCGAACACAGAGAATGGGGGGCAGTCGGGTGGCCATGAAACGGTTATCCAGAGAATTATCCACAGCTTTAGCTTTCGAGGACGAGATACACCATGACCACATCCGCCGAACTCTTCGAACGGGCCTGCCGTCATATCCCCGGCGGCGTCAACTCGCCGGTGCGTGCCTTCAAGGGCATGCAGCGTCCACCGGTGTTCATGGAGCGCGCCCGAGGTGCCTATCTGTTCGACGTGGAGGGCAAGCGCTATGTCGACTACGTGGGCTCATGGGGGCCGATGATCACTGGCCACGCCGATCCGGACGTGCTGGGAGCAGTGCGCGAACGGCTGGACAATGGGCTGTCCTTCGGCACCCCCACGGCCATCGAAACCACCATGGCCGACCTGATCTGCGAGATGATGCCCTCAATGGAGATGGTGAGAATGACCAGCTCCGGCACCGAGGCCACCATGTCGGCAATTCGTCTGGCTCGCGGTGTCACCGGGCGCGACAAGATCGTCAAGTTCGAGGGCAACTACCATGGCCATTCCGACTCGCTGCTGGTCAAGGCGGGATCCGGTGCCTTGACCCATGGTGAGCCCAGTTCGCCCGGCGTGCCGGCCTCCCTGGCAGAGCACACGGTGACCCTGTCCTACAACGACATCGACGCCGTGGAGCAGTGCTTCGAGGAGATCGGTGACCAGATCGCCTGCATCATCGTCGAGCCGGTCTCCGGCAACATGAACTGCATTCCGCCTCAGTCGGGCTTCCTTGAGTGCCTGCGTCGCGCCTGTGACGCTCACGACAGCGTGCTGATCTTCGACGAGGTCATGACCGGCTTCAGGGTGGCGCTTGGCGGTGCTCAGGCCCACTACGGCATCCACCCGGATCTCACCTGCCTGGGCAAGATCGTCGGCGGCGGCATGCCGGTGGGTGCCTTCGGCGGCAGCGAGACAATCATGTCCAACATCTCCCCGCTGGGCCCGATCTACCAGGCCGGTACACTCTCCGGCAATCCTCTGGCCATGGCAGCCGGGATCGCACTGCTGACCAAGCTGCGCGAACCGGGCTTCCATGATGCCCTGACCCAGCGGGTCGAGACCCTGTGCCATGGTCTCGAGGAACGAGCGGCCGATGCCGGCGTCGAGATGATCACCCAGCATGCAGGCGGCATGTTCGGCCTCTTCTTTACCGGCCAGAGCCGTGTCGACAACTTCGCCCAGGCCACGGCCTGCGATGCCGATGCCTTCCGTCGCTTCTTTACGGCCATGCTGGACGAAGGGGTCTACCTGGCTCCCTCGGCCTACGAGGCCGGCTTCATGTCGAGTGCCCATACGCCCGAGGATATCCAGCACACCCTGGATGCCGCCGAGAAGGCCTTTGCGGTACTTCGGCAGGCCTGAGGCCACCGGCCACCGCCTCGGTGAGCTCCATCGCACGGTTCTTTCACCACGCCATCAGGAGACTCGTGATGCCCCACTCCTCCGCCGTGCCCTCCGGGGCCTGTGATACCAACGAGAGCCTGGAATCGCTGGTGGCTTCCCTGGTTGACCACCACCGCTTGCCTCACGGCGATGTGAAGAGCGGCGATATCACCCGACCACTGTCGGAGATGGCGAACGAGGAGCTGGCGGCGATTCGTGAAGGCCTGCTGGACGAGGAGGAGTGCGTTAGGCTCGATCAGCTCGGCGAGTGGCTGGAGCAGGATATGGTGCGTCTCAAGCCGCTGCTGGAGGAACGTCGCGAGCGTCAGGTCAGCAGTTGGGCGCTGGCTCATCCCGAAAGCCGCCTGTGCCATGAAGGGCGTACCCTGCTGGTCAATGCCATCGGTCGAGATACAGCGGCGCCTGGAGGCGAACTCCCGGCGGACCCGGCCAGCGATGTGGCGGCGTTGCTGGTGGGGCTGGAAGCGCGGGGAGAGTCGGCGCTGACCCGATGGGCACTGGATCGCTACCTGCGCCTGTCGGGGGATTATCCTCAGGCGCGGCTTCTCTCTCTATTCGGTACCTGCCATGCGCTCAGTGGCGCTAGACGTGCCCTGCAGCGACGTCCAACACCCGGCCAGGATCCGGAGCATCCGGCGCGACTGGCCGAGAGCATGGCAGAGTGCCGACACTATCTGATGCTGGCCGAGAGAATCGCCGAGTTTCGTTTTCCGCCGCTGGTGATCGCCGTGGGGGTGTCCGGCAGCGGCAAGAGTCGGTTTACGTCTGGCTTGGTCAGCCGACTGGGGGCGATCCGGGTCTGCTCCGATGCGGAGCGTCGTCGTCTCCATGATCTGCCTCAGGACAAGGCCTATCCACAGGCTCAGGCGGGGTCTCCGGCTGTGGATATTTTCGATGAGGCCGCCACCGAACGAACCTATCGCCATCTAGCGAGCTGTGCGGGAACCCTGCTGGATGCCGGCATTCCGGCCTGTGTGGACGCTACCTGCCTGAAACGCTGGCAGCGTGACTTGCTCCGCCAGCAGGCCGAGGCCCGCGGCCTGCCGTGTCTGGTGGTCAGTTTCGAGGCCGATGAGGACACTCTCAGGGGACGCATCGAGAAGAGAGCCTGCCTCCAGGGCGTCGAAGTGGCTGTCAGCCTAGCGCTACTCGATCATCAGCTTGTCGAGTTGGAGCCCTTCGGCGACGAGGAGCGCCTTCACCTGGTTCATCTGGACACCACGGCAAATAACGCCGCAGAAACGCTGGTCGATCTGATAGAAGACCATGTCAGGCTCGTCTGATTTATTGCGAGTTGTTGGTGTTGGCGCTGCTGGACCGGTCTTCGCGGGCTCGGCGTCGACCGAGATTCGGCGGTGGGGGCACACCGAGATTCTGGCGTGCCCAGTTGACGGCCTGGATGCGATTGTGAACGTCGATCTTGCGAAAGATATTGTAGAGGTGGGACTTGACGGTGTGCTCACTGACGAAGAGGGTGTCGGCGATATCACCGTTGGAGGCACCGGACCCTAGCATGCCGATGATTTCCAATTCGCGATGGGTCAGCCCGCAGACAGGGCGATATGAGTTGAGCTGCTGGCGCCGCAGAAAGGAGATCATGCGTGTCATCAGTGAGCGCGACATCCACAGCTCTCCGGCTATCAGCGCCTGCAGCCCCTTGCAGATCATCTCCAGGCTGTCACTGCGGTAGAAGACACCTTGAAGGTTGAGGGCCGAAAGAGTCTCTACCGCATGGTCCTCGTCCTTGAGGTTCAAGGCGGCCAGTGAGTAAGCTTCATCTTCCATGGCTCGTGCATGCCACTTCTGCATGAGCTCTTCGCCAACCTGGTCGACATCCAGCAGGATCAAGGTAGGCTGGACCTCACGAGGTTTCCACTCGCTGCCAGGCGGCAACACGGTGATCGCGCAGTCCACATGCTGGTGCAGGTAGTCGATGAAAAGTTGGCACTGCGGACTGTTGGCCGTGACTAGCAGTAGCAGGCTTCTGCTCCGATCCATTTCCGGCCTCCTTGTTTCATGGCCAGGCAGTCTAGTCCCGGTGCATGGGGTGGGTAATGTCGATTTATCATCCCGAAGTCTTGGTCATTCTGTAAGTTTTCGTTACTATCTTTTGGTTATATAAAAATAACTTTTTGTAATGTTTTTTTGTTTAATACCGGTAACTACAATAGAATCAATTTCTTATTAATCCGAATTCGCGCAGGGCGAGTCCATCATGTAAGAAAAAACCAGCCTTCCACCATGACATACGTCATACCCTTACCCGCAGGGAAGTTGAGAAGGGGTCGAAGATTCGGCCCAGGCGTTTCCTGACTCTCCTTGCTGGCCCTAGAATGGCAGGCCGTGAATCCCCAGGCCAGGAGTGCCCGTCATGAGCTCGACCCCACTGATCCTCGCCAGCGGCAACGCCGGCAAGCTCCGCGAGTTCCATCAGTTGCTGGCGCCGCTGGGCTTCGATGTCAGGCCGCAGTCCGAGTACCACGTGGCCGAGGTGGCTGAGACCGGCCTGACCTTCGTCGAGAACGCCCTCCTCAAGGCTAGGGAGGCAAGTCGCTTCAGCGGTCTACCCGCACTGGCCGATGATTCGGGGCTGGAGGTCGATGCCCTGCACGGGGCTCCAGGGATCTACTCGGCTCGCTTCGCCGGGGAGCCAAGGAGCGATGCGCGCAACAACGACCGCTTGCTGGCAGCTTTGGCCGAGGTGCCCGAGGGGCTGCGCAGTGGGCGCTATTGGTGTGTACTGGTCTACCTGCGCCACGCCGAGGACCCAGTGCCGCTGATCGTGCAGCGCAGCTGGGAGGGCGAAATCCTGGCCCATCCCCGCGGCGAGGGCGGCTTCGGCTACGACTCGCTGTTCTGGCTTCCAGAGCAAGCGATGAGCGTGGCCGAACTCCCGGCCGAGGAGAAGAATCGTCTGAGCCACCGTGGGCGGGCCCTCCAGGCGTTGGTCGATGCGCTGGGCGGGGCCCACGAACCGAAATGATGCCTCTGCCCCCACTCGCTCTCTATGTTCATGTGCCCTGGTGCGTGCGCAAGTGTCCCTACTGCGATTTCAACTCCCACGGCGTCGGTCGGAATGCTTCCCTGCCTGAAACCGACTACCTCAAGGCCTTGCTGGTCGATCTGGATGCAGACCTTCCCCTGGCCAGGGATCGGGAATTGGTCAGCCTCTTCATCGGCGGTGGCACTCCTAGCCTCATGTCTGCCGAATTCTATAGAGAGCTGCTGACCGGCATCGCCGCGCGGTTGCCCATGGCCCATGATATCGAGATTACCCTGGAGGCCAACCCGGGAACGTTGGAGCGTGGCCGCTTCGCCGGTTATCGGGAAGCCGGTATCAACCGGCTTTCGCTGGGGGTGCAAAGTTTTCAGGATGCTCAGCTTGATGCCCTGGGGCGCATCCATTCGGGTAGGGATGCGGAGGATGCGGTGGCAGAAGCCCGCGCGGCAGGCTTCGACAATCTCAACCTCGACCTGATGCATGGCCTGCCGGGGCAGACTCCGGCGCTGGCACTGGAAGACCTCGAGCGGGCCCTGTCACTGGCCCCCGAGCACCTCTCCTGGTACCAGCTCACCCTGGAGCCCAACACCGAGTTTCATTCTCGACCACCGAAGCTTCCTGAGGAAGAGACGCTCTGGGACATCCAGGACCTGGGCCACGAGCGACTCGAGGGGGCTGGCCTGGCCCGTTACGAGATCTCGGCCTACGCTCGTCCGGATCGACGCTCACGACACAACCTCAACTATTGGCGTTTCGGAGATTACCTGGGCATCGGGGCCGGGGCCCATGGCAAGTTGAGCGCTGCAGACGGTGACGCCGGCCTGATTATCGAGCGACGCTGGAAAGTACGACAGCCGGAGACCTATCTTCGCCGTCAACACGATCCTCAGGGCTTCCTGGCCGGTCGCAGTCGAATTGAGGAGAACGAACTCGCGCTCGAGTTCGCAATGAATGCGCTGCGCCTGGTCGAAGGGGTGTCGCTGTCCAGATGGCGAGCCGCCACTGGACGCTCATCGGCCATGCTGGAGGCTCGCCTTTCCCGCGCCCGACAAAAAGGACTTCTCGTGAAAGATGCCGATCGACTGCAGGCATCGCCTCAAGGTCTATTATTCTTGAATGACCTGCTGGCGCTGATCGGCATGGAGTGACCGGTCCGCCAGACTCATCGCAGCCCGTGTAAATGATGAACTGCCCGGCAGGGATGCCTTCCGGGCCACCTGATGATTGCAAGGAGATCTGTTTTCATGATCAAGCCCATTCGCTTCTTCGTTCCGCTTGCCGCTGCCGCCCTGCTCGTAGGCTGTGCCACGACGGATCCCTATTCCGGCCAGACCCAGCGTTCCACGACGGGCACCGGTGCGGCGATTGGCGCTGCCGTGGGTGCCGCCGCGGGTGCACTGAGTGGTGACGGCAGCACCAGCCGCCGTGATCGAGCCCTGATCGGTGCCGCCGTGGGCGCTGCCGCGGGTGCCGGCGTCGGCGCCTACATGGATCGACAGGAGGAGGAACTGCGGCAGAGCACGCGTGGAACCGGCATCGAGGTCGATCGTCGTGGCGATGACATCGTGCTCAACATGCCGAGCAGCGTGACCTTCGGCTTCGACTCCAGTGATCTCACCAACAGCGCCCGCACCGCCCTCAACGATGTGGCGCAGATTCTCACTCAGTACACCGATACACGCGTCAATATCGCCGGCCATACCGACAGTACTGGTAACGCCGACTACAATCAGCGTCTCTCCGAACGGCGTGCTGAAGCTGTTGGCAACTACCTGGCTCAGTCAGGCGTGTCGCGCAATCGTCTCAACATGACGGGCTACGGCCAGAGCCAGCCCGTTGCCAGCAACGCCACCGAGGAGGGACGGGCCCAGAACCGTCGCGTCGAGATCACCCTCACGCCGATCGAAAGCCAGTTCCAGTGATCCACGGCTAGCCCCTTAGCTACCCTATCGGGGCCCGTCACTAAGAAGTGGCGGGCCCTTTTCATTGTCAATCTCCTTGCCGATCTACGGACCCTCTTCCATGCTTTCCTATCAGCACGCCTACCACGCCGGCAACTTCGCCGACGTCCACAAGCACCTGACTCTGCATGCGGTCATCGATCATCTATTACGTAAAAAATCATCAATTACGTATGTCGATACTCACGCCGGGCGCGGCCTCTATCCACTGGATGCCGCAGAGACCGTTCGGCTACAGGAGTACCGGGAAGGCGTCATTCCTCTCTGGAGGGGTCGTCAGGCCTTGACCAATGAACCACTGCTGAGCGACTGGCTCGCGGCCCTGGCAAGTGCTCAGCCAGATTCCTCGCAGCTGACCCATTACCCCGGCTCCCCCTGGTGGATGGGCTATCGACTGCGAAATGGAGATCGTCAGTGGCTCTATGAGCTGCATCCCGGGGAGCATGAGCTTCTGGCGCAGCAGTCGTTTCAGGAGGCGGTGGAACGCATTCACGGCGACGGTCTCAAGGGTCTGATGCAGCGGCTGCCGGTGAAGACGCCGAGGCTCTGCGTGTTGATCGATCCCAGCTATGAGCGCAAGACGGAATATCTCGAGGTGGCCCAGACGCTGCTGTCTGTGATGCGCAAGGCGCGGCATGCGGTAGTGCTGGTGTGGTATCCGCTGCTTCCGGCGGGACGCCACCGCGAGCTGCTGGAGGGCGTCCGCGATGGAGGGCTGCGCAAGGTCTGGTATGGCGAATTCACCCGGCAGGCGCCGGCCGAGGGCCAGCGGGGGATGGTTGGCAGCGGTATGCTGGTGGTCAACCCGCCCTGGGGGTTCGATGAGCGTCTGTCAGCGGCGATGTGCCCGGTGGTTGACCACCTGGGTACGCCGGGGGTCTATCGCAGCGGCTGGTGGGTGGAGGAGTAAGCGCTCCTATTTTCCGATGCAAAAGCTGCCGAAGATCTCGCCCAGAAGGTCGTCCGCACTGAACTCCCCGGTGATCTCGCCCAACGCCTGCTGGGCGTCGCGCAGGTCCTCCGCGAGCAGTTCACCGGCACCGTAGCCCGCCAACTGAGTTTCGCCATTCTCCAGGGCCTGTCGCGCCCGATCCAGGGCGTCCAGGTGGCGCCTTCGTGCCGAGAAGCGTCCCTCGGTAGTACCTGAGTAACCCATCACTCCCTTGAGATGTGCTTTCAGGTTATCCACACCCTCACCGCTCAGAGCGGAGAGTCGTACCACCGGTGTGTCTGTGGATAACTCGATTCCGGGAGCGTCCGCTGTCGTGTCGATCTTGTTGCGCACGAGTGTGAGACGCGTTGGGTCCGGCAGTCGTGCCACGAACTCTGGCCAGATCGCCATGGGGTCGAGGGAAGCGGTGGTGGAGGCATCCACCAGGAGCAGGACCCGGTCGGCCTTTTCGATCTCCGCCCAGGCCCGGGCTACGCCGATCTGCTCCACGGCGTCCGGTGTGTCACGCAGCCCGGCGGTATCGATGATGTGCAGCGGCATGCCGTCGATATGGATATGCTCACGCAGGACGTCCCGAGTCGTGCCGGCGATGTCGGTAACGATGGCGGTCTCCTGCTCGGTGAGGGCGTTGAGCAGGCTGGACTTGCCGGCGTTGGGCCGCCCGGCGATCACGACGCTCATACCCTCGCGCATCAGCGCACCCTGTCCGGCGGCGGCGCGCACCGCGGCCAGTTCCGCCATGACCCCGGCGAGCCGATCGGCTACCTTGCCGTCGGCCAGGAAGTCGATCTCCTCCTCCGGGAAATCGATGGCCGCTTCCACGTAGATCCGCAGTTCGATGAGTCGCTGCACCAGCCCCTCGACTCGCCGCGAGAAGTCTCCCTTCAGTGAGCGCAGGGCGTTCTCGGCGGCCGCCCGGGAACTCGCGTCGATCAGGTCGGCGATCGCCTCAGCCTGGGCCAGGTCGAGCTTGTCGTTGAGGAAGGCGCGCTCCGAGAATTCTCCGGGGCGGGCCAGGCGTGCACCGAGCGCCACGCAGCGCGCCAGCAGCAGATCCATGATCACGGGGCCGCCGTGGCCTTGAAGCTCCAGCACGTCCTCGCCGGTAAAGGAGTGGGGCCCCTCGAAGAAGAGAGCGATGCCCTCGTCGATCGTGTGCTCCTCGCCTCGGAAGGCCCCGTAGTGGGCGCGGCGAGGGGGAGGGCAGTGGCCTGCTACCGCCTTGGCGATCGGCACGCTCAGCGGCCCGGAGACGCGGATGATGCCGACCCCGCCTCGGCCGGGCGGCGTGGCGAGGGCGGCGATGGTGTCCTGGTCGTGCAGACTGGCCATGGTAATTTCCTCGTGGTGACTGGACATTGTCTGATTCCAGTCTCACAAACGCCAGACCCCCGCACTAGGCGGGGGTCTGGTGTTGGGTAGAGACTGCCTGCTACTTGGTCTTCATTCCCTTGCCGACACTGGGATCGTTCTCGATCTTGCGCGTGATGGCGTACTGCTGGGCAATGGAGATGATGTTGTTGACTACCCAGTAGATCACCAGACCGGCTGGGAACCACAGGAAGAAGAAGGTGAAGACAATGGGCAGCATGCGCATGATCTTCGCCTGCATGGGGTCAGGGGGCGTCGGGTTGAGCAACTGCTGCACGAACATCGAGGCGCCCATCAGGATCGGCAGGATGAAGTACGGATCCTTCACCGACAGATCCTGAATCCAGAACATGAAGGGCGCATGGCGCAGTTCCACGGACTCCAGCAGCATCCAGTAGAGCGCGATGAACACCGGCATCTGTACCAGGATCGGCAAGCAGCCGCCCAGGGGGTTGATCTTCTCCTTCTGGTAGAACTTCATCATCTCCTGGGACATCTTCTGGCGGTCGTCCCCGTACTGCTCCTTGAGGCGCTGCATCTCCGGGCCCAGCTTGCGCATGCGAGCCATGGATTTGTAGGCCTTGGCGGAGAGCGGCCACATGACCAGCTTCACCACGATGGTCAGGAAGACGATGGACCAGCCCCAGTTGCCGATGAGGCTGTGGATCTGGTCAAGCAGCCAGAACAGCGGATTGGCGATGAACCACAGCCATCCGAAGTCTACGGTGAGGCGCAGGTTGGGGGCCACGGTCTCCAGATAGTCCTGAACCTTGGGCCCCATGTAGAGCGTCGCGCCCAGGCGCGCCTCGCCGCCGGGGGCAAGGCTGGTCACCGGCCCGGCGAAGGCCGCCACATTGCGGTTCTGGGAATCGGTGGTGGCGTAGTAGAGATTCTGCTGGTTCTGGGACGGCGCCCAGGCCGAGACGAAGTAGTGCTGGATGATCGCCACCCAGCCGCCCTGGGCGTCGACGTTGTCGAAGCGGCCGCGCTGGATATCGTCGAAGTCGACCTTCTCATAGCGGGTATCCGGGGTGGAGAAGGCCGCGCCGAGGAAGGAGCTCATGCCCAGGGCCACGCCGCTGGAGGGATCCGGGCTGTTGTCTCTTGCCAACTGACCGATAAAGCGAGCGCTGACAGGCTCTTCGGTATTGTTGGCCAGGTAATAGTTGACGTCCACCGCGTAGCTGCCGCGCTCGAAAGTGAAGCGCTTGATGACGTCGATGCCGTTGACCTCTGCACGCAGGTCGACCTCGAGACGGTTGTCGTCCTCGGCCAGGCGGTGTTCGGTTTGATCCGGGGTGAAAGCGATGCGGCCAGCCTGGCCGTCGAGTTGCAGACCGGAACGGGCCACGTAGCTGCGACTCTCGCTATCCGAGAGCAGCACGTAGGGCCGATCCGAGTCGAGCGTCAGCCTATGCTGTGGCAGTGCTGCGTAGACGATATCGCCGCCCTGGGGGTCGATTCGCAGATCCAGCACATCGGTGACTACTGCAATCAGGTCGCGACCGGCGGAAGCAGGGCTTGCGGTGCTGGGCATCGCCTGACCGACGTCACCTGAAGCACTGGGCGTCGCCGGGACGGCCAGGCCATCCGAGTCGTCGGTCTGCCGAGCCTCGCCATTGGCTGGGCTGCTCGTGAAGGAGGGGGCTTCAGGCTCAGGGGAGACCTGGCCATAGTCCTGATTCCACTGCACAACGATCAGATAGGCGAGCACCGCCAGGGGGATCAGCAAGAGGAGTCGTTTTACGTCCATGAAGGTTCTGCCCGATGGATAGTGAACTTGCCGAGGGCGAGATGGAAAGCATCTGCCCGAGATAGACAAAAGCCTGCCAAGGGCAGGCTGGATGCCAAACACGGACTATCAGCGACAGTGCCGGCAGGATCAGTGAGTACCATGAAGGAGAGTCTTGACATGGTGATGACTCCTGACTGTCCGGTCATCCATCCTGACTGGCGTTCGTGCTGGCTGTCTCGACCGTTGTCTGGTCATCGCCTGCGGCTTTTCTTACCTCACGCTCCAGACGACGCCACATCCCGTGCAGCTGACGATGCAGGATCTCGTTGTTCAGATCCCCCACGCCTCGTCTGGCCATGAGCACGATATCCACACCCGGCAGATGTTGCTGCTGGTAGCGAATGGATTCGCGAGCGAGGCGCTTGAGGCGGTTACGGTCGACGGCGCGGCGAAGGTTCTTCTTGCTGACGATCAGTCCAAGACGAGGATGCCCAAGCGTATTGGGTGCCGCCAGGATCATGAGACCCTTGCCATGAACCTTGTAAACCGCGCTCTCGAAGACCTGCCTATAGTCCCCTGCCGTCAGCAGACGCAGACGGCGGGGGAAGTCCTGACGGGACATGTGCAGTCCGTGATCAGGCGCTCAGGCGCTTGCGACCCTTGGCACGACGCCGAGCCAGGACGGCACGGCCGTTCTTGGTGGCCATTCGAGCACGGAAGCCGTGCACGCGCTTACGCTTCAGAACGCTGGGCTGAAAGGTGCGTTTCATAACTCATTATTCCCACGTGGTTTTCTGGAAGAATCGACAATTTCGAGGCGTTCGAATTCCGCAAGGGAACTCGTGTGTATTCGGCTCAAGACCGGAAATTGTAATGATATCGCGGCTCGGGTGCAATTTTTCCGTACGGCTTGGCGCTCGAGGTGGTGACGGGGCAAGTCTCTGACGGCCAGCGATCGATGTTGCAGGGGGCCACCGTGACGACTCCTTCTACTGTTTCAAAATAAGATCTTTTATTGAGCCTGTTATTAATACTGGGGACGGCAACTGTGGATAACACTGCTTTATCTATAAATATAAATGGCTTATAGCGCACTTTAGATGGTGGATAAGCGGTGGGCCAGCAGGGGATTGCATGTGAGCAAGCGGTGGATGCAACGATTGATCATTCACAGGGCGTTGCTATCCACAGACGTCGAGACCGGATTTCCCAAGGGTCCGGGATGAGTTTTCCACAGCCAGCGCCCAGCCGATGTGGGGTGTGGATAACCATCCTCTGGGACGCTACAATATGCGACCGTTTTCCAACCGATGGTGAGGCCGCGTGGCGCTAGCTCTCTGGCAACAGTGTCTGGACACACTCCAGGACGAGCTGAATTCCCAGCAGTTCAACACCTGGATTCGTCCGCTGCAGGCGGAAGAGGGCGAGTCGGGAGAGCTGTGTCTCCTGGCACCCAACCGCTTCGTCCGCGACTGGGTCAGTGACAAGTTCGCGAAGCGAATCGGCGAGCTGATGCGTGAACTGTCGCCGGCCAAGCCGCCCAAGATAGTGCTGTCGGTCGGTAGTCGGCGCTCGGCGCCCCAGCCTCAGCCCCGTGATCTGGGGGATCCGGTGTCGGCCGTGCCGCGCCGTCCGTCGGCGCCTGCCGTACATACCCAGCCGCGTGGCAACATGGCCGACGATCGTGACCTTGACTCCATGCGCGAGGACAGGGGCGGCCGACGTGCCGCTGGAGGTCGCCAGGTGCAGGTCGAAGGCAGCCTCAAGCACACTAGTGGCCTGAACCCCAATTTCACCTTCGAAACCTTCGTCGAGGGCAAGTCGAACCAGCTGGCCAGAGCCGCCTCTCGTCAGGTATCCGAGAACCCCGGCGGTGCCTACAATCCCCTTTTCCTCTACGGAGGGGTCGGTCTCGGCAAGACCCACCTCATGCATGCCGTGGGCAACGCCCTGGCAACACGGCGGGAGAATGCCCGGGTGGTCTATCTGCACTCCGAGCGTTTCGTGGCCGACATGGTCAAGGCGCTGCAGCTCAACGCCATCAATGACTTCAAGCGGTTCTATCGCAGCGTCGATGCGCTGCTGATCGATGACATTCAGTTCTTCGCCGGCAAGGAGCGTTCCCAAGAGGAGTTCTTCCACACCTTCAATGCACTTCTCGAGGGCGGTCAGCAGATGATTCTGACCTCGGATCGCTACCCCAAGGAGATCAGCGGGGTCGAAGAGCGTCTCAAGTCGCGTTTCGGCTGGGGGTTGACCGTGGCGATCGAGCCGCCGGAGCTGGAGACCCGCGTGGCGATTCTGATGAAGAAGGCCGACCAGGCCAAGGTCGACCTGCCCCATGATGCCGCCTTCTTCATAGCCCAGAAGATTCGTTCCAACGTGCGTGAGCTGGAGGGAGCCTTGAAGAAGGTGATTGCCGATTCCCATTTCATGGGCAAGACCATCACCCAGGACTTCATTCGCGAATCACTGAAGGATCTGCTGGCCCTGCAGGACAAGCAGGTGGGGGTAGACAACATTCAGCGTACCGTAGCCGAGTATTACAAGATCAAGCTGGCCGACCTGCTCTCCAAGCGCCGCTCTCGTTCTGTGGCACGACCGCGCCAGGTCGCCATGGCCTTGGCCAAGGAGCTGACCAATCATAGTCTGCCCGAGATCGGCGATGCCTTCGGTGGGCGCGACCACACTACGGTGTTGCACGCTTGCCGCAAGGTGAAGTCGTTGCAGGAAGAGAGCTCGGATATCCGAGAGGATTACAAGAACCTGTTGCGTCTTCTGACCAGTTGACAGGCCAATCCTCAATGTTTCGAGCCAAGAACGCTGTATCGACAACGGGCAGACATGCCAGCAACCCCTGCCCCCACGACCGCTAGCACCACCCGGGGCTCAGCTGTGGTTAAATGACCGACAAGCCGTTCGGCTCGAGCCGCGCGAGCTGCAATTCTTCAGGAACAGACGTGGAGTCGACATGAAATTTTCCATCTCACGCGAAGCGCTGCTGCGACCGCTGACGCTGGTGGCCGGTGTGGTGGAGCGACGCCAGACCCTGCCGGTGCTCTCCAACGTGCTGATTCAGGTCGACCAGGATCAGGTCTCGCTGACCGGTACCGACCTTGAGGTGGAGCTGATCGGGCGGACCGTGGCTAGCCAGGTGGACGAGCAGGGGGCTGCCACGGTGCCGGCTCGCAAGCTGATGGATATCTGCAAGTCGTTGCCGGATCAGGCCGAGATTCAACTCTCTCTGGAGGAAGGCAGGGCTGTCCTGCGCAGCGGTCGCTCGCGATTCACGCTCTCTACTCTGCCGGTGGCAGAGTTCCCCAACATCGAAGACAGCCAGGGTAGCGTCGAGCTGGCCCTGCCGCGAGGCGTCTTGAAGCAGTTGATCGACTCGACCTCCTTCGCCATGGCTCAGCAGGACGTGCGCTACTACCTGAATGGCATGCTGTTGGAGATGCGCTCCGGACTGGTGCGTGCGGTGGCCACCGACGGCCATCGTCTGGCGGTCTGCTCTCGCCCCGTCGAGATTCAGGTGGAGCCGGCTCAGAAGTTGATCGTGCCACGCAAGGGTATTCTTGAACTTGTGCGCCTGCTGGACGACGGTGAGGAGCCGGTGAGTCTGACGCTGGGGGCCAGCCACCTTCGTGCTCACACCGGTGACTTCACGTTTACTTCCAAACTGGTCGATGGCAAGTTCCCCGACTACGAACGCGTTGTGCCTCGCGGGGGCGACAAGGTGTTTATTGCCGAGCGTGCCGAACTGCGTCAGGTGCTCTCGCGTACCGCGATTCTCTCCAACGAGAAGTACCGCGGGGTGCGTCTTCATTTGTCCGAAGGCAACCTCAAGGTCATGGCCAACAATCCTGAACAGGAAGAAGCCGAAGCGAATATTGCCATCGAATACAGTGGCCCGGGGTTGGAGATCGGCTTCAACGTTGGTTACCTGATTGACGTGCTGAACGCCCTTGACGAGGATCGCGTGCAGATGACCCTGGCCGACCCCAACAGCAGTGCGCTGATGGAGGAGCCAGGGGGGGGCGATGCCCTCTATGTCGTTATGCCCATGCGTCTCTAGTCACCACCGGCGGCATGCCCAGTGCCGCCCTGCCAGTTCGTGCCCATGCCTCTAGATCGACTCGCTTTCCAGGGTCTGCGCAACCTCCAATCCATTGATTTCAAACCAGGACCTCGAATAAACCTGGTGACGGGAGACAATGGTAGCGGCAAGACGAGCCTGCTCGAGGGTGTTCATGTTCTCGGCATGGGCCGATCCTTTCGCACCCGTCATATGCGACATGTGATTTCTCACGACGCCGAGAGCATAGTGCTGCATGGGCGGCTGGCCGGGGATCCTCCACTCCCGTTTGGCGTGAGGCGTCACCGTGATGAGAGCGAGCTGGATATCCGTCTTTCCGGTGAACGCGTCAATCGTCTTTCTCGTCTGGTTGAGACACTACCGCTACAGTTGATCAACCCCGATGCCTTCCGGCTCCTTGAGGGGCCTCCGGGTGGGCGGAGAGAATTTCTCGATTGGGGTGTGTTTCACGTGAAACATGAGTTTCTCGGGGCGTGGCAGCGCGCTCGCAGGGCGCTGAAACATCGGAATGCTCTGCTCAGACATGGTAGAATGGACGAAAATTCGTTGTCGGTCTGGGAGCATGAGTTCGTTCACTGGAGCGAGCGCATCGATGCCATGCGTGGCGAGTGGGTAGACGCCTTTCTCCCCGTGTTCGATGAGACACTGGCAGGCCTGATGCCGTTACCAGGGCTCCAGCTGCGCTATTCGCGAGGCTGGGACAAGCGCCGTGAGCTTGGTGAGATCCTGAGGCAGGGAAGGAGTGTGGACAGGCAGATGGGGTTTACCCAGCAGGGGCCGCAGCGTGCCGACCTGGCGGTCAGGCTGGATCGCCGTCCTGCAGTGGAAGTTCTCTCCCGGGGACAGCAGAAGCTTGTGGTAAGCGCGCTCAAGTTGGCCCAGGGGCGGCTTCTGGAGGCAGCCACCGAGCGTAAATGCCTCTATCTGATCGACGATCTCCCGGCAGAGCTGGACAACGCCCACCGACGGGTGTTCTGCCACTGGCTGGAAAGCATGCACTGCCAGGCGTTCATCACCAGCGTCGATCACGACGCCCTGGCAGATCTGTGGCAGCCCGCAACTCCCGTGGCCATGTTTCACGTGAAACGTTCACCATCGGGAGAGGGGCAGCTGGCACCACTGGAACGACAGACTTCATGATGGAGCAGTCAATGAGCGAGCAGGCCTACGACTCATCGAGCATCAAGGTACTCAAGGGACTGGATGCCGTACGCAAGCGACCCGGCATGTACATCGGTGATACAGATGACGGCACGGGGCTGCATCACATGGTGTTCGAGCTGGTGGATAACTCCATTGACGAAGCCCTGGCCGGCCACTGCAGCGAGATCCGCGTGGTTATCCATCCAGACGAGTCTGTCACGGTCAGCGACAACGGTCGCGGCGTGCCCACCGATATCCATGAGGGTGAAGGAATTTCCGCTGCAGAAGTGATCATGACGGTGCTCCACGCCGGCGGAAAATTCGACGACAACTCCTACAAGGTTTCCGGTGGCTTGCACGGTGTCGGGGTGTCGGTAGTCAACGCCCTGTCAGAGGAGCTGAAGCTGACCATCTGGCGCGCCGGCGAGGTGTTCGAGCAGATGTATCGCCACGGGGTGCCCCAGTCTCCACTGGCGGTTGTCGGCAAGAGCGAGAAGACCGGTACCCGAGTGCATTTTCGGCCCTCTCCGCAGACCTTCACCAGCATCGAGTTCCACTACGATATTCTGGCCAAGCGACTGCGTGAACTCTCCTTCCTGAACTCGGGTGTGGCCGTTCGCCTGATCGATGAGCGCAGCGGTAAGGAGGAGGTGTTCCACTACGAGGGAGGGCTCAAGGCCTTCGTGGATCATCTCAACTCCAACAAGAGCGTGCTCAACCCGGTGTTTCATTTCAACGCCGAGCGTGAGGATGGCGTCGGCGTGGAAGTGGCGATGCAGTGGAACGACTCCTTCAACGAAAATATCTTCTGCTACACAAACAATATTCCGCAGAGAGATGGCGGTGCACACCTGGCAGGCTTCCGTGCGGCGTTGACCCGTACCCTGAACGCCTACATCGAGTCAGAGGGTCTGCTCAAGAAGTCAAAGATCAATACATCCGGTGACGACGCCAGAGAAGGTCTGACGGCGATTGTCTCGGTGAAGGTGCCCGACCCCAAGTTCTCGTCCCAGACCAAGGACAAACTCGTCTCATCCGAGGTCAAGACCGCGGTAGAGCAGGAGATGGGACGGCTGTTTTCCGAATACCTCGTCGAGAAGCCCAGCGAAGCAAAGTCGATCGTCAACAAGATGCTCGATGCCGCTCGTGCTCGGGAGGCCGCTCGAAAGGCCCGCGACATGACCCGTCGCAAGGGTGCGCTGGACATCGCGGGCCTGCCCGGAAAGCTGGCCGACTGCCAGGAGAAGGACCCCAGCCTCTCCGAAATATTCTTGGTAGAGGGTGACTCTGCCGGTGGTAGTGCCAAACAGGGACGAGATCGTCGTACCCAGGCGATTCTGCCCCTCAAGGGCAAGATCCTGAACGTGGAAAAGGCTCGCTTCGACAAGATGCTCTCCTCCGCGGAGGTCGGCACCCTGATCACCGCCCTGGGTTGCGGCATCGGACGCGAGGAGTTCAACCCAGACAAGTTGCGCTACCACTCGATCATCATCATGACCGATGCGGACGTGGACGGTTCCCACATTCGAACCCTGCTGCTGACCTTCTTCTTCCGTCAGATGGCTCAGCTGATCGAGCGCGGGCATGTCTTCATCGCTCAGCCGCCGCTCTACAAGATCAAGCGTGGCAAGCAGGAGCTGTATCTCAAGGATGAGCAGGCGATGACCGATTACCTGACCGCCACCGCTCTGGATGGCGCTCGTCTTTATGTCAACGCCGATGCTCCGGGTATCAGTGGTTCTCAGCTGGAGGCTCTGGTGAACCAGTATCGTGAAGTCGTGCGCCGTATCGATCGCCTCTCACGTGTTTATCCGAACGAGGTGCTGAAGCGGATCGTTCATGCTGCACGCCTGCAGGGAGAGGTCAGCCTGCGGGATCGAGGCACCATGCAGAACTGGATCGACCATCTGCAGGGTGAAATGGACGCGTTGGTTGCCTACGAGGGCGGTCCTCGATACACCTTCCGGCTCGAAGAGGACACCGAGCGCAGCTTCTATCTACCTGCAGTGACTCTCACCGCTCACGGCGTCTCCACCGACTATGTGTGGGGTGTCGAATTTTTCACAAGCGCCGATTATCGCGGGATGGCAGAGCTTGGTGAGACCCTGGATGGCCTGCTGGAGGAGGGCGCCCATGTTGCCCGTGGGGAGCGTCAGAAGCGTGTGAGCACCTTTTACGAGGCTCTCGAGTGGCTTATGACAGAAGCCCAGCGCGGCCTATCGCTCCAGCGCTACAAGGGTCTCGGGGAGATGAACCCCGACCAGCTGTGGGATACCACCATGAATCCCGAGACTCGTCGTATGCTGCGAGTCACCATCGAGGATGCCGT
>LKMJ01000370.1_pt1 | contig 33140 bp, 38 predicted proteins | sample 643391 | NCBI WGS metagenome assembly LKMJ01 (sample SAMN04112250, study PRJNA286221) | soda lake metagenome | biome: soda lake; feature: Kulunda Steppe; material: water; isolation source: sample PL-Br10 brine of Picturesque Lake | place: Russia: Kulunda steppe | collected 2010-07 | reverse complement strand
TGGGAAGCTAGGAAACATAACTGTGTGGTTTCCAACAATAATGCTGGAAGATAACGGTGGTCACGGGGGGAGCAGTGCAGGTGGAGTGAAAAACATTTAGTGAAAAATTTGTGTGTGACCGCTAAAAAGTTTTTCACTTCAAAAGTGAAAAATTTTTCGCTCAGGAGTGAAAAAAATCGTGTGTGACCGCAAATTTTTTTCACTTCCGAGTGAAAAAAGTGAAAAAAAAGTGAAAATTTTTGTGTGTGACCGCGGCCTAAACCTTGCCACTTCTTGGTGTGTGTGTGTGTTGGTTTTGGTTGCAGGCCTGATTGACTTCTTTTAAGCTGCCCTTGTTCGGCAGGTACGGCTAGGTCACCTTGATGATGAGATTGTTGATAATTTGTACTATAACTTATAGTATAAGGGCCTAGTTGGCCATATAAGTTGTACGACAAGGGCCTAGCAGGCCCTATAAGTTGTACTAATAGGGCCTAGAAGGCCCTATACCAAAAGAAAAGAAAACAAGAGAAAAAAAGAAAACTACAAAGGCATTTAAACCACTTCCTACGTCAATTAAGGGAAGAGAGACACTTTGGCCCAAAGAGCCGTGAGTCTCCTCCACCAGGGAAAAAGGAGAAACTAGTGAGGATCTGGAGGGTGACAGCCGCCCCCTGCTCCAGACCAAGACCTTGAGAGCAACTGTATTTTTTAAATGCGTGTCTTGTTGTTGTCAGTTTGTGTGCATAAAGCACAGAATGAGCATGCAATTTGAAAGCAGTCTTATGGGATTTTTGAATATTTAGGCCAAGCTCTTTAAGATATTTTTAAGTATGTGAGGTATAGAGCCTCCCACACCAGGAAGAATGGTGTGAAGGATAACTTTCTTGGCCTTCAAGCGCTTACAAAGACCCTCGTGTGTTCAAAGAATATTGTGTCATTTTCTAGAGGCCTCTAATCGGTGTCCAGGCCGTGTGCCTTCACAGTATTCAACCACAACAAGGTGTATCCCCTTCTTTTTGACATCAAGCTCGTGGATTCTGCATACATCTCTGCTGGGTTGTGTTGGGTGTGACACCTGGTGCAAATGAGTAGTGGTAGGCAATTTGAGTTTTTTAATAGGTAAGGAAGTGATTAAAATGGCATCAGGGCAACGGGAGGTGAGTCTATCTAGCAATCTAGCAAACAAGCATAAAAAAGCTAGCTGGATAGTTTCCTGTTATTAGCATGCTCAGGAATTTGAAGGTATTCTTAGGCCAAACGGTTAGTGCTGTCGGCATCCAAATGGACCAAACAAGCAGCGAGAGAAACTTTGCTGATGGCCTTCATTATGGTGTTCAGTGACCATACCCGAGATGGTTGTATGTTGCCACCCTGAGGGAATATGGAGAGCATTATCTGCTCGCCGACAGAGTGGACACTGATGGCTTGTGAGCATTTCAAAGGGGACAGCGTGTTTCTGAATAGAAAGGGTGCCTGTGCGGTAGTGAAATATGTTGCGCTACATTTGGAGAGAGAGTTTGAACATGCTTCAAAAAGCGTTACTAATCCCTTTGTGGGCGCGTGGAAGCAGAATCTGGTAATGACAGTAGTACCCTGTTTTTGGTTTGGTATTACCAGTATATGGTTTGAGTGCATGTGGGATTTAAGTACAGCTTGGAGATATAAAAGGTAAGTCAATCTGGGGCCGTGTTGGGGAGCTTCAGTGCCAGATCCTTGCTGATTAAGTTCTTCAACAGCTGACCAGCTAATATCAAAGAAGGGACTGCCAAGAAGGCCTGCGGTGCAGATAGTTGTTTCAGCTGGGAGGCTGTTTCCGTGGCAGGCTTGGTATGGATTCGTTTGCTATGCCGTTTGGGCCTGGAGATTTGTCATTGCTATAATTTTTTATGCATTCAGCAAAGGCACTGTTATCAAGTATTTTGGGGTGGGGCCTCTCTCTGCTTGAGTCCTTAGAATTCATCCTTTGCAATCTGTGACTGGAGGGTGAAGGGGTGTTGGCTTGCTCCCAGGGATAATCTCTGGGTGCATTTTCTGGCAGATATTTGCCCTATTTTATGTCAGCAGCTTTCATTGAGTTTGAGAAGTATTTTCATACCGTAAAGGCAACACTCTGGGCCTGTCTAGTAGGCTCGGTTTCAATGGTTTTAGTTTCTGGGTCAGCCTGTTCGAGGTTGTGCATTATTGTCTTCAAAGATTTCCTCATGTGGTAGTTTGGGATCGGCATTAATCTGTTTTTGTAGTTTCTTATGAAAGAGGGTGCTATTTTTTATTACGCATTCCATTCACGTAGTTAATGGTCTCTTTGGTGCTGGTGTAAATTTACTCCAATTACTTATGGAGTGAGAGGTCGCAATTGAGATGGGTTAGGTCCATAATAGCCTTGCAGACACCTTAATTTTCCTTATTTTGCTCCAGGACAGTGGCTATGCTGTCTTCAGGCAGATAAAGGAGGGTTTGAGCTGAACCTGTGGATTTGATGAGGCTCATTTTTCCTGAGAGAGCAGCGGCTTTTGTTGACAAAACTTGGACTATAATGGCTATGGCCAGAGGAGATTGTTTTGGTGCTACATGTTTTCAGTGCAACTTGATAAGAAGAATGAATTATGCTAGCCACGCCACTGGCCGTGTCTTCCACTGCTTCTGCGGCAGGTCCTCTATTGGAAAGTGAGTGGAGTCTTGCAGTGTTTCTGGCATTTCCATGATCTACGTTGCTCATAAAGGCAGTGAATTTCTTTGGAATTGTCAAGGATGTCTTCTAACTCTTGCACAACCCCATATGCAGGGTCTTGCAGAGATTGCATGAAAGTCAACCGGTCAGAATCATTGACAGGGCGATTTAGAAGTTTACGGGGGCAGGACTTGGGGGATGGAATATCATTGGATGGGAACATGAATGTGAGGATGCTGGTGGGAATTGTCATTAGCAAGGGAATGTGGTCGCTGAGGTTTACGAGCTCGCATGTGTGACAGGGAGGACATTGTGTGGCAAGGTCATTTGGCAGGATAATGTCCGACATGAGTCATCAACGCGGCTAAATGTGTAGGTGGTGGTTGCAGTCTCTACCAGTTGCTTGGCAGAGGGTCCAAGGTCTGATGCTGCTTTCAATGCAGGGAGAGAGGTTGTTAGAGCTGAGGAAACTAAGACACCTTCTTTCAGATGGGTGCGCGGCACCGTTGGAACGGTCATTATCACGCACTGTGGCATTCATGTCACCAAGAATCAGGGGATTGCAGTTGCTTTGTGAGCTTATGAGGGATTCAATCTGTCACAGATTGCAAGATTATGGTACTTGCATCTCGGTTCTGCACGCAATGGCATCATCGGAGCTACCGGAAGGTCAATAAGTATCTGTTAGCATGAGGTTAATATTACTTCCTCTGAGAACAACAGAGGAATTTTACCATCAGAATTAAGGAGTGCATCTGTAAAATGTGTAGCGAGGGGCACACTTTTTCGGACACAGATACCAGGTAGTACCAATGACAGGCAACAACAAAGTTTAGGTGTTACGACATGTTAGGCTACAAACTCGAAACACTCCCCTTCTTCTCTTGTCGGTTACCCCTCTGCTAGTAAGCTAGTTTGCATGAACTTAAGCGAGGTTGAGCACAGGGCTTTACATTCCCCAGCTCCCCCAAAGCGCAAAAGCCGTGCGATAGATGGCACCCGACTGCATAGAGCATGAGCTGCATCATTTCTTACTCTGTAGCGTGTCTTCAAAACTTTAATCTTTCAATCCCCATGGTCTGGAGCAGGGGGCTGCTTGTCACCCTCCAGATCCACACATGTTCTTCCTTTTCCATGGTGAAGGAGACTCACGGCTCTCTGGGCCAATGTGTCCCCTTTTCCTTAATTGATGTGGGGAGTGGTTTCACTGCCAGTGCCTACGTAGTTTTTCTTTCTATCTTTTCTTCCCCATCACAAACACGCGGTTCGGCTGCAACACCGTGTCGACCGTTTCTCCCCCAAGAGCTTCCGAACTTATGCTGCCATCTTGCAGCACTGACCTTGGTTCTTTGTTTAGATTATCGAGTGTTCCACAATCAAAGCCAGAAAATAGGAACTCTCAATTACTGGCCCTCCACTTCTCTGGGCTCAGTAAAATATCTGGTATAATATCTCCAACCAACAACTGTCCGATCTCACACAGTCTCAAACACCAATTCAGCAAAGACACCATGCCCGTGACATGGCGTGACACTAAGCCCCGGACTCTTCCCACTCTAAAGTGTCCACTCTACCATTTCATATGAAACATTACAAATCATTCTTTTGGCTGGCAAACACCAGCAACAAAACCAATCAGCCTAAAGACCAGGCTGGCGGTTAACTCTTACTTGGAAAGTCTCAACAATTTAATGCTCTCCTTTGGCACACAGCTACTTTAAGACCTTACTTCTGTTAAGAACTGCCTTCAAACGTCCGATGAGAAGACTGACTCTTCCGGTTTCCAGTCTTGCTATTCACCAAAGCATCTGGCTTCCATACACCGTGTAGTGACTGCCTTTTTTATAATTTAAGCGCTTATAGTTTTGATTTGGAGTTGCAGGCCTTTTTGGCTTCAGCTAAGCTGCCCTCGTTTGGCGGATACAGCTATGTAACCTAACCTTAGACCTTACTTAACCTTCGATTTACCATTTGCCCAGAGCATTTACTAACTAGTCGTTGTTATTCCACGGTGGACCTATCCTTGATCCCACAGATCACTTCTGACCGCTGTCACAGTCGCCACCTTGCATTGATGAAAGCTGACCACACAGCAAGAGCTGCCTGCTACATTGTAGTACTTGAATCGTCGTCGTCCTCCTCCTCCTCCTCCTCCTCATATCCAGACGGCAGATCTTGGTACTCTGCAGCCCGGCCAAAGCTACTCCTGCGCATCAAAGAGCAGTTCAAAGGATGGGCCTTTGCCTCCACAATTCATGCTTGAATCCCAGCGTTCCTGTTGCTCTAGGGCGCCACCAAGGGGGAATCTTCACCCCCATAAGCACAAGCATACCTCCCAACAACTCTCAAGCAGATTTTTGGGGGGGGGACAGGGGCAAGGGAGAGAACCAGGGATGGCTGAGGTGAGATATTTCCAGATTAAGGCAGGAGTACGCCCATGCATACGCTTGTGCACGCGTACGCCCACCCCCCTGCTTCAGCGCGCGAGGATAGCAAGGACCAACCTGTTCAAGCTGGTGGCGTATTTTTTCTTTCTAAGCGAGGGCTGTAAAAAAACTAAGCGGGTAACTTGCAAATCCTAGGACAGGACAAGCAGGGCCAGCACGGAGGCCTGCCCCTCCTTCACAGCCAGCCTCGAATGGCCATCCACGCCCAGCCATCGCCATGCAGGGAGCCACTTGTGCAAGCGTCACACTCACTTGCCCTATTTGAAGCTCCAGACTCTGCCTGGGTGCACAGCAACATGCAAACGCCAAGCCACGCACAGACATGCCCAGCCACACGCCTAGCAGCATGCACTCCTAGAAGCGCCACGCTCTGCCTGGGCGCACAGCCACGCACACATGCCAGGGCCACGTGCACTCCCAATAGCACCGCACTTGCTCTGGGCGCAAGCCCAGCCTCATGCACTCCTAAGACACGCCACACTCACTCTGGGCGGATGCCCAGCCACGCGCACAGCTCACTGAAGCTGAACACTCCCAGGCCTGAGGTATCTATCTCCAAAAAGGTCTGGTAGAACCTGCGCGTGGCGGCATGCAGCAGCACCGCAGTTAAGTGAGGGGGGCTGCAGCTGCAGGGGGCAGCTTAAGCAGCACAGGCACATACACAGGCTGCACTAGGCACAGCAGGATACATAGCTGGCAGCTCGGCTGCGGGGAGTCAGCCAGGCCAAGCTGGTATTCCCTCGCCCCCCTCCTGGCATAGCAGCGCTCACACACACACACACACACATGTGCACACACACACACACACACACGCACATGCACACGTGCACACAAACCTGCACACATGGATGCAGTGAAGTGCTCACACACACATACAAACACGCACACATACCTGCACAAACTAACGTAAAGAAGCGCTCACACACACGCGCACACCCCTGCACACACGGATGCAGAGAAACGCCCACATACACACATATCTGCACACATGGATGCAGAGAAGTGTTCACACACACAGATGCACACGCCCACTTACCTGCCCACACAAAGGCAGAGAAGTGGACACACATGGAACACACACCAAGCGCATATATCTGCACACACAGATGCTGATCTCAAGCGTTCACACACACACATGTATACACACACATACTTGCAAAAAGACAGAGAAGCACTCACAAACACGTACACACGCGCACACATACCTGATTACACGGACCCAGAGAAACGCTCACACACACACACACCTGTCCATCGAGCCATCTGCCAGGGAGATGCTGTGGGGCAGGCCCATCAGGCATGCCAGCTCAGTGTCCTTGCGCACGGCGGCCAGCATGTCCTTGCGCGACACCTACACAGACCAGGGGAGGTTTGAGGGCCGGGATGAGAGCATGCATGGCACAGCCGCCACATCCTTGCACAGCACCTGTGTGTGGAATGTGGTCACAGGTGAAGTGTGTGTGGTCACAGGTGGCAGCTGGCATGCCTTAGACCCCAGGAGTTGGGTGCTTAAGCCCCAGGTATGGGGAGACTACCAAACCAGCATTGCGCCAGTGTGGCATACTCCTGGAGAGGGTACACAAAGAGGGAGTGCGTGGGCGCAAGCGTGTGCACTGCACAAAGCCTGTGCGCGCGGTCCAAACCAGCAGGCGCAGACACTGCCACGCGGCGTGCATTTTGGCACTCCCTCTGTGCGCCCCCTCACAACAACCCTGCTTTGCACCATGCCCAGCTGCCTAAGAAACAGTGCTCCAGCCAAGGCCTGCACTTACGCACCACACTAGACCTCACCACACCACACCACACTACACCACACCCCACATCACAACAAAGACAAGGGGCAAGCCAGCCTCAGGCTCCTGGAGCACACATGCACTGTAAGGAACGCTATAAAGAGGGTCTTTTATGGGCTGGCCGGGGAACGATCCCGGTTAATGAACTGGCCCGACCCCAGTCCAGCCCAAAGCCTGAGCCTGGTGGTTGGTTAGGTAGTTGGAGGTGATCTGGTGATCAAGGAAAGCCTGGTTTCGTTACATGCACGCATGCTAGAGTTCCATTATGCACGCACGCACGCATGCATGCATGCATGCATGCATGCACACGCCTGAGCTCTCCTTCTCCCTCACCGAGCCTACGCCTTGTGTGGACAGATTGAAGGAATGGGGGTGAGAGCCTGGGCGCCTGCTCAAAGCGCCCGTCTCCTAGCATTACAAACCCACCCACCGGCCGGTCCTGGTCCAGCTCCGTCTAACTGAATGCCTCCAGCGTCACGCGACACACACCCTCCCGTTATCATGCGCATGCGCACACATACGCACACACACGCACCGGCTGGTCCTGGTCCAGCTGCGTCTAACTGAATGCCTCCCGGGTCACACGCGCCACACGCCCTTCTGTTATCATGCACATGCGCACACATACACACACGCACACCTGCCCGTCCTGGTCCAGGTCCATCTTGCTGAACGCCTCAAGTGCCACGCGCGCTGACGGCTGGCTGGGCTCAATGGTGGGTACCTCCGGCTGCAGGTCCAGGCCCACCATGTGCTGCAGCTGGCCACCCACGTGAAATGTCAGCAGCGGAACCCATGCAGTCTCTTCGCCGCCGCCGCCGCCGTCAGCGCTCTGACACCGCCCCGCTGCACCGGCTGCTTGTGCATGCGCCGTGGCAGTATCCTGGCTTGGGCTGGCGCCTGCTGCGCCCTCCTCGGCCGCATCTGCCTGGGAGGAGGCGCGGCTGGCATTTCCTGGTTGGTGCGGGGAGGCCCCACGGCTGTACTGCAGGGAGTCTGGCGAGGGCGCGTCCCCCCTGGGCACGTCGCCCCTGGGCACGTCGCCCCTGGGCACGTCGCCCCTGGGCACGCTGGCAACCGCAGCCGCTGCCGCGGCCAGCGTATCCAGCCCGCGCGCCATGGCCAGGCGGAGGAAGGGCGCGCGCGGCGCGCGCACCTCGGCGCACCACAGCTCCGGGTGCTCGCCCCTGCGCGCGCAAGGCGGAGAGGGTGTGCGCGCCACTTGGCAGCTGGGGGGTTTCTCATATGGTTGAATCTATGTAAGTGCATGGCAGGAAACTGCCAAAAGGCAGTGATGGTTGAACAGAGTAATTCGTGCGTCCGGGCGGTGGTCGCGGCTCGGCGAGTGGTGCACTCGCGCAAATGTCGAGTCCCCATCCGGGGCCTCATCCTGCGGCCCCCGCGTGGACTTTGGTGCCAAAAATGTCTGCTGTGGGTGTTTTGGTGATGAAAGTGAGTGCGGCAAGGGGCGGGAGGGGGCAAGCATGATGTTCAGACGCGTGCTTGCGCAGAGTGCCTGTGCACCTCTCAGCGCGCACCGCGCATTGCGTGCGTGTGACTGTCACCCCAGACAGCAATGGTGTGCAGGGGAGGGGGCAGGGCACCAGTGCTGGCGGACACCGACTTAAAAACCCTGTTGAGATGGTTGGTTGGTCGGTTAAGCTGAGCACTGCTGGCGGGTGAGGGCATGGTCAAGTGGCTATTTGCGCATGCAAGCACACGCACAGATGCGTCTGACAATGCACCGTGCTTTCACCTGCGCGCGACCCCTTCCCCTTCGCCCTACCTTGGCCCTCAGGGTGCCTCGATACATTCATTGTCCTGTACCTGCCAACAGGCGTAGACGCTCTTGCGCCTTGCCAGGGCGCGCAAGACGCCACCCACATGCTTCACAGCCATTTGTAAGAGCCTACTATACATTTGTGCGCCTCCCTGCTGCACGTCAGCCCTAAGAACTGCGCAGCCCTCACACACTCAGCGCCCGTGATGGCCACCACCACAGACACCACAGCAATCCCTCACCCCCACCCTCTGCTCACACCTGCCGTAGCCGTGCACACCAAAACTGCCCCTGCGCGAGCCAGCAGTTGAGCTGATGCGGCGCGGGCTTGGCTGCTGCTGCGGTTGATGCGAGGCTGGGGACCCTGGCTTTGTCAACTGCTGCAGCACTTGGCCGTCGGGCAGGAGCAGCGCCACCTGCTGTGCGCCTGCGAGCGCAAGGCCGGCATGGCAGCGCATTACTAGGTGCGTGTGCGCACTCATGCAACACATGGAAACGTATGTTGTGTGCACGTTTGCGTGCTTGTGTTTGTGAGAGACAGGAGAGAAAGAGGAGAAACAGCAGAAGAGGGGAGGCAGAGGGAGGGGGAATGAGGGCGACTGAGTGTAGGTAGCAAAGGGGAGAGGGCTGCTACAGGGGCAGGTGGGGCTGCCTGCACAAGGCAGCGCACAGGAGTATAAGAGCAAGGGCATGCTGCTGCTGCTGCTGCTGCTGCTGCTGCTGCAGCAGTGGCGGCTGCGGCCACATGGGCGTGCAGGCCAGCAAGCAGGGTCCACCCACCGGGCACGACGGCCTGGAAGGCATACGTGCGGTCCGCCAGCAGCTGCTGCGTCGGGAGGGGAGACACCAGCTGCGCGCGGCAGTCGATGAAGGCCTGATGGGTGAAGGGCAGCAGGCAGGGCCGGGTGGCGGTGTCGTGCAAGATACCGTCCTCTGGGGGGTGGGGCTCCACCTCGGGCACCACCACCTGCGTGCGAGTGGGGGAGGGTGGGGGCATGGAGCGTAAGGACACCAGGACTTCCTGCATGTTACAACAAACAGACCTGTAGCTACCAGGCCTGTCTAGGACGCCCCGCGGATCTCCAACACATTGCTTCAAGCAGACAGTGGTGGTGGTATTCAGCACCACCGCCGCCACGCGAGCTTTGTTTGTTAATAGAAGGGGGGCAGACGCATGAGCGGCAGTTGGAGCAGGTGGCGCAGCCACTGCCAACGCTGCACCCTCTGCTGCTCACTGAGGGAGGGAGAGCTGGTGCAGCTCTCCTGTACAGTGTGTGTGCATGTGCGTGTGCGCACATGTTTGTGTGCATGTGTGCATGTGCATGTGAGCATGCACGCGCATGTGTACCGGTATTATGCGTGTGTGCATGCGTGCCTGCATGTCTGCATGTGCGTAAGCATGCGTCTGAGCATGCGTGCCTGCATGTGTGCGTCAAAAAAACAATCTTGTTTAAGATTGATGCTGCTCTGCGTGCGTGCCCCTGAAAGTGGGTGTCAAACCCTTTTGTGCGCACCTTGATGCTCAGCACCTCCTCTGCCTCCTCCAGGCGCAGCACCAGCGGCTCGTCCATGCCCTGCAGCTGCACCGGCAGCCCGCCTGGCACCTGCAAAAGTGGCGGGGGTGCCGAGTACGTTGTCATGCACAAGACCCTTGTCATGCACCTAAAGGAGGCTGCGCGTCGCGCACAGGATCAATGTCAGATGGCACCTGAGGGAGAGACCGAAACCCTTTTGTCGCGCACAGCACCTACAGAGACTACAACCCTTGCATTGATTGATCACGAGCCATCAGGCACTCCGCTGCTTGCAAGCAGGCTTGCCAGTTGCATCGCCCTCGGCTGTGCCTCATGCACACATTGTGCATGCATGCGGCCTCGGCCTCGTGCACACATTGTGCATTCATACGCCCTCGGCTGTGCCTCATGGGCACTTAGTGCAGTTCCCACCTGCCAAGCAGCAGCACCATCAGCAAGCGCGCTTGCAAGCTCACACGCAGTGGTGAGCAGCAAGCTTCTTCTTACACAAGCACTCCACTGCACAAACACTCTTGAAACAATCCACCAGCGTGCACTCAAGTATGAGCAACAAGCTTCACCTCAAGCACATGCTCCACCACCAGCTCGTACTCTCCAGGCCCAGGGGGGGATGCGGCAAGCGAGTAAGGGGAGCAAATGAAGCTGAGGGGGCCAAAGCAGACGGTGTGGGAGGCTGGGCTGCTGTCCACGCTGACTTGCTCCACCTGTGCGCATGTGGTCATATCATATGACTCATATGTGAGAGCGAGTGTGCTTTTGTGAAAGTAGATGGACGCGGTGCAGGAGGCCGGGCTGCTGTCCACGCTCACTTGCTCCACCTGTGCGGATGTTGCCAAGTTTCCTTTCCGTTTCCTATCTTTTCTTTCTTGCCCTGCGTAGGTAAGCACTGGCAGGGCGTCAGTGCCCCAACAAGGCATCAGCACAAAACATGCGCAGCAAGGGAAGGTTTGGGCTGATATTCTGGACTGCAAGCGCGTGCAGCAGCGCGTGCACGGTCGCGGGCGTGCAATCACGAGCGATATACTGCACTTTCTCAACCCATCACATTGTTTGCTTGCCTGCCTACCTGCTTGGCGCTCATTGCCGTGCGTACACAGCTTTCCGGATGCGCTGACTGCCGCTCTGTCTGCGCTATGCGTACGAGCAGAGCAGGCACCCACCCACACCCACACACCCACATGCAAGCACGAGCGCCGCCCGCACCTGCTGGAACGCCAGAGCCCCCTGTGCCGCCACCTCCATCTCCGCTGCCCTCGCGCTGCCCCTTGACCCACACATAGGCGGGGGCCACAGCACAGCCCCTTGCAGCTCAGACCCGGTCAGTGCCCCCAGCGGCACAGCCCCCTCTGCTTGCACGCCCCCGGCCGCACGTGCGCCCCCGCCATGCCCCCCGCTTTCGCCCCCACCCTGCACGCTACGGCGCCGGCTGTTGCCACTGCTACACTGGCGGGGCGGCCCCGCAAACACCACGCGGCGTGTGGCAGCGTCCCGTAGGGAGTGGCGCAGGTGCGTGCCCGTAGCTGCTGGCGCTGCCAAACGGATTTGCAGCACTGGCAGCTCTGTGCCCTCCCTGCAAGGAGATGCAGGGGGTGACAATGAAACATGTGAGCAGCCATTGCACTCATGGAAGCATGGAACACCTGTACACCAGCTCGCATGGCGTGCGTGACCGTGCGTGCGAGTGCATACATGTGTGAGGGGATGCGCACAGACTTGACAGTGCATTTGCCCCCTCGTGCGCGTGTTTCATGCAGAGCTGTCAACAGACGCTCCGTTCTGGCTCCAAGCACGTTTCATGAGGCGAGTGAGCAAGGGGTGCAAAAACAAGCATGAGCAAGGCGCATGCAGAGTCGCCTGCCTGCGTGTACATGTATGCACTTGTGTGCAAGGGCCCTTGTTCATCCACAGAACCAAAGCAAGCAGGGGGACAAACTGTGCATTTTGGCGCTGGTCACACATTAAACTCAAACGCAAGCAAACTTTATGCAGACGCGCGTGCGCACACACACACACTACACACCACACACGCGCGCCCCAGCGCACTTGCAAGAAGCACACCTGGGTGCTGGTAGGGTATTGACGCTGCCCAGGTGCGCCAGGTCCAGGGCCTCTAGCAGTTTCATGCCACGGGCCTGGAAACCCACAGACACATGCGGCAGCGACCACCTGCGCAAGCAAGGGGCGCGAGAAAGAGGGCAAGGCTCATCCACATGTGCGGCAGCCAAGTGCTTCGGACAGCTCAGGATGGTCACCATGTCATGGAATAGCAGCTTGTACCAGAAACAAGGCACATGCTTGTGCTCACAGGCTCACACAAACGCGCATGCATGCACACGCTCACGCACGCGTGCGCACAAACACGCACATCACAAATCCACATGCCCCAGCCACCCACCAGTGCGCCAAAGGCATGGGCTCCGGCAGCAGCTGCCAGTGGTCCTCCAGCGGGAAGTAGGCGTAGATGAAGGCAGCTGGCGGGACGTAGAAGGGCGCAGAGGGAGTGTCCCTGCCGTTGTGCAGCGAGGCTACCGTGGGGTCTAGTAGCCGCCACTGCCCATTCACCTTGACACCTGCTTACGCACGCACGAGTGCATGGGTGTGTGAATGCGTGTTGTAGGTGCGAGCGCACGCGCATGCGTGCGTGCATAGATGGGTGCCCCTCCTCTGCCTTTGCCATGCTTTGCCAGCAGCAAGCTTCAGCAGCGCTTCAGTTGCTCTTTCCTTGCCACCACCCCATGCTCTAACCCAGCCAACAGCGATACCGGCAAAAGGCTGCTCTCCTCTTGAAACCAAATCCTGTATGAGCCTTATATGCTCTTACCCAGCCAACAGCGATACCGGCAAAAGGCTGCTCTCTTCTTAAAACCAAATCCTCTGTATGAGCCTTATACTCTTACCCACCTGGTAGCATTACCAACCGCACCGAGGGCGCATGCAGCACATACAAAAATGTGCCTTGTGCACACAGCGTGCAGTCCCCAACTGCCCAGCAGCAGCACCAATATGTGGCATTCAGTGCACACACCCAATACCCACACGCAGTGTGCATCACTGCAGCACTCTCCACAGCACAGTGGTTGTGTGCAGCAAGGGGCTTGCCTGCCCAAACGGTGCGCATGTAAGCCCACACATGCATGCACACACATGCCATGGCACCCACCTGCCCAGCAGTGGTTGTGTGCAGCAATGGGCCTGCCTGGCCGCACAATGCCGTCTCCCTTCCAGAAGCCAGATATGATCACCGCCTCCAGCTCGCACGCACGCGCAAGCTGCACAAACAGCCAGGCCGCGCGCTCGGCCCAGGTGCCTGTGATTGCCGCGTCGCCGTAGCCCAGAAGCAGCAGCTCCTGTGGGTTTTGCGCACAATGGTGGCTAGAAGATCATGAGTGCACATGCCGCAGTGTGTGTTTGCATGTTTGAGCGTGTGTGTGTGTGTGCGTTGTGTGCGTGTGCGTGCGCGTGAAGGCGTACATGATGGGCTGCGCAATAGGCTGGGAAGCACACTTGCAGCCCTGTGCAGCAGCGGCCTGAGCACCAAAAGTTAGATGCAGCATTGTGTGTATCATGCGCTGAGATGCACGCTTTTGGGTGCAGTTTTGCTGATGACAAATCAAGCTCACCCACAATTAACGAATGTAAAGCATGCTACGTATCTTTGCCATGGGTAGCTCACCTTGCGGTTAAGCAGGACAATTTTGAATTTTGTCCGTGCATGGATAGATTTTAGAGTATTGATAGGTTATATCATGCATATCATACTCTATGAATTCCTGAATCCTTGAGTTTTCAATGTGTGTGCTTCTAGCACTTTGAAGTTGATTCTTCTCAAAACAGGCCATGCGCACACACACAACTGTAAGAACTTCCGGGTTCTACAACACTTTGCCTCCATTGCAATCGAGCATCCATGCACATGCGCAAATTTGCATGTGCATGGACACGCGCATACTAAGCCTCTTGTCAAGCTAAGTTGTAGTTCCACGCGCATGCATGATACACACAAAACACAAACACACACACATACATGCCCACGCACGTGCTTGGCTTCCATCGCAACTTGAGGGGGCATCCACGGGCAAACACGCTGAGGCTCACACATACAAGCACAAAAGCGTGCGCAGGCTCACACGTGCGCGGGCCCTGGTGCATGCACAGGCTCACATGTGTGCGTGCCAGGCGCCCTACCTTTGCTCCCATCGCAAACAGCGGGGCGTCCACCGACATGGAAGCTCCCGGCCCCTGAGGCGCCAGCGTGTGCATGGCTACCCACTGGAGGCACGCACGCGCCAGCTGCAGCTGCCCCTCGCACACGCTCGCCAGCTCTGCTGCAAGACACACGAGGGCCGCGCCGTTGGGGGGGACTGACATGGGTGCGCCGCGCCCCACAGATGCCCGCGCAGCGGCCGCGGCAGCATCCCTGGCCGGAGAGTGGGCATGCTCAGGGGCTGCGGCGCTGCTTGCCGTGGCCTGCGCAGGCGCAGCGGTGTCTGCAAAGCCCAGGGGGGTGGCCATGCGGGATGGGCTGGGCGTCTCATTGGGCGTCGTGGCAGCAGCGGCGGCGGCGGCGGTTTGTGCGACCAGCGACTCCAACATGGCCGCTGCGCCCTGGCACTGCGCTGGCGGTAGGTCCATGCCCCCCACGCAAGCGTCAATGCGCAGGAATGCAGAACGGGTGGCGGCCTGCGCGGCGCACAAATCACGCCCAAATGCTTGCGGGATGGACCACAAAGGGTGCGCGCATGCGTGCGCGTGTGACTGCATGTATGCGTACGCATGTGTGTGAGCATGTGCAAGTGCGCGTGTAACCGAGTGCCGGTCGCTCCCTGCCCAGCACCCGCTTCCAAGAGGCTGGCGGTATAGGCACATGCCCCTCTCTCTATGTAGTGTGCGCACCTGAAGTTGAAGAGAGTTTTCCATTCCATGCTTGTGGGGCCAATGCACTCCTCTGTAGCATGTGGCATGGTAGAGTCAACGGCCATGCCACGCCTGCGATGCCACAGGAACGGGGTAACGCAGGGCGTGCGCACCCACCAAATCCATCGCCTCCTCCTTCGCATCCGACGCCACGAGGCCCGCGGAGGGTGGCGGGATGGTGCCTCCATTGTCGTTCAGCTCCCCGCGCGGAAAGTACTTCCTGCGGATGGCCAGCAGGCCCTCCGCTGCCGCACCGTGCATATTGGCGGCCAGGACCTTTTCCTTGGGCAACACCGCAGCCCCGTCCAGCTCCGCGACCTGTGGGGTTTCGCGCGAGCGTGCGGACATGGGCGCATGCGTGCTCTTGACGATTGGAGTTTGTGTATTGGTCTGGTGTGTGCGGCTGCAGGTGTTGGCACGTGACGATGCGTGCGCATGTAAAGCACGTTTGCTGATAGGAGTGTGCGCGTGCACGTCTGGGTGTGCTGGAGCACGGGTAGGTGGGCAATGCGGCCACTTTTGGACAACTTCACCACAGTGAGTGTCTGGTGCCCTCTGTCCAGAGGAGGGATGTCCATGGGCAATGGGCCATGGAGTGGGCCCCGCAGCCTCGCTGAAGGGTGCAGAGGCAGGGATACGCGCGCGAACGCATGATTAAATCAGACAAACATGCACACCAGCACCCCCCACTGACTCCTGTCCTAGCGCCTCAGGCATACATGGGCACACCCTCACCTTTGGCTTCCCACCATGAGCCCACCCACACACAGGCACACCCGCCCTCACCCCCAATAACACACAGGCAAACCTGGGCACAGCGGCGATACACATGCACACCAAAGGGCACAGCGTGCGCACGTGTGCGGGCGTATGTGCGCGCAATCTACCCACGCACGCCCTCCCCTTCCTCACCTGTGGCAGCAAGTGCACTGTGCAGTTCACCTGTGGCAGCAAGTGCACTGTGCACCTGCCCGCTGTGCACCTGTGGTCCCTTCCTCACCTGTGGCAGCAAGTGCACGAGGTGCAGGCGGCAACCCATGACCTTGGCCAAGGGGTTGCCCTTCATGATGTGCAGGCAGTACAGGAAGGCCAGCCGCGCGCACGGGTCTGTCACGCTCAGGCCTGCGTGTCAGCGTGCCCCACAGCCCCGCGCAATCCTGACTGAGGGCGCGGCGACTGCGGCATGGGCGATGAGTGGCAGTGGCGGTAGGCAGCGGCGTGGCAAGCAGGGAGGCAGGGGTCCGCCAGAGGGCATGAGGAAAGGCAGGGTGCGTGGAGGCGCACCTGGCAGCAGGTTGTGCGTGACATCCAGCTGCTGCAGGTCCTCCAGGCCCTGCACGCCCTCCAGGTGGGAAAGCAAGTTGCAGGAGACGTCCAGCGTCTGCAGGCCCTTGAGATGGCTCAAGGGCTCCAGGGACCTGCGCGCGCAAAGAGGGAGGAGTGGCTCAGACGGCCTGCAATGTTGCAAAAGGAGGCACAACCGAATGTCGTAGCAAGGAACTGCAAGGAATGTCGGGGCAAGGGACTGACGGGAATGTTTGGGTGTTGCTTGTTCAGGGGCCGCACAACTGGAAGGAGTGAGCAGGTAAGGGCTGGGGGCTGAGTGAACAGAGGGGGTGCAGGCGGCAAGGGCAGCAAGCGGGTATGGGCCAGGGGCTGTTAATGGGTCGGCAGACTTGAGATGCAAACCTGAAAGCCACAGAGCAGAGCATGCAGGGCTGTGCATGACAGGACGATGAGGATCCTCCTGCTCTTCTTCCTCCTCCTCCTCCTCTTCATCTCATCATTAACGCCTCCATCATTGCTGCCACCATCTTCATAACCCTCCTCACCACCTCACCACAAGAGGAGCAGCAGAGGGTGCAGGCAATGCTCAGGTTAAGGGCGGCCTGGTACATCAGGCCCTTGTTGTGTTGTTGTTGTTGTTGTTGTTGTTGTTGTTGTTGTTGTTGTTGTTGTTGTTGTTGTTGTTATTATTGTTGTTGTGCCTTACCTGTCACATTGGCAGACAGTAGCATCATTCATGCCAGTCTCCACGCACCCCATGTCACCCCCTCCATCCCTTCCCCTACAAGAGCCACACCGTGCCACCGCGCGTACATCCATTTTCAGGAGTATGCAGCACCCTACCGCACCTGAGGCGGTTGCCTTGCAAGTTCAGGTGCCGGAGCGAGACCAGGGCCTCCAGGCCCTCAATGCTACGCAGCCTGTTGTGCGTGAGGCTGAGCGTGTTTAAGGCTGACAGCCCTCCCAGTCCGTGCAGCACCTCGATCTCATTCCTGGCGGGCACAAGTGGGGCAGAGGCACAGCCATGGGCTACCACAGGCTGCCTGATGGCCAACAAGCCCCAGGGATCCGCGCGGAGCTGTGCTGCGCTGCCCTGTGCACATGACATCGTCCAGCACTAGGCCAGGCCACTCGGGGAACGAGCTGGGCTCAGCGTCAGCGCCAGTGCGTTGTGCTTGCTGTGCATCATGCCAGTGCACGTACACACGAGGCAGGTGAGGGCTCAGCTGGAGACATATGCAGCATCACACCAGCACGCACCTGTCCAGTGCGAGTGATGTGAGCCGGCTGAAGGCAGACAGATCGGGCAGTGTGGTGATGCGGTTGCCTGAAAAGTCGGCATGGCGCAGGTTGCTGTGGTGGCCCTCCAGGATCTTGAAGTTCAGGACCTGCACGCCCAGACCAGCGACGGCATCAGTGACAACATGAAGCGCTCAAGACGCGCTGCTGCTTGTTCGCAAGACGCTCTCCACGCTACGTGCACACATGCGATTGCTAGTGTGTGCAGTGAAACGAGACACAGCACATACCAAAACCGATATGATGATCCTGCTGAGGGATGTGCAGCCCCGTGGTACATGAGCATGAGTGCACGGCACCTGATCCTTCTATGGGTAGGTTCTCAAATGTATGGGATAAGGCCGCCTCTGTTACAGGGCCTTGCGTTCATCACTCCATGCCTCGGAGCCAGATTCACATGGCACATATCTCCATGCCGCACCTCAGTCAATTTGTTGTTCGACACGTCGAGGTGTATGAGGTTGGGCAAGTGGGACAGGTGGGAGAGGTCTGTGAGCTCATTGTTGGCCAACACCAGGATCTGAAGGTCTGGGAAGCCAGCCAGCTCCCGGGTGTTTGCCATGTCAGTGCCATGTGTGATGTCGAGCCTCAAATAAGCAGGCCGCAGGCCGTCTGCTGTTTTTCCAAGCTGAGACAGACCCCCTTTTATCTGCATGCAAAGGGAGGTAGCTGGTGAGGCCTGTTCTCACAGGGTGCAATGCATGGAAGCAGTCTGACATGTCACCGGTCAGAAAGTCAGGTGCTGACCGGTGGTCCTTCGATTGCCATCAGAACCGATCCCAGAATAGCTTCCTACACGTTGTTACGCACCAAGTCTGGTGTGAAGGGTGGCTTCTTTGGCACATCCGGGGACTTATGCTTGTGCTTTTTTTTGGGCCTTCCTCCTTGGGCCCGACCATGTGGGTGCTGCCTCCTGTCGGCTGTGTTGACTCGGCTACCCTCTGTATTGATGCTTGCCAAGCTGTTACATGTTTCTGGGGACTCTTCGGTGGGGAAGGTACCCATCTTGTATAAATCTTTCGATTCACTGCTCACGTCTAAAATAATGAACTAAATTGATTTGGGCGTTGATTTCTTCATCTGCCAGCCGGCCATGGCATGTCTGCTTGCTCGCCTTTGGCTCTGAGTGCCTCATGCAGCTTGCCAATTATGCCTGCCTGGTAGCCCTCAGGAGACATGGACCGCGTGCCTCCATCCCCTACTTGCTGCCATCCCTGAGGTGGTTCTCTCAAGAGAGGAACGCAGCACAGAAGCAGGAGCAGCAGGAGCTGCAGCAGGAGCAGCAGCTGGAACTACTTCAGAGGGAGGGTGAGCAGGCTAGCTTTGGCAGTCATGCTGGTGGGGAGGAGATGTCCGAAGGGGTGCGCCGGATGCTCGACGCATTTAAGGCCCCCACCTCTACACAGGCGCCAAGGCAGCAAACCCCCAAGCAGCCAGCAGGTGGAGAAGTGGCGACAGGTATGCCTTCAAAGCAGCGCCAGCCCTTCCTAACAGCAGCAGCCAGGAGGCATGCAGAGGCGGATGCAGCAGCAGCAGAGGCGGCAGCGAGCGCGGCTGCTGCCGCATCCACCCCACCCACAGATGCCTTCCAGGTGGTGCTGCGTGCTGTGGAGAACTGCAAGCCCCTCATGAAGCTTTCTCAGATCAAGACGGGCAGCAAAGTGTCGTATGTGCCCATCATCATCACCCCTGCTGAGCAGCGCTCCCTGGCGCTGCGCTGGATCTTGGAGGCTGCGCGCAAGCGCAAGCAGGCCGCCAAGCTGAAGACAACTAGTTTGGCAGACTGCCTAGCGGCGGAGCTGATGCTTGCGGCCCAGTGTAGGGGCGCGGCGAGGGAGAAGCGGGACGCTCTGCACAAGCTGGCCCTAGAGAACCGCGCCATGCTCATGCGGGTGTGATGCTGCAGGAGGACAGATGCTGATCACCTTGCAGGTGCAAGAATTTGATTGTGGACCCTTTGTTTTGCTACGCTGGCGGCATGAATTGAAATGCTCAATTGACGTTGCCTGTCAGCCAAGCTAGTCTGAATGATTTCGACTCGAACCCAGGGCTGTACCTAAGATTGAGATGCTGAATGGCAGTTACTGACTGTTCTTCATTTAGAATAGAGACAAGCTGAATCTCATGTATGACCTGCATCCATGCTTGTGTCATTTGATCCAACCGAGTTTGTCCTCTTGCCTGCTACTAAGGACTGCAAAGAAACGCTGGAGCCTGCGGTGCAACAGGCGTGCCAAGCAGTGCTGGTCATTGGTGTCGCGAGTATTGGGTGCTTGCACCCATCACATGCACAATGTGCGTGCATTAGCACATTTTTCCAGGTTATGATTTGCATGTTTAGGTGCATGGAAAATGCACCTCACAACATGAAAATTCTGGCTCACTAGGTTTCTGGCAGATGATACATTGATACCTCTTGAACCTGCCCTGGAAGTTTTTGTTTGCGTCTTGCAGCTAGCAATGGAAGTACAATGAGCTGGACAAGGTAATCCCAACCCTACAAGGCCAGCTGTTAAGGGATTCATTACATAGCTGTAGCTAGGGCTGAAGACTGTCGAATCCCCTAATAACAAAAGAAAAACTGCGCAAGCAGTAAGACACTCCTTGCATCAGGAAAAGGAGACAGACGCATTGGCCCAAAGTGCTGTCTCGTCCACCGATGGAAGAGTTTAGATTTGAGTTAGGTGACATGGCTGTATCCGCCGAACAAGGGCAGCTTAGCTGAAGCATTTTGAAGGCCTGCAACCTGAACCAAGTCTTATGGTTGACTCCCCAAATGCTCTCAACCTCAGGAAAGGCTTTCTTCGGAAGAAAGGTTACAGGGTTACAAGAATAAGGCCTCAGTCAAGTAGTTCGACTGTTGGCCTGCTTTTAAAAAAACAGTAAAAATGTAATCGAGTCTTTAACAGTAGCACCACAAAAGTTAACCTTGAAAAAACCCCTTGAAACAAGGGGAAAAAAGGGCTTTTCGTTTTAGAACCTTGCAGCACTGAAGAAAAATCAGTCAAGGAATGTGTCAGGACTGACTGACCCCATCAAATAGAGAGGGGGGTTATCATTTTAGCATTTGGGCAAGTTAGAAAGGAGCACAGGTTCTATCTATCACGCTGAGGAAACCGAGAATGAGGGAGGCAAAAATAAAAAAACGTAAATCATTGTGTGAGGTGTAGCACAAGCACAACCAGAGGGTCTGGGACATCAAACATGATCTGATTCATCACTCTCTTGCTGCAGGCCCTGCTGCTAGATGCGCTTAGAACCAGCACTTGCCTGGCTTAAAGGATGTGTTTTAATCATACATGTTTAAAAAATGTATAAGCAGGCACTCCCTTGTTCATCGTTCACCACCAAGCAGACTCGAAGCACACTCGGAAACCAAGGACTTCCTCATTTAAAACATCATGTATTTCTCATTCATATCTGCCTTGGACCCAATGCACCTCACAGTCAAGATGGAAGAAAGGTTAGTTAGCTGTACCTGCTGAAAGAGGGCACCTTGGCTGAAGAAAGGTAGTGTTTGCAAGCTAGAGATTTTGGTGGAAAGCGAGACTCAAGAGGCGGACCCAAGGGCACTAGTAAGGAGTTGATGAAGAGCCAGGCTCTTTAAGTAGGCAGGCAAGAAAAGAAAAGAAAAACTACATAAGCAGCAAAAAGCTTCACAAGCCTACAGGTACGCAAGATTAGGGTAAAGAACCAATGGATAAAAAACTATTGGGGATCTGGAGGGTGGCCGGCAGCCCCCTGCTCCAGACCATGACCTTGAGAGCAATCCTAGGATTAGAACGTCCTGAGCTAAAGCACCTTGAATTAAGTTGACACCGGAGTATGTCTGCCAGATAAGTAAATTGCTGGGCTTGGTAAGGTTAATTCACAAAGCTGTACCTGCCGAACAAGGGCAGCTTAGCTACCAAGCTTGCTGGGCTTGGTAGCCAGCCTGAAAGAAATCCATGATACCCAACAGGCAAGGTGAGGGTCACAAAAGTGACCTGCTGACCGAGATCAGCTTATCTGAAGACTTGACCTTTTTTTGTTCGATTATGTCATAAATGTTCGCACAGCAAAAAAAAACATGTCCCTGGAGTTGAAAAAAAGAAACTGAGCAGGCAATGAAAATGCTCCCTACATCATAAGGAAAAGAGGTCACCATTACCTGCATGGCCCAAGTGGCCCCTTGGTGACCTAAGGCCTAGGCATCAAAGAACTGATGCCAGCAAAGCAGAAGCAACCATCTCGCTTCATCAGCTTTCAAAGCTGTATGCTATTGTTATAACAGGACAGAAGGTTGATCCTGTTATTTGCAGTGGCATAGGCAATGAAAAAGGCAATTGGTGAAGTGAAGCAGGCATTCATCGTTGCTCGGACAAGTAAGAAATTTCACTTGAATCGTGTATGAATACCTCTCCCTTAATACTTGCTTACAGGGTAATCATTACATGATGTCTGCAGCCTTTGTCTTTCTTTCTGTTTACATTGAGTACATCCATGGACTTAATGGATTGTTAGCTGGTGAATTTTAACTTATTTCAACATTGGGGTCAGTCTGTCTGCCAGATGGCTTGACTCGGTATTGCCAGCCTAAAATGGAGCTATGATAACCGAGATAAAATACCGGATTTACAGCAAATTTCATCATCAAGTGCTTGCCTGTGTTGCTGAATGAGTGTGTCGTGAGTAGCCATGTAGGCTATATGACAAAGCTCATGCTTATTCTGCTAGCATTTATGTTCAGGGCAAAGTTTGTTCACCTCACCTTGTCTGTGTCCATCTGCAACTCTTTCTTGCTGTAGACTGTTAGTTCTTGAAGTGGAGGAGAAGGGCTTCCATTACTGTCGTATGCGCACATTTCACAGCGCTTGAGCTGACAGCATTGGTCATCTTAACCTGATAGCAACCTCGATAGTGATTGCCTATAATTCTGTAACCTCTGTGGTCTCTGTGGTGTGAGCATTAGCAGAAGCTTGTGTTATACCTGTATATGCTTGTGTTATATGGTAAGAAGGAATGTATTGGAAGTGTAAGGCACAGGTGTCTGGCAGTGACATGTAAACCATGCTTTTCATCCTGGACACCATTTGCTGAGAGTAGTACTCTCATACATCTTGTCTGTTTTGTCTGTTAATCTCCTGCCAAATCCCAGCCTTCATGCGTAAAATATGGGCTTAAGGAGGTATAAGAGTTATGTATTGTTGATCCTTTCCTGGCACTAAGCCTGGATGGGAGCGCCATGCAAGGTACGCCAGTCTGCTCCTAATCAAGTGTCTACAAAACAACTTGATGCCTTTCTCGCACTTCAGCGCTTTGACTGCTTCAACACGGTCCATGCACCTGCATACCTTTAAAGTGCAGTACTTTCTTCACCAGCACGTTGCATATCATCTGGCATAGCCTTGTCTTTCAAACTCTCGGTGCAGAGTATGAAGCACTCAGCCTCCAGAGGGTGAACATCACATGCAAACAGTAAGATTTGTGGCTGGCATCAAAGACGTGGACAGACTGAGTGGGTCACTTGCTCTGTAATGATCGACCTAGTATCATTCATGGTTTCGATGATTCGCATTTATACGGATAAATTATTTTACGAGTCTTAAATCATTTATAAATGGATTACCTGATTCACATTGCCCCGGTCAGCAGCGCCTAGGCGCAGCAAACACTAGAGTAATGAATCCCCAAGATGAAATGCGCTGCTTATTTCAACAGCAGAAGCAGCTGACGGAGGTAAGTGCAACACGGGCTGGCAGGTCAGCACTGCGCATAAAGTATGTCAGCTCACAGATGAGGCTCTACAGTATTCAGCTGTGCAGCTTTTTGGGTGTTGTTTTCTGCATGGCCCAAGATAAATCAAATCAGGCTGGTCAAACCACCTGACGCACACATTGACTAGCCGGGCATTTGCTTGTGAGAGTCCTTCAACCTGGACTTCCAAAGCTGGAATAGGGTCTGAAATTATAGCGACGCTATAGTGCAGCAGCATGTCTGCCACCGGTCATGGCAGAGAAGATGTCTTGCATGGCCTACGTGCTCATCTGCACAAGGAACAGCATCCCAGGTCCCCTGTAATAATATTGTAATGATGTATGAGAATTCTGTGTTTCCAGATGGCCCGGGAACTTGGTTTGGCCTGCCTGCAGGCTCCTGCACAAGTGAAGCAGCGGGCACCGGCCACTCCCAGCAATGGGAACACCGGCTCCTCCATGTACCAGTCCATCGACCTGGATGCCGAGGAGATTTGCTGGGTGATGACCCCTGCCCCAGGTGCGCTGCAACCTCACAATCAGTGCATCACCTGGTCAAAGCCCTGTAATGTCCATCAGAGGTACCAAGGAGACAAACAACTGCCTCGTGACTTGGGTACCTGCTGCTGGGTAGTGAGCTACCAGCGGTCTCACAGGGGTTAAGCCCAAACCAAGCAACACTTTCCACTGCGGCCGGTCTGGCTGTCTACACACTAGAAGATGAACTGCAGGACCGGGCAGGGCAGGGAAAGCGCCTGTTTCAGTCCTTGGAATGGGTCACATCAGAGATGGTCTGACGAGCTGGTGAGGTTGCAAGCAAGCGCGGCATGTCCAGCGAGCTTGCAGCGCAAAAAAGTCCTGCATGTGCTCTGGAGCACTGACATGCGCATCACCCGCACCCCTGCCCACGCCAGATTTGCACTCCAAGTCAAGCCACGCAAGCAGCAGCAGCCGTGAAAAGTCCAGTCTGCACAAGCGCCAGCAGCACCAACAGGCCACGCCCACCTCTTCCCTGCTGTCTCCCTGCCTTGCGCCCCCGCTCGGCGAGGCGCACGAGGGTGGTGCACACTCTGGTGCGGCAGTCAGCGACAGCCTGGACTGGGTGGCCCGCGGCGCCGCCAAGCCGCCACTGCTGCTGTTCCCAGCCACTCCCCCCCACGCGCAAGCCAAGCCGCAGCAGCACATTGCCGTGTGGGGAGCCTGCACGCCGGGCACCGGCAAGCGCCAGCCTGAACCACCCCCTTGCTCCGGTGGAGAGGGCAAGGCCAGCAGCCAAGGTGACACGGGTGTGGGGCGTGCAGGCGCTGGCTGGCATCTGAAGGCTGGCGGGCCTGCAGCGCGGGCGGCAGGCCTGTTTGCAGAGGCCCAGGGCAGCGAGCGCGGGGAGAGAGACAGGCGCGGGGGCGTGGCGTGCAGGGAGGACAGCGCCCTGGAGGGGAGCGCGTGCAGCGGCAGTGGCCTGGTCTTGGAGGAAGGGTTTGTGCAGAGGGGGGCGGCGCACTGCGCACAGCTGGCGCAGGGGCCACTGCAGAAGGGGGCCTGTGGCGGCAGCACGCCCAACTCAGGGGCGGTGGCCGCTGCCGTGCTTGCCACAGGCATCCAGGGCACAGAGGGCTGCGCGCGGCCCTCAAGCTTTGAGGAGGGGCAAAGCAAGGGCCCCAGATGCGCACCTGGCGCAGGCGCAGCCATGGACGGAGGGGGCACGCCTGTGGGGCAGCAGCCAATTTGGGGCGAGTGTGGCATGGACGCACTCACGCCGGTGCGGGACTTGCAGCACCAGCAGCACCAGCAGCAGCTGCAAGGGCCTGCATCTTTGGAGCAGAGGCCCCCTGAGCAGGGGGCCAGCCTCGAATGCCAATCCTGTGGCAGCCACGCTGCAGCGTGCGGCGCCTGCCTGCCTTCTGCGCCCCCCCTCCCCCTGCACCTGTCCCCGCCAGGCACCTGCGCCTCGGCGCACTTCCAGTTTCAGCACACCAACCCGCTCGCGGACGAGCCGCCCTCGCCCTGCTGCCAGTTTGCCTGCCAGCCGCCCGGCAGCGCCGGCATCCCGACCATTGGCGGCTGTGGCATGCCGGCTCAGGACGCAGACCAAGGTGGCGCCAGTCCTGCCTGCTTGGCTGTGCCCGGGGCGCCGGCGCTCAGCAGTACCGGCGGCGCAGTCACCACCATCTCGTGGAACGTGCTCTTTGGGGATGACGGCCTGGCATCGGGGCAGCCCACCCCGATGGCCCCGCTGCGCCCCCTCGCCACCAGCACGCCAGTGCAGCAGCAACCACTGCAGCAGGCCAGCCCTGCTGCTGCGCCTCTGCCCCTGGCTGCACTAGGGTCAGCCGCAGCGGGTGGGCCAGGCGTGGCCGTGACGCCAGCGCATGCAGCCACCCGGCCAACCCCTGAGGCCTCTAGTAACACAGGCGTGGGGCATGGAGCGCTGCCAGGCCCTGTGCCACGGATGCAGGACCTGGAGGGCGTGTGCTGCACGCCCGCGCAGCAGGCTGTGCACGGACAGCCAGGCGGCAGCGCGGGCAGCGGCGGCCTGGAGCCGCACTCTGCACAGGCATCGTCGGCCTCGTCCCACGCCCTCACGCCCTCGTTTGCCACCAAGTACCTGATTGAGGACAGTGAGGGGGAGGGGGAGATGGGAGGGGCAGCGTGCTGCTCGGAGGAGGGCACCGCACGTGGCGCTGGGGAGGAGGGGTTGCTGGTCCACGCAGCCATGCAGCAGCACGCAATGCTGCCTGGGGCGCCACAGATTCCCGAAGCTGCGCCTGGCGCCACAGAGGAGGCCCAACCGGAGGGCGCAGAGCCTGCGCAGCTGGTCCGCGCCGCATCACACGGTGCAGGCGGGGCGCCTGGCACCCACGCGGACGGTGCAGGCAGGGCGCCCGGCGCGACTGTGGGCGGAGAGGTGGAGGCTGGCGCGGCCGAGGATGGGAGGAGCGCACTCCGTGCAGCAGCAGTGGACGTACCAGCAGCAGATATGGCTCAGGCTGCGGAGCCGCCCGCACCCGCTGCGGCCGCACATGGCCCGGGCCCCCTGACACCAGCGCCAGCACTGTCACTGCCACCACCGTCATCATCATCATCATCGCCGGCGGCAGTGGCAGCAGCATGGCTGGGGGCTCCAGCAAGTGACACCTGCACGCCGCCCATGGGGTCCCCCATCTTGGCGCCACCGTGTGGCGCGCCTGAGGCAAGGCCACGTGATGCGCAGGCAGGCAACACGCCCTCCAGCCCCAGGGCCCACCAGGGGGCAGGGGCAGGAGGCGCACATGCTGGCCTGGCTACGGCGGCCGCCTCGAGTGCGCTGGGGGCGCGCGTCGCGCACCTGCTGCGTGCCAATGGCGGGCTGGAGGAGCAGGTGGGCTCAATGCGGCTGCAGCTGGCGGCGGCGGAGGAGGAGCAGCAGTGGCTGGCGGCGCAGCTGGCAGAGGCGGATTCTGCCCTGACCCGCACACGGGTGGAGCTCAGGGCAGCTCAGGCGGCCGCGCAGGCCAGCAAGGCGGAGGCAGCTGTGGCAGCGACGGCGGCTGCAGCGGCTAGGCAGCAGGCGAAGGGGAGGGAGGGGGCCCCTGGGCAAGGCGAGGGCAGGCATGTGACAGCCGCGGCCGACGCAGCGCGACTGGTGGCGGAGGCAGAAGCGCAGGGGCGGCGGGCAGGCCTGGCGGAGGGGGCGGAGGAGCGGGCGCGGCTGGCGGAGCAGGTGTGTGTGTGTGTGTGTGTGCCTGTGTGTGCCTGTGTGTGCCTGTGTGAGTACGTGGGTGCGGGTGTGCATGAGTATGTGTGCTTTCGTGTTCGTGCCCGCAAACGCTCTTGTGTGCTGGGGTGTGCATGTGTGTATATGTGTACATGTGTCCACAGGTGTGCCTGGATGGGGTGTGCCTGGATGGGTGTGCATGTGTGTATATGCCACGGGTGTGCCTGGATGGGTGTGCATGTGTGTATATGTGTACGTGTGTCCACGGGTGTGCCTGGATGGGGTGTGCCTGGATGGGGTGTGCCTGGATGTGCAATTGGGTGTGGGTGTGAGCATGGGTGTGAAGGTCGGTGGGTGGGTGTGAAGGTGCATGCTGTGTGAGACGCATGCGCATGGACTGAGAAGGTATCAGCCTTTGTGAGTGTGTGCGCGTCTGTGCTATGCCCAAACAAGGACACGAGGGCGCGTCCTTGTAAGCGCGCACCTGCATGTCTTGCAAAGGAGTTTTGCAGCGACCACCGTGGACCATGAACATGGCATGTGCACTCCCGCGTGCGCAGGTGCGTGCCCTGCGCTCGCAGCTGGCCTCTCACCAGGGCAAGCAGGCGCTGCTGGAGGCCGTCAAGGACTGTGCCCAGCAAGGCAACATGCAGGTGTGTCATGCACATGTGCTGCTGCTGCTACTGCTGCTACTGCTGCTGCTGCTGCTGCTACTGCTGCTGCCGCTGCTGCTGCTGCTGCTGCTGCTACTACTGCTGCTGCTGCTGCTGCTGCTGCTGCTGCTGCTGCTGCTGCATGCACCCACATGCATGTGCCTGCACATGCCCACACGCCCTCATGGGTAGTTGCCTTTGTTGCCTCGCTCAGCCCGTGCGCACATGCGTGGGTGCCCCTGCAGGCGCTGGTGGAGGGCGCGCTGCAGGAGGCAGCGCGCGCGCGGTCTGAGGCTGAAGCCGCGTGGGCCGTGGTGGCCACACACAGAGCAGAGGCTGCGCAGCTGGCCAAGGGCCAGGGCCTGGCGCAGCTGCGCGCGCAGGTGTGCGAGGGCTTTGGGCAGCATCATGATGGGCTGCCCAAGAGAGGGCATATGGAGGAGGGGGCGGGAGCGGTATCACGCCCCTTGATGCGTCCCTTTTTTGCTGTGGGCATTGCTGGCGCAGCTGTCACGCGGACAGGGTGACTGAAAGTGGTTGGACTGTGGGGGGCCTGTGAGGTGTGGGCAGGGAGGCTACTGGGTGGACTCGGGCAAAGCAAGGCTGCTGGCTGCGGTGGGCTGCGCAGGCGCATGCAGGTGCATGCACTTTGCACCTGTGCCGTGGACGCAGGCAAGGCGGCGGAGGAGGCTGGGGCAGCATGTGCAGGCACGCACGCTATGCACGAATGCCATTGATGCAGGCAAGGTGGCGGAGCAGGCATAGGGGAGGAGCCACCTTGTCCAGCAGGCCCACCCTGGCTCTTGGCCAAGTCTCTGCACTCAGGAAAGGCAGGGGCGCAACAGCCGCGCATGTGTACCCGTGCATGCGCTGCTGCAGGTAGACAGCCTGGCGAGCGAGCTCAAGGCGGCCACGAACGCCACGGCAGCAGCGCAAGAGAGTGCGCGCACGCAGGTGGCGGCGAAGGAGGCCAGCATCCAGGTGGGTAGGCCGCGCTCTCAGGGGGAGGGTAGGGGAAGTGTGAGGCACAAGCCATCGTGCACTTCGGCTGATGGCTCAAGTTCCACACCCTTGTGGGCGTGTCAGGTCCACCCAGCGCGTGCACAATCAGTGGCGGCCCCAGCATGAAACACGTGTGTGCCAGAAGTGTGTGAAGTACAAAAGCAGGTCCACCCAGCGCACGCACTCCATGTGGCAGCCCTACCATGTTGTGCGTGCCAGAGGTGTGGGCCATGGATTGCATCAGCTCTGCTCTGGCGCCTGCTTGCAACCAAAACGTGACAGATGCCAGAAAAGGAGCCGTGTGTGCTATGGGGGCCGCTGCACGGGTGGACGATAACAACTTCTCCCGCACGAACAAGAAGTGCGTGTGTGCAGGACACTAGCAGGACGACCCCCGAGTAGCAGGAAAGCACTGCAGGTGAGGGATGCCTCGGTGGTGGCACAAGCACTGCAGGTGGTGGCACAAGCACTGCAGGTCAGGGCACAAGCACTGCAGTTCAGGGATGCCTCGGTGGTGGCACAAGCACTGCAGGTTAGGGCACGAGCACTGCAGGTGAGGGATGCCTCAGTGGTGGCACAAGCACTGCAGGTGAGGGCACGAGCACTGCAGGTGAGGGATGCCTCGGTGTTGGCACAAGCACTGCAGGTCAGGGCACAAGCACTGCAGGTCAGGGCACAAGCACTGCAGTTCAGGGATGCCTCGGTGGTGGCACAAGCACTGCAGGTTAGGGCACGAGCACTGCAGGTTAGGGCACGAGCACTGCAGGTGAGGGATGCCTCGGTGGTGGCACAAGCACTGCAGGTGGTGGCACAAGCACTGCAGGTCAGGGCACGAGCACTGCAGGTGAGGGATGCCTCAGTGGTGGCACAAGCACTGCAGGTGAGGGCACGAGCACTGCAGGTGAGGGATGCCTCGGTGTTGGCACAAGCACCGCAGGTGGTGGCACAAGCACTGCAGGTCAGGGCACAAGCACTGCAGTTCAGGGATGCCTCGGTGGTGGCACAAGCACCGCAGGTGAGGGCGGAGCCTGCGATGCGCAATCCCCCTCCGTGCGCGTCCAGCCTTGTGCATTCAGCCCCTGCCGTATCCATTAAATCTCTGCCGTGTCCATGTACAAGTCCTCAAACGCGTTGGATAAGCGTGCTCAAGTCCTCAACATGAAGCAAGGCAAGCTTTGTGGATCCTCTCTGAGCTCCGCTGGCTGATGACAGCGCGCTCCACCCGCCCCTCACCAACCCTTCCCTGTGCCCAAGCGCTGCTGACAGAGTGCTCCCTCTGCCTTTCACCACCCCTGTGCAAGCACTGCTGACAGAGCGCTCCACCCGCCTTGCACCACCCTAAAGCAAGAGCTGTTGACAGCACGCTCCACTCGCCTTGCACCCCCCTCTGCAGGCTCTGCAAGGCATGCTGGCTGAGCTGCACTCCCTGGGGGCCGGCGGCCGCGGCGGTGGCAACGCGTGCAGCTCGCCTGCCCCACATCTGGCAACGTGCATGCAGGGGCCGGCCTCAGAGTCGGAGCAGTCGTCACCAGGGCCCTCCCCTGCAGCGCGGGCACGAGCGATGCAGCTGGTGGAGATGCGGGTGTGCGTGCAGCAGCTGCAGCGGGCTGCGCTGGTGCTTGCTGAGGAGGTGGGTGAACACGCCGTGTGCTTGTGTGCATTTGGATGTGTGTGTATGTGCACGTGTGTGCCTCTAGTTGTTTTGGGGAGAGGCGGGTGGAAGCGTGGTGGGACAGGCGGCTGCGCGGGGCACAGATTGGTGGAGGTCCAGGCACACAAGAGCACGAGTGGGGCCTTGTTCATTGAATGGGTTCATTGTGAGGGGGGCGGGGGTGAAAGTGTGGGTGCAGACTGCTTGTGAGCCTGGTTTGACCAGCAAGCCCTCTGCATCCTGCTTCACTGACCCCCCTGCTGCTGCTGCTGCTGCTGCTGCTGCTGCTAGTGCTTTGGATGATGATGATTGTGCTTATAATGCTGCTGCTGCTGCTGCTCCTGCTGCTGCTGCTGTTGAGGATGGTCCTGATGCCCTTGCTCGTCTCGTCTTGTGGAGAGGGCAGCAGACTGTTGCAACGTGAGCGCAGATGTGGCCTGCGCAGGAACTCGCTCACGAGAAGCACTGCTTGGCCGCCAGCTGCCCGAGCAGGTTGATCTCCGTCCCAACAAGGCTGGCAGCTTGAGTACGCGTGGTATGTGCTTGTGTGCGCCCATGCTCACACACGTGCGTGCGCGTGTGTTTGCCCGTAGGTGGGGGGGGAGCGTGTCTTGTTTGGGGTGGATGCCATTGCGGACGCCTGCTCAGATGGCTGGAGCCGCGACTTTCTGGAGGGCTTGTGCACGCAATGCGGTGAGTGTGTCTGCATGGGATGCGATGAGTGTGCCTGCACGCAATGCGGTGAGTGTGCCTGCACGGGATGCGGTGAGTGTGCCTGCACGGGATGCGGTGAGTGCGCCTGCACGGGATGCCGTGAGTGTGCCTGCACGCAATGCCGTGAGTGTGCCTGCGCGGGATGCGGTGAGTGTGCCTGCACACAATGCGGTGAGTGCGCCTGCACGGGATGCGGTGAGTGTGCCTGCACGCAATGCGGTGAGTGTGTCTGCACGCAATGCGGTGAGTGTGCCTGCACGCAATGCGGTGAGTGTGCCTGCACGGGATGCGGTGAGTGTGCCTGCATGCAATGCGGTGAGTGTGCCTGCACGCAATGCCGTGATTGTGCCTGCACGGGATGCGACGAGAGCAGTGGTGTGAGTGCATTGGTGCATGCAGTGCTGTGCATTGGGTATTGGTGCATTCAGCGCTTGCGCAAGCCAGCGCGGTGAGCACCAGCGTGGTGAGCACCAGTGCGCACAGGCTACTCCTGAGCTCTGACGCATCAGCGTGCGCAGAGCGCATCGGGAGCACCCGTTGGGGCGGTGTGTGCGCGCGTGTGTGCGTGTGCGTGTGTGTGTGCGCATGTGCATCACCAGTGCACGCCGGTGCAGGGAGCATCCGTGCAGCGTGCATCAGGGCATGTTGGCAGGGTGTGCCTCGAATTGGGTACATGGAGCCGGCACAGGGTGTGTGGGGCCCATAAGGTGACCCCATATGGACACTCGCGCAGGCAAGCAAGCAAGCAGGCAGGCAGGCAGGCAGGCGCATGCCGCTCTTAACGCAATCCGGAGGGAGATCCCTGCCATGCCTGTGTATGCCTGCAAGTGCTTGTGTGAAGGCACAATGCTGCCTCTGCGCGCAGTGCAGGTGCAGGCCGTGAGCGCGCCGGCAAAGCGCTTCCAATGAGCGCCCTCAGGGTCTTGGTATGTCAGAGGTCAGGGGGTGCACATGGAACGAACAATGGGCACGAACACGCACCAGGGGTGCCATGCCCACCATGCCCTGCTCGGCCTTCTCTTGGCCGCCTCCCGACTGTGTGTGACCTGCGCGCCTGCAGGCGTGCCTCATGTGAGCACATAGCCGATGGTGTGCGCATGGGCACGCAGGCCCATGCCGGCGTAACGGCCCATGAGCACGCGTGCGGATGGCAGCCTGACCCCGCTGCACCACACGCGCAACGCCCGATACAAACGCATGACATATCCTCCCCCCCCCCTTCCCTTCACGCCGCCTTATGTGCATGTGCAGGCCGTGTGGCGACGGTGCTGCGCTCGTGCGTGGCGGAGCTCGCACCGGGCCGGCTGCTTGAGCTGGACAGCAGTGAGCGACCTCAGGCGCTGCAGGGGCTGGAAGGCTATGAGGGCGGGCGTCACATGCCGGCATCAGAGCTGGCTGCCGCGCTGGCGTGCGCCGGCAACGATGGCTCACAGGTGTGCGGTGTGTGTGTGTGTGTGCGCGCGTTAATGCAGTGGAGCTGGTGGCGCGTGGCTGCAGCCCCCTCTGCACGGGAAAGGAGGAGGGTAAGTGAGCGGTGGGGGCGCGTCTGCCGAGGCCACCCACCGCCTGGGACCCTTGCTTGCAAAGTGGTAGGGGCTACCAGGGGTACGTGAAGCAGAAGGGGTTACCAGGGGTACGTGAAGCAGAGGGGGTCACCAGGGGTACGTGAAGCAGAAGCCAGGGGCCTCTTGGGACCTTGTCCATGTGGCGATAGACTCGGCGGCTGATGCCAGCACCGCTTTGATCACGCACATGCGCCGGCGCCAAGACCAGCAAGCAAGGAGTAGGTTGTGCCCTGATGCCCCTGCAGGGGCTGCAGATGGAGGAGCCCCTTCCGTCCGGCGGCCTCGCGGCAGCAGCCGCAGCGGAAGCAGTGCAGGAGCTGCGCGCCAGGTGCGCGTGCTGCAGGCTTGCCTGCTAGTCTGCAGCCAGCTGGCCTGCCACCCTCTGCATCCCCTGCCCCATCAATGGCTGTGTGGGTGTGGG
>LKMJ01000369.1_pt1 | contig 33165 bp, 54 predicted proteins | sample 643391 | NCBI WGS metagenome assembly LKMJ01 (sample SAMN04112250, study PRJNA286221) | soda lake metagenome | biome: soda lake; feature: Kulunda Steppe; material: water; isolation source: sample PL-Br10 brine of Picturesque Lake | place: Russia: Kulunda steppe | collected 2010-07 | reverse complement strand
CACAAGCACTGCTGTCACACAGGCACAAGCACTGCTGTCACACAGGCACAAGCACTGCTGTCACACAGGCACAAGCACTGCTGTCACCTTAAGTCTGCAGGCGCAAGCACTGCTGTCACAAGGGGCTTACAATCCAGGCCCAGCACCTCAGCTCCATCGTGTACCACCCCCACTCCTTCCATGTCATGCAACAGGCCTGGGGCTTCTACTCCTAGCTGCGCGCCAGCCACCTGCGAGGTCCAAGCACATCACACTCGCCCAGGATGCAACTAACCCCTGCTTCTGTACCACCTCCCCTGGCAAGTATGTATATCTGCTGCTCAAACAACGTGCCCATATTCCAAAATCCCAGGGGCACTTGCAATGCATGCAGGCGTGCAATATCTGTGCGAGTGTGTCTTGTGGCATGGAGAAACGACCAATATGATTTGCAAGGCATGTCAAGGAAGAGGGCGCATAAACATGTTTTTGACGTATGGCCCTACACTCACAATCAGCCTGCAGAGATTGTTGCTGGCCAGGAATAAGGAATTGACAGCAATTTAATTGGCCTGTTACTGAAAAGTTACAGGGATTCCCTTACACTAGGTCATACATGGCGCCTCCGGCTACATGTCAAACAGCAACTTTCAGCAATGCAAGCAAAGCACATTACTCACCTCAGCATTTTGGGCATCCAGTATTTTCCCTATAATGTTTGCACCTCTGTTCTGTGCGGCAGCTTCGCTCAGACCTTCCTTCCTTGCTTCCTCCACTGCTGCTGTAGCTGCTGCTTCTGCTGCTGATGCGGTTGCCACTGCGCAAGCAATGGCAGCAAAAGCAGTGCCCTTGCACGATAGCACTAACATAAGCACATGCCTCAAAAACCTGTATGCAGGAGCTACTCAGAAGCAAGGAAACAAGCAAGTAGACGCCAGGGGCAGCTATATTGCAAATTTGTGACACTTACAAGTACATAGGCCAGGCAACCTCTCCTTTACGCGGTGCAGCTTCACAGGCAGCCTCCCCTGCCCCTGCCGCTCACCCTTGCCGCTCACCCTTCCCTGCCGTGCTGTAGCTTCACCTGTCCCACCTGTCCCCACCTATCCCCACCTCACCTGTCCCTGCCGCGCTGTAGCTTCACCTGTCCCCACCTGTCCCCACCTCACCTGTCCCTGCTGGGCGACCAGCCTCCTGAGCCGCTGCCACATCAGCAGCAGACACCGTGGCAGCTGCGATTGCAGCAGAGCTACCACCAAAGTCTGGCTGTAGAGCAGGATGTGATGTTGGTGAGGGGGGGGTCTCCTGAGGTGTGCCCGCCTGCACAGCCTCCGCCCGCTCGAGATCCTTCTGATGGTGGGTGATGCAGCTCATCTGCTGCCGGTCCTGCACATGCATCAAATCTTGTCATGCCATAGCATTGCAATGGGGAGCTTCCAGATTGAAGTGATCAACAGATACTCGTGTTGTTCCAGACAGAGACCAAACTTCAATAGGCTGCAAGGGGGGGTATACCTAGTGTCTGGAAGCTGGGCAGGCTTGGCAATGAGACCCAGGATGCTGGGCACGGCGTTGAAAATCCTGATACTTTGCAGCTTGGGGCTCAATGCCAGAAGCAGCCTCATCTTGGGCTGAAGCTTGGCAGTGTATATAAGGAATGTCGACAATGTGGATTTGGATCACTCAGGGCACCAACACTCCTTGAGCCTAATCTGCAGACAACAAGTATGCCTTGTTTTTTAAAAATGAGAGGCCAAAAAATACTCCTTTAGCCTGAAGAGTCTCAGAAAGAAATATGAAACATGGGAGCAGTACTCTCCCTTGCCAAGATGCAGAGAAGCACCTTCAAAGAGTGTAGCTTCTTGCCAGAAGCGCATTGCTGCAAATAAAGATATGTTCCTAGATTGCTTTTGGATGCCGGTGTGATGCTGCTGGTGAATGCAATGATTGCAATCTCAATGCTCAACACATTCCTTACAAGCACTGGTAAACATAAAAAACTGCAAGCATATGCATACCTGCACATGCCGCATCATGCGTGCCTGCTCGTGGTGCGCCTCTTGCACAGCATCCAGGTGCTTCTGCGCAGACTCTGTGCGACCTGCAGATGCATGCAGTGTGGCAGCGGGACGGCCTTAGCTAAGAGTGCTATGGTCTCCAGAGCTGTGGTCACGTTGCAGAGGCGCTCGTACTGCAAACTTAGCATGCAATCAAGCATGTGCATTAGCTGGTCGCAACCGTTGCTGCCTTGGCTGTGGGGTAGCTGTTGTGGAAATACCAAGCTACATTGCTGGACTTCATAACAATGTAGCTGATCCCCACAGTAAGGGACTTCAAAACCCTTACTATTGGGATCAGCATGCCTCGGAGTGCCTTGCAGTAAGCAAGACATCAAGCAAAAAAGCAAGGAGCAGGCTTGCAAAATTCCAGGACTTTATTATGTGCGCACCTAGCTCAATCTTCCTTATAATTCCCCTTGCCTCGCCCGGACTTAGAGGCATGTTGGTAGGTCTTGGCGGTGCTGCCGCTGTGTGTGGCTTCTCAGGTCGAGCACCAACCTGCAAAGGCATGAAGAAGGGATCACATGCATGCTTGAATGTGCAGATGTTTTCGCATGAAGGCATCCTTGTCTTCCATGCACTTTCACCAGGGTCGTACAAGCTTTATACATGCGACCCTCAAATGACCTAAAATGACCACACGCGTTGGCAAAAAAGTATGCGCCAGGGGGTGGATAACCAATGGAAGCGCCGGGCAGCACATGCGTTTGCCCATTTAGTGCAGACACAGCCCCCCCCCCCAAAAGGCATCAGTGCAAAATGCTTGCTTGCATCAATGGCCCGCTATGCCTTGCCACAGCCGCATTTTGAGAATTAAGGTGGGACTTTGAAGGTATGCCCACAATAATAAAAAACTGTGTGCTATGATGATCAAAAGCATGTGCGCGCGCATGCACATACAAACGCACTGTGCTCTTGTCCTTCCTGCTTATTATCAGAGGAGTATCAAATAATCCCTGTGCACAATTAGCACTTGCTTGGGTGCCCAAGCGCATCAGAGGCTCATTGAATTTCCTTCTCTCTTTGTGTGTTACATGTCTTAAAAGAAGAACAATGAATAGTAAGTGGATGAATGTTCCAAAATTATCCACAAGATGCAGTGAGCATTGCCACTATTACAATGCATTAACATTGGGGGCTACAAATGCTAGTAACTTTTTGAGCTACACGAAAAAGCCCACCACGCACCAGTCCGCGCGCTATGGGTGAAATCAATTAGCTGGGTGGATTGCTTTCCCTTACCCAAGGCCTTCTGCGCTCAAAGCCTATAGTGTTGCACTTCACCCCCCAGCACTCCTTCCTTGAAAAGCGCTGCGGTACATTGCTATTGCCTTGGAACGCCGTGCAAAAATGCTGCATCATATTGCATGCGTGCCGCGTGCTGATTCCCAGGAGCAGCAGCTTCAATTTAGAAGCTCACGTACCAAGCAAGTACATTTTTGACGAGCCTGCTCAGCCTGCCCGGGCTGCGCACCTGCGCCATGACTTCCATGCGCCCACGCGCTTTTACGGTCTTGTATTCGCTCAGGTGAGACTCATGGTGGGGGCCCGCACCACCAGGCCCAGCTCGCACATGGTGCTGGTGCTGCTTCACCTGGCCAGCTGCCCCATCAGCTGCACCCACCACCACCCCTGCTTGCTCGTCTTTGGCCTGCGCCTGTGACTCTGCCTCCACAGCAGCCCCCTCCTCCTCGCCCTCCATTGCTCCCTTTGCAGCACCTTCCACAACAGGCAGCCAACCAGCTCCTGACTGCTGCCCTCCCTGCTGCACCGCCACCTGCTGCTGCTGCTGCTGCTGCGCATGAGGCATTGCCCTGGTCGCCTCCTCCCTAGGAGGTGCCTTGTCTGAAGGCCTGCCCTGGAATGCCCTCATCTCCAGCCAAGCAGGGGGAGCAAGGGGAGGCGGGGGCCCTGTGTCCTGCTCGGGTGCAGCATAAACATACGGCAACTTGCGGCGCACAGCCAGCCCGTCACCACGCAGAATGAAGGGGCTCAAATTGGACGACTTGATCTGCACAGCAGCAAGAGGGGCAGGGCACTTGTGGCCATATGTGGCAGACTGGCTAGTGTGGAAGGGGAAAGGCTGCCGGCATGAAGGCAAGGCTGCCGGCATGGAGGCAACAAGGGCCTCTGCTGCAAAGTGGAAGGCAGTCTGCTTTTGTGGACCAGGTTGTGCAGTGTGCATGCCAAGAAGCAAGCCATTGAAGCCTTGAGGCTGCAGGACTCGAGGCTTCTAGCCTTGCTGCTGCAAGACTGCAAGCAGAGCCTGCTGCCCTTGCTACCAACAGTGTGCCGAGTGCTTTTAATGGATGAGTGGAAGGGAGGTGCAGGCAGCAGAGCACCAAAAAAGAGGGGATGAGCCCTTCCAGGCCTGCAATGGAACTGAGAAGCAATATTATGGCAGTGAAAACATTTCCTAAATCGATGAAACAAGGCGCTGCTGTGCACCATTTTGCACCAGGAGCCCTAAATGCAGCACCAAATTCAAAAACGCACATGCGTGTGCACAAGTGCACATGCACATGCTACAGGCCTTCTTGACACAGCACCACAGGGTCGCATAACTGCTGCCAAGGCCGGCTTGCCTGGGGCTTCTCTGCTATCAGCTTTGCCCGCAGCAGCTCCACAAGGGCCGCGCGATCCGCATGGGCCAGCATCAAGGGCAGCGCAGGTGTTGTGCGCGACGTGCTGTGCTCAGCCCCTGTCAAGCGGCCAGCAGCACCCCCTGCCTGCATGATGGCATGCACATGAACAGCCCTGCAGGTCGGGTGAAGTGCGCAGCCGGAGCGTGTGGTGCAAGGCTGCCCCCGCGTTTTATTTGAGGGAGGTGGAAGGAAGGCGGACCAAATAAGTCAAGCCTGCCTCTTGTTTGTCTCACGGCTGCCCAAGCACGAGCACCCTGATCAGAAAAGATTCCATGACGTGGTTCCAGCATCCTTTTCCTTCCAGGTAGAGCTGTAGCTGCGAGGTGAGGGCAACTTGGGTTTTTCTTGTGGGTCTGCCTCAGCAAGCCGAGGGCACACCCAGGAAGCATGAAAGGATGACCACACACCCACACAAAGGAGGCGAGCTGGACATGCACAAGGCCTGTGGCCTTCATTCTCAAGCCCTTAACAAAAAGCCAAAAAAATTGTGCCGACCAGGTAATTGGCAGCGTGTACGCGGTAGAGAAATTATTCATGAAAGCATTAGCTGCTACTAAGAGTCCAGGGAGGGGCCTGCTCACCACTCCACGTGCTGCACCCACAGGTCCGGCCATCATGCCTGCCTCAAAGGCTGCCCTCTTTGGACCTCGGTAGCCCATCCTGGGTGCACAGCAGCAAACAGAGCACAAGGCCTTTTTGAGGATGCGGAGACTAGGAGGTCAAGCAAACTGCTTGAAAAGCAGCAGCCCTGTCCTGCTCCATTGTGTGTGACACATTTTTTATGCTGGCCGCCGGCATGTGTTTTGTACTGATGCCTGTCAGAGCCGCTTGGGTGTGATTTAATACATACTTGTCTTCGTGACTCAAAGATCCAGCAAGTCTTGAGTTGAGCTGGTTCATGTCAATTGGATGTAATCAGATATTTCTTGGCCACGCCCAGTCTTATTTCAAAGGCTCAACGCCTTGTATGGCTGATCATTGGTGTAGCGTTGTCTTCCTAGGTTCGTTCAAGCGTGCCCTTCTCCTGTGGCAGTTGCATCTCAAAGGGACTTGAAAACCTCCAGAAGTCTTTAGGCCCCTTTGAGGTCGGATCCGCCTAAGCGGGGGGGTGGGCTGGTAGGACTGTGATGTACTTGTGCCAATAAAAAGCGGGATTGCAAGGTATTCTGGATTAAGATAACCAACGCCATATCATGCACACCTGCTGCCAGCAATTTGACTGACTCCTGGTGTAGGCGTGACTCCGGTTGTCTGCAAAAGAGAAGCATGTGTTTTGGGCGGCTCAGTGCATGGCCCTGCTGCTGCTTTAGGGCGGGACGAGCTTGCACGCATACACACAGCACATCTGCCTAGAAAGGTCCCTCAATTGCAGCATCCTTGTGCATGTGCTGTAAGTCAAGCAGTGGTTTTTCAGCAGGCTTCTTAAATATTTTCAAGGCACTGAGGGACAGGCCATGATGTACTTGGCAGCATGATTGTGCATGCACACGGCACGCAAGTGCTCAGGCTGCTAGCCCCGTCCATTGAGGCAGGAGAGCCTGAGTATAACATGCAAGCTACCAACTGTGGGCATGTAAGCACGCAAATGACCAGTTCTGATTACATGCACAATGAAATTGCCTAAAGCAACTTCTTGATCTTTATTCTAATTGTCAATTTGGAGCAACAAGAATGAGCTCGTTGGCAGCCTTCCTCAACTACGATGCCCCTTGAGCACTGCTACCCCTACTGAGCACAGTTGATGGAGAATGCTGCTTCAGACCCACCTGTGAGGATGCGGCAGCCCCCACGCTACCTCGAATGGTATCAGGTGCCTGATCAGAGCCATGCTCTGCAGGTGGGACTCCCCCTCCCTTGGTGTCTGCGTTGCCTGACCTGATTCCTGAACTCTGGACAGGCCCTCCTTTGTGTGCCAGATGAACAGAAGGAGATGCTCCCATATTCTGGTCGCGAGCAAACTGGGGCAGGCCGTACTCCTTGAGCCAAGCCCGCACAAGCTTGGACTGCGGGAGGAGCGGCAGCACATTCGGCATGCTTTCTCACACTCTCTGGTGCATGTGCTCAGACATGCGCAGTGGCAGTGTGTGACTGCTGGGGTGCCAAGACAGCCCTTGCGGGCGCTGGTGGAAAGCATTGGTGTTGTCTTTGTTTCACAAATGATTTTCAAAAGCTCCTGAGTGCCTGATGGATGTCTTTTAGCACCTCAAGTCCATTAAGCCTGCACACTGCAGTGTCATGCCCAGATTCTGCAGGACACAGCAACAAAGCAGTGGACACCTGCGCCACACAAACCTGCACCAAGGCCCCAAGGCCCAGCCATCCGTCAAAGTACTTCTGGGCATCTATCAGGTAAACAAGCAGCTCACTGTCCCGTGAAAGCTCCTGAGTGCATAGGAGGGGTTATACCACGTGACACCGTATGTGATACAGTATGTAACAGCGTTGGACCTACACGCACCTCGTTTCCTCACTGCTTGAGCATGGTTTTATACCCAATACAACAGGCTTCAGGTCCCATGCTTGCAGGCACTTTGACCCCAGGCTCAATCAGCTTGAGAAGATGCACCTTGTCCCCTTGCTGCTTGGCCTTGGGTGGACAGCCAACGTGCCTAAACTTGCAGGTACTCTGTCCCCAAGCGCATATTACTTCAGAAGTCACAACATAAACGCAGAAAGACTGTACAATATGTGCTGTGCCAATGTGCCGACAGCTTAAATCTTGACAAAACTAGGAAATTGTGTGAATGTATTGTGGATACGTTTGCACATGACCCTGCAGCAACAGCAACCGTGTCACACAATTGTTCACTGTTGCACAAAATGCAGGCTTGCCTTATAGCCGTCGCCTTGTGCAAGCTGCACATATTGGCCTGAAAAGCGGTCATTTGTGCTTGCCGCACGATGCGCAAAGTGTGCTGCAGCTAAATGATCCAACGCTTGCAGGTCATCACCTCATCATCCCCCAGGAGTCGCTCAATGGTGGCCCACAGTGAGGTCACATGGTGGCGTCCGCACACCACCACCTCCCCCATCTGGCTCACCGCCGCCAGCGCCTCCGCTGCGGCGGCAGCCTCAGCGGCCTGCTTGGTCCTCCCCTCCCCCTGATGGCGCGTGTGATCATTGGGCAAATGTGCGCAATGTGCAACAATTCGGCAGCCCGCATGTGGGGCCTTAGTGGTGGGCAGGCATGTAGCAAATTTTGCCATAAAACAGTGTTTGTGTTAGTACAGGTGTGCTTGCTGCTACACATTAAACCAACCCTGCATTGCATGCAACCAGGCAGCCTGGAAATCCAGAGGACACAATCCAATTTGTGGATTTTCCAGTACATGCAGCAGCCTTTGCTTTTTTAAGTATGAGTGCCATGGAGATCATAGGTGTGCATGCATTAATCAAAGTTGCCTACTTCTCAATCAATGCATGCCCACCTATGATCGTTCTGGTACTTGCATTGCACAGCGCAGGTTCTGAGGTCTTGCATGCACACACCTGGAACAAAGGCTCCTCAAAACTTCCCTCTGATGTTTCTAGGGCTGGGAGGGTCACGGTGCTGATGAAGCGCGGCTGATCGCTCACCAGCCGTTCCTGATCGCGCGTGTGTGTACGGGGTTCAGGTATGTGTGAGCATACATGAGTCTGATTCCCATCTTAATGAAAGAATGAGGGTATGCATCGCTCAAAGTACCTGGATCATGTCCTCCGTTTGGTACCAGGGCAGCGGGTAGTGCATCTTGTGGAACAGCTCATGGAGCGCAGCCTTGGGGTTTGGCTCCTGAATGTTCCCGTCCATTATTTAGGTTCTATGATATTATTCAAATAGTAAATCGTTGCCTCAATCTCTCACGCACACACGCAATGCCGCGGGTGACGCACACAGCACAAGCGTGCTGAACTAGATCGTACTGGCTAGCTTACGATAAATACTTAAGTTAATTTAATTTTTAATTTTAAGTGGTTGTGTTTTCTTCATTGCGAGCTCGAGTGTGTGTGCCAATCGCCGAACGCTGCGACGCAATCGGCTGCCTTCCTTCCATTTATTTCAAACGAACTAAAATCAATTCATTGAGACCAATCGATGAAGCAGACTCGCCTTCAAGTAACATCAACAGGCAATCAAGCGCCTGTCTCCCTGTCACTCCCTCAGGCCCACCTTCTTTAGGAGTAAGTTTAAATTTTGCAATTGGATGTGCTGATAAATCTGGGATGGGATTTTGAAGCGCGCCAGTACCGGCAGCAACACCACGGCTCGTCGGAGCAGAATTCGAGCAACAAACAGTCACCAAAAAAAACGCACCTCTATCAGCCGGGGGAGCGTGGTGAGCAGGTGGAGCGCAGGGCTGCAAGCAGCCACCCATCCTTGCATCTGTTTAGATGGTGTGTATTCTTGCCATAGCTGCTTGATAAGGCTTACACAGCTGATTCGCTGTGGTGCAGGTGTTTATGGGGCTCAAGCACTGTGCTATGAGCGTCCCTGGTGGCAGGCCGTCAGAGCTCCGGAGCAGGCTACTCAGGGCCACCTGCTCTCCGCTGCTGCTGATCCTCCTCTGCCTTACCGCCCTGCTCGCTGCATACCCCAAGACCCTCACAGCACAAGCAGCTGTGCCTCAGGTAGCGTGAGCTTGCTCACGTCATCCAGGCCGTCAGAAGGGTCTCCATCTAAGTGTTCTGTATGGATCCATTGAACAGTGATCTGCGTGCAATAGCACGGATACCTTTCGCACGCCCACCTGTGATACAATTCAGGACTTGTCCAACTTCCAAAACGAGTTTGTCTGTGACCAAAGAGTACGAATCGTACGGCCGCGGAGCGTTGAGGACGTTCAGGAGGCTGTCCGCTTGCACACGCACGTGCAAGCCAATGGGGAAGGTGGGGCATCCTTTTACCTCCATGAACATTGCTCAGCTGTAGGATTGGACACTCTGTTTGTCTCCTTGGAGATATCATGCTTGAGGGTGGTGCGTCAGAGAGCATTGATGGATGAATGCGAGCGCAGATCTTGCTTTGAGCGCTGCGGTAAACCCCTGTGTCTGCTCTGATTTTGCCCATACTTTTGACAGGACACTCCTGGAACCAGCCGTTCTTCTGTGCAAACCCCAATGTTACTGCTTTGGAGACGCCGCTGGAGGAGGAAGCTCCACTTGTAGAGGCCTCGAGCAACGGTGACATCGCGGTCAAGCGCAGCAATGCCATCCCTGCCCCTACCTCTGCCAACATAGTGATGGCAACCATTAGGCCGCTCAACATCGAGGCAGGTCTTTTGATTTTGCCAGATGCTTACTTAGTTGGATGCCATTGGGGAGGGAGCTACGCTGATGCAAGTTTCACACGGTTGTGATCATATTACCTGATGAGAGGTTGCAGCCCTGGAATAAGACCATGCAACCTGCAGGCCGGGTGCTTTGCATAAGGGACCACACTTGCATGGAATGAGGCCAGAAGCTTGATGGCAACATCGCTGTGCTTGATCCAGGTCCAACGCGTCCAGCTTGGCTGCAGGCAGGATCAATTGCAGGCTGCATGTTGCTTCCCCTCGACATTGCTTGGCCCATGCTAACTGCAGCCAGGACGCCTGTTGTTTTTATATGTCTGGGGTCCGTCTGGTGCTGCTACATGAGTTGCTCTCCCTGCGTATCCCATTTTCAAGGGCAACACACAAAAGGCGTTGCTGAGGGCACTGTGGCTTTTATTCTTTGGTGCCTCCCGCAGGTGCTTGAGGACGAGGAGGCGGTTTGGGTCGATGGGGGTGTCATGACCATCGCGTTCCTTGACTACCTAGCGCACTACACGACCGAGTCAGCCCCATCTGGATGGACCCTTGTAAGCACTTGCCAGGCAGTGGGGCCCTAGGTAGCCTGTTATCCAAGCTAGTGGGCCTTCCCTTGATACATGCTGCCATTTATTTGGTGAGCATAGACTTTCCTTTAATTTGGACCTGTCAGTATCAACCCAACCTACTACAGGGATCCGGCTGTCTTGCTGTCTTTGCCCCTTGGTCTGCAGCAAAATTGATCAGCTTGTCTGCATCACCTGATCCACATGCATTTGGGTGGCCTGAGACTGTTATACAGAGTGAAAGCACAGTCGCCTAGCCAAGGAGTAAGGCCAGGCCTGTGCATGCACGTGTGTGTGCGTGTGTGTGTCCAGGGCGCCTTCCCATGGTTTGTGTACCAGACGCTTGCGGGGGCAATCGCCACTGGTTCCCATGGCAGCAGCCTGACTTACAACAGCATGAGCCACCAGGTGTGTGCTCTCATAAGTTTGCCTTTTCTTGGTTGAAAGCAACTTACCATTAAGTGATAAAGTTACAATATGTATGAAACAAGAGTTCATATGATAGCATGAGCCACCAGGCGCGTGTCCTGATCAGTTTGCCTTTTTTGTGTGCCAGTGTCACTTCAAAGAGTGTCTCGTGGGCAGATGTGTGATAATTTCCTGTGCGTGTACTGTGATCATGACAGCTGCACGTCCTTAGGGTGAAACACAAAATTGGTGCACAGCACCTTAAACTTTCACAGTTGTGTGGCCACCTCGGTGCTGAATGGCATGTCTCTGGGGCACCACATGGAGGAAAAGAAAACTACATGGGCAGTAAAATCACTCCCAGCATCGAATAAATCTGCAAAGCAATCTCAGCGAGAGGAAGGCACCTAATCCACCTGTAAGCTGTACACGGGGATGCCATGCAGGTGCTTGCAATAGAAATCGTCAAAGCAGATGGTAGCTTGGAGGTGCTGACACCTGAGACACACCCCTTACTGATGAGGGCTGCGCGCGTCCATGTGGGGAAACTGGGCATCATTACGCGAATCAAGTTCCGCATTGTCCGAGAGGTGCCGATTAAGAGAGAGCTCAGAGCACTGCCCACCACAGGTGCGGTGAAGGCCAGGGACAATTTTGCAACCACAGGGTAGGCAGTCAATGATTGAGACATACAAACATTAAAAGGCTGCGTGAAAGAAGAGTGGCAACATGAACAGCTAGGTGCTGCTTATTGGCTTCAAGGAGGATGCTTGTTTGATAATGTAGATGAACTGGATGCCTGTATCACATGCAGAACGTTCCAAAGAGGATCTTAATAGTGCTGCTTTTGGATGGGCATGACAAATGCTAAGTTTTCTCCGAAAGTCAAGCTTTGCATATCTGACTTTGAGGGGGATTACATTATAAAAATTTCAAACAAGCTAAAGTGTGTGGTGTCCATGCAGCGTTCCTGGAGCTCCTCAAAGAAGCCCAGGAGAGCTACCTCACAACAGGCGGCCCCCCTGACTGGTTGGATGAAACAGAGTTCTTCTGGATTACTCAAAGAAGTGAGGTAGGCAATACACAGGGTGCTGAAAGCCATCGAGCGCTGCCTTGGAGCTAACGCACGTCACAAAGGCTTTTTTCCTCTTAGCCATCTTAATTTACTGAAGAGGCTGCTGTTGATAGACTTGGGAATAGGTTGAGGCTTGCTGTCAGTTACCTGGTTGGCAACATGTCAGACATTGGCGATGGTTAAAAAAATGCTCACACTCCTTGTTTGTTTTTGGGCCTCCTCCTGTACTGTACTCGCCTGCCAAGATTTCCCCTGTCCTTGCACTTTCATGTACTGGTAGTTCTTGATGGTGTCCTTCATCCGTGGAGACTCCCCCGACCCTGCATTGCGCTCGGCCGTGCTGAAAGGGTATAAGCCCCAACAGACAACCGTGTACAACACCTCGATGGAAATGCTCCAGGTAGGCCCAGAAGCTTCACAACCAGAAAGTTTTGGGGTGTAAGAACGTGAGGCTGCCTGCAGGTAAAGCACATCAGAGGGGCACACAGATTGCAAATATCCTCAAGACCTGCAACCTCTCCTGGCAACCTGGGGATAGGTGGTCAGAAGTCCTCCCCCAGGCATTGTGGCACTTGACATAGTAAGGGGCAAATTTTTTCGCAAGCAACTTTTTGCCCTCCCAATCTGTTTTCTCATGCAGGATCCAGAGGTCAACAGCTTGGAGGATCTCCCTCTTCTGGATGGCACAGTGTTTGGACCTAATGGCCAGACTCCAGAGTCACAAGTGAGTGGCCACAAAAGTATGCTCCATGGCTGTTTGCATCAGTGCTTAGTGTGCTGTGGGAATAAACCGTGGTGCAGCGCGTGCAATTCGGACTCTTATGAAAGAGCATGCTCAGAAGCCTAGAAGTAGACCAGGCTTTATGCACAGGGCTGGCTGGGTTGGGTTGTTAAAGCCACACAAGGATGGTCACAGCAGCAAACAAAAGGCACACTGCAGAGTCCATTTGTTGGCGGGCTCCTTGCTATTAAGCCATCTCTTCTATTCTTCTCCACAGATGATATCATGACAAATCACCACCACACCTGCAGGAGATTACAGAGGACATCCTTGTGAACACCATGAATGCCGAGCCCCTGTTTAATGCATCAGCGGCCCGAAGGGCCATGGCCAACCCAGGGACAAGTGGAGCCTTTGCTGGTGAGCATCTGTGCCAATGGAAGGCACCATTTCAGGTTTAAAACGTGGTTCGAACTGACTGTCCTGGGTGCATGTTTGATTCATACACTGACCGACAAGAGAAGCCAGCAGGCTCTTAAAAAAGCATTTCTGTTACTGACCAGGCCCAACCTCCCAAAATGAAGGCATTTCCCTGAGGACGAATCTACTTCCTGTGTGAAACCTGTCACTGTTAACTGCAGGCACGATTCCAAAAGACTCCATCCAACTGGACCTAGAGCCAGCTGTGAATGAAAATGCTACTCTTGTGGATGTCATGGACCGGGTTGTGGGCAGCCCATGGGAGTTGCCTGAGCCCAGGAAGCCTATGTCTTTCTACGCCATGTCCAGTAAGTAGCGCTGGTGATTACTGGTTGGTGCAGCAGACGCAACCTCGTCACATGGCTTGTACATAAATTGTTGTACGTGCAATGTAGCATCAACATCTGTGCATCGCTTTATAGATCCAAAATGTACTGCTTTTGGTGAAATAATCCAATTTACTTAGCTTGCTATGTATAAGGTACAAGCTGCCAGATTCTGGTAGCCTCATACTGGAACCTGCCGTGACACATTGGCGTGGATTGAGCATATGCGGCTGATGAAAGCTGATCACCTTCAATTCCTTCTTGCAACACCTGGACGGCCATGGTTGCAGCTTCCGCTGGCCCCTACATTGACATCTCACGCGTTGGTGTGGCAACTATTGCCAAGAATGCAACAGTGGAGGCAAGCGATGCGTATCTGGTCCAGCCTAGCCAGATGCGTGACTCCATCCGCAGCGTGCCATATGACCAGGTTTGTAGATGAGTGCACTGTTGCAATGCTTGTGAGTCCAGAGCTTTCAGAAACAGCATTTCTCCCTGCTTTATTGGTTGAAAAATCGAGATGCAGCAGATTTGAATAGGGCATAGGCTCAGTCGGCCATGATTGCACTGCCAAAGTTTTGCTCAAGCTCAGAAGAGTAGTGTTATTTTAAGCAGAGATCAAACAGATAAGGAAAACAGTTGTCTTGCTACCATGATCAAGCCGTCAGGTTTCCTGTACAAGAGCACCAAAAACAAATAACTCCCATTTTACCAGACTCTTCCTGAATGCTCTGACATTGCCCATCCCAGAAAAAAGTTGCTGCTTTTGCAATGGTCTGTGCCGATTATTAGATGAGAAGTGTGCAGGATCACGTGCATTGAACCGGATACTGCCCTGAAAGTATACTGCTCCTGTCATGTCTTGCTCCCTTTGATCGCCCCCTTTGCTACATATTCATGTTTGCAGTATGAGACAGCCATGCCAGTAACAAGCATGTATGAATGCATGTCCGGACTGATGGATTTGGTGTACAAAGGAGACCTAGACAGTAATAATGAAACACAGAGGTAAAGTCTGCCTTTGAACTCCATGAACGCTTACCACACTGCATGGTCAGTAGTAGACAAGATAATTCCTTCATCTCAATTGGGAGCAGGAGGTGCTCATGTATTGGTTTAGCAAGTATTAGCAAGCTCGTGCAACTGTGTGATACCCCTCTGCTATTACATCCATCCAGATCCATGGACAAAGGCTTCAGGACTGCCCCCCTCATTCGTTTTATTGGCAAGGAGGATGGACTTATTTCTTATACATGTGAGTCTGTCAGAATGATCATCAGTGCACTTCCATGAATTTGTTTAGGGCGAAGATTCCAGTGCAGCTCCCCACTTAGGGGGGTTGCGACTTCCATGTTGCAGGATGGCACCTTCCACAGTGTTATGTCTCATGTTGCATTTTTTGTTCAATTTTGATTTATGTCTTTGATTCACCATTTTGTAACATGCCAAAAGTTCTGCTGAACGCAGGGAGGTCTCAGAACAAACAGAAATGCAGTCATGCTCTGCATTTGAAAAGCAGAGTGAGGCCACCGAGCCTACTCATTTTATCTATTTACATTTATGTGCAGATGATGGCCCACGCATTTTCCTCAACATTGAGGATTATCTGTACTACAACCAGGGGCGCAAGCGCAACACACGTTTTTTTGAGGTCATGGAGTACTTGAGGTAGGAGGGCCTCACCTCGATGCATTTTATTTCATGCTTCACACACACATACACACATACACACAAACACACATACACACAAACACAAACACACACAAACACACATACACACGTGCACGCGCACATTGCACACGCATACACAAATACACCGCCCATGAATTTTGCACCGGTGATGAACACAGTCCCCTTTTTTTGGAAGCGCTTGTGGTAATTTCCTGGATGCATTCAGATCCCATTCATTTGCTTGACGGCCCTCGCAGGTCACATCCAAGTTGTGGCTCTGGTGGTGTCGAAGGGACAGGAGGAGGAAGGCTCCACTTTGGCAAGGCTGGATGGCCAGAAAGGGGCTGCTGGAGGGGCGATCTTGAGTTCCCAGAGAAGCCAGAGGTAGTTAAAAGCTGTGCATGCCAATTAATCTATTTGTGTGATGCTTAACCTGTGGTGCCAAGAGCTCTGACACTCAAGCTTTAGTATCATGGGAAGGACACACATATTGCAGGTCTGACAAGTACAAAATACAGCTCCGTATTTGTCCCCTTTGCAGGGCGGCTGGTGCAGCTTTGCGTGCGCAGTGCACCAAATGGATCCCCAAAACAAATTCAAGGACAGCGGAGATGATAGGTGGAATTTTGATGGAATTGACTTCGATGGCTGCTGTGGACCAGAAGGCTTTCTTAGGGATAAGCCAGGCTGTGTCTGTCAGGTTCTGCCCAGGAAGGACCCCAAGTCCTGTCCTCCAGCACCTTACTACACAGATAGATAGGCTATGTGTCTTTCGTTTGGGTGTTCGAGAGTTTGCTTTTGACAGTCTTGTGAGAGACCCAATGAATGCTTGAACTGTGCATTGAGAACGAGGCCCAGATGTGAGAATGGCTTGAACTGCCACTTCAGTAAAGAGGAAGGTTGTGAGTGCCTGCTTTTGTGTGTGCGTGCATGTGTATGTATGCTTGCATGTAAAAGACTTGAGAGACTTTATGACAGCTTGAGCGGTGTGCTGAGAGGCTTGGTGTAGATGAGAGAATTGACATTGGACTTGCATAGAACACCTGTGCTGCCTCTACTCACACAGCGGGGAGAACTTGACAGAATTGGATATTGGTGAGTGAGAGTGAGCGAGCTGTGCTTATATTATGAGTCAATCTGAATCAAGAGTAGCAATTTGGGTCTTCAGTTTTCCTAAGATGCATAGATTGATTGAGGTATTTGCTGATAGTATTAGGCTCCAAGTTGTTTTCTGGCACAGCGCATTGTAAGCTGGTGCACCGGTATTGCGGTGCAATATAAGCTGGAGTACTTGTTAGTTAGCAGTTGTACCTGATATGCAGGTATGGATATCTTGTGCCATGATGACACAAATGGGAAATGGATTGTGGCAGGAACTGTGGTATGCTAGGAAGTCCACAATGAAAGCTGATCCGCTCATGGATATCTGTTGCAGGAAAGTCCACAATAAAAACTGCACCGCTCAAAGATATCTGTTGTAGGAAAAGGATACATCTGGCACCAGCACCAGTCAATCTTTTAATGTCAAAAGAAAAGAGTCAGCGTGGATTGGGTGGAAAAACTCAGCTGTTATAAAAAGGAATGGCAAGGAAAAAATGTATGTGCTCTCTGTGACGTGCTCATCAATACAGAGGGAAGCCAATCCAGCCAGAGGGCTCCGCTGTCAACCAGAATGCTTAGTAGCCAAGCATTAGGGAGCCAAAATGACCGGCAAGGTTGGTTGTTTGAGTACCAAGCCCAGTCCTTGCTGCTCTCACAGCCCTGCGGCCTCGGTGGATTGGTGGGCCAGCTTTGCCCAACCTTGGTCCCAAGCATATGCCCTTTCCTTCACCAATCTATTGCCAGCCATCTCTTCCTCACTCATATTGCCGTCTTTGAACTTCTGCTCCCTGATCCTCAGCACCCGTAGTTGCCTGTCATTGTTTGTTTTCTCATCATGCATCTGCGAACAACAACTCAGCGAGTATTATCTGAGCACTGCACCTCTGTAACGGACAAAATGCACCAGCAAGATAAAAAGCTCGGTGCCAAATGGAAATAACCATGATTGAGGTGCAGGCAGGCCGTCAGTGCTTGCAATAGGAGATTGATAGGCAGAAGCTTTCTCAGGTACAAACCTTCATCTCGTTGTGCAGGTCGGGAGCATATGCATCTCTAACCATGGACTGCACTCAACCAAAAGAGGGAAAAAAATTTGTCAATCTTTAAAGTGTGTCTAAGGAGCCTCTCCCAAATAACCAAGCACTATGATACTACATTTCATGTAGCCGTTCCTTGATCTCTGACACCATTTAGACCTACCTCCACACTCAAGGGACGCTGCTTTGCCATGAGGCGGCGAGGTGAGGGCAAAGGGCTCTGAAAAGGTGCACTAGGATGAATCCTGTAAAGACACGGCATAAGACCTTGAGCACCTCGTAGCTGTTCATGTAGTGCTCGGCATGCCAAGCAGCGAGTAGCAGGACCTGCAGGTGTTGTACTGCCATCGACGTTGAGATACTCGTTGTGGATGCTCTTCCTCGCCATTCTCCTGAAAGGCCAGAAATTTGAGGTCAGATTTAGGTCCTCACAAACTAAGGAGCAAGGAACATGCTTGTCTGCTGCAACGGCCCAATTCTAGGAGCTGCGCAGTGCGGCTATAGCTATAGCTATAGCTAGCATTTGCTGGTTACTTTTGAAAGTCCAGGGGAGTCGCCATCAATACACCGCCAGCACCTGGGTAGCCGGAGTGATATCTCATGAGCATCTTGCTTATTTACACCTCCTTGGAGGCAGTTCTGGGACAGCTAGCTAGCCAGAGATCATGATGCACTCTTGCAGATCACAAATTCAGCTGAAAGTTACAGGTTGCAGCAGATAAAATGAAAAATTCCACAAGCTCACCGCAAGAATGTGCGCACAAACGCTGCCGCTGCCGCCGCCAGTGCTGCCATTGGGGCTGCGTCTCAAGAAGTACCTTGCCTCCAGCAGCAATGATTTCGAATGCATTACATATAAAAAAGTCTGACTCAATTGCGGCGGTCTGGAGATGTGCATTGTCAGCTCGACTCTGCCTCTGTCTGGTTGGAGTGAGCGTTTGTAACATTGCGCGTCCAACCACTCCGATAATTGTAAGAATAGGAGGCATGCAATTGTCGTTCAGCTCCATCTGTGATTGCTTCCCTCGGGTCCCAGCAGCCAAGAGACCACAAAGGCTCAGGGCTGTGAGCTGTCATGCGGAAGTTAGGGTGCGCTGGTGCCTTGATTTCAAGTAAGTTCCGTTGTGCAGCATGCTTGCAGCAAGCTGCTATGCTGTGCGTCACAGGGCTTGAATCATGGCTGCCTCTCTGCTCAGGTTTGGTAGAAAAGTTGAAGGGACTGCTCTAGTTCAGGTGAGAGCTCTGCGGCTCTCCTTGGTCTGCCTCATCCACGCTTGTAGTGCAATGAAATGCACCTACTTCTGCAAGCTCAGGGTGCCGCTAATACCATGTTTTACTACTATAACTTGCGAAGCATTTTGGTCAGGGCTAAGGTTCCATGTCAATGACTTCCTGGGGTGCGCCGTTTGTTCTCATGATACCCCTTACAGGAGTGGGTCCGAGATGTCGGTCTTCCTGCAGGCTTGTCAGCACATAAAACACGCTTGTCCAGTGGCTCCATTGGGGTGCCAGAGAGCAGGGTAGAGGTGCGTCTGCAAGCTGCATGCACCTGGTACCTTTGGTTTGAGTTGATGTACCAGTAAGCCGTGGTGCGACAACACACGAATGTGGGAACATGGCCTTTTTAAAGAGCATGCAGGCTTCAACCTGCGCGAGCTCTGTGTTCATGCTTTTTCCTGTCTGGGCACTTCACATAAGCTTATACTTAGTCTACTCTTCTACGCTTGTTGTCCTGCAGCTGGAGGTCACGTTTCCCAAGTAGGTTAATCTCAGAGAGAAAGACAAGGGGAAAGGGGCAAGGGGTGAGAAGGATGAGCAGAATTTCCTGTTTCCTGCTTAGGGTGTGTGCTGCGCTTGTGCCATGGCTGTCTATGATCTGCAGCACCTCCACTGTCACCACCTTTGCCTTCGCTCACCCTGCCTTGTCCATTTGTCTCCTCCTTCCATCCACGCTGACATTGTTTCGATTTACTTGGTCTACTCTTTAATTGACAGCATTGCCACCTGGGAGCAATTTCTGAATTCAATTTCAGGGAAGGAGCACAAGGCTTGGAGCCAAAGAGTACAGGTGTGTATGGTTAATGTCAACACAGCTCGCCGACAGTCCTGCCTTGGCTGCTTCAGGCAGTGTGAAATAATTAATATGCACCCAATAGGCCAAGCCTTTGCGTTCAGGCGTCCAGTGTGGGCTCAGGTCCAGTGCTTGCCTTCCAGAAAGCGGTAGTAGCGTTTGCTGCCGTCGCAGGTGCTGTGTCTGGGCCTGGTGGGCAGCTGCTCTGAGTATCCTTTGTAATTAGTGACGTCTGTTGCCACGCAGAGTATGGTGGTGGATGGCTCCCCAGCATGGCATGTCTACCAGTCTGTGCCCCTTGAGTTGGAGGAGATGCTGCTGCAGGAGGCCGCGCAGCGCGCAGCGCGTCCTGCACAGCTCAAGGAACTGCCTCTGCAGAGTTTGAAAGAATCAATCCAAGAACGAGCGCAACCTGCTTTGTCTCTCGATGAGGTGAGCAGCCCTGGCTTGCCCTTGTAGGGACCCAGATCTGTTGCTGGCTAGGCCTGGCACGGTACCGCAGTTGTGGCTGCTGGGAGTGCATACACATGAAAGCTGTTGAATCTTGCATAGGTGTGCGCTAGGGAAGCTTCCTTGCAGATCTAGTACATTTGTACCAGGGAAGCACGAGTGCTTGCGCTTATCAGTCTGGTCTTCAGAACAACCAGAGCTAAAACCAGCATTTGTAGGCCAGGGATTTTGTTTGTGCCTGTATGGGAAAAGAAGGTGCTCCTGCACTGACCTGTATGGCGAGGCCTCTTCCTGGCCAATCACTGTCACTATCCCTCTTCTTTGTGTGCAGCTCCAGTTTGAAGAGATCCTGAAGCAAGAGCTGGGTTCCCAGAAACAAGCTGGCCCGCAAAGCCAGTCCAGAGAACCTCAGCTGATGAGCGCTGGCAGTGGATTGGAAGAGACCCCTGAGCAACAGGGGCTGTTGGATGGTTCGGCACAGGGTAGCGATGATGTGGATGTGGTGTTGGACTGGAAAGGTGATCCCATGGTGATCAAGCCTGGGGATCGGATGCCCAAATGGCTGTAGCTCTGAGAGTTGTTGCCCAACCTTAATCGTACATGTTATCCTTTTTAATGGAGGCTTTGGACAAAGGATGACCTTGAAAAAGGGCAAAGTTTAGTCAGTTTAGTCAGTCCAGACAGCAGGGCAGACAAACAATGCAAGGTCAGCAAAGCGGCGAACATGAAATCCACACACACATACACAAAGCAAATCTAATCTCGTTTGCTATGAGCTCGACCATGGAACCTGCCAGTCAAGAATGAATTTCCTCCCTCGCCAGCGATTTAGGAAGCATTTCTACCGTCGAGATACAGCTACCCGGGAGCTGACGGAGGAAAGGCAAAAGCAGCATGAGGCGCAGAAAAAGGAGGAGATGGATGAGGGCTTTTACCCCAGAGAGCCCCCAGAGGTACGCTGCTCCTAAGGTACCTGGTGGTTCTTGCAAGTGAACAGATGCCCGTGGGTTCAGAGTTGCAGAACCTGCTCACGAGGGGAGAGCGCATGACTTCATGACAGAGGTGGTTCTTCAATGCTTGTTTTTTCCACCAGTGTAGCCCTCCAGCACTTAAAAACTGGTGCCGTGCCGGCCTAGGGTTAGGTGCCATGTTGGACTCCAGGGTGCACGCGTGCGCACACACACACACACACACACACACACACACATACACAAACAACACACTCAAACGTACAATCACGCACGCGCACGCACACGCACATGCACATGCACATGCACATGCACACGCATGCACGCACACGCACACATACTCACTCGCATACACACATGTGAGCATGCGTACGCACATGCATGCACACGCACACGCATGCATGTGCGCGTGCACGCACGCGTACGCAAATGCACACGCATGCATGTGCGCGTGCACGCACGCATACGCAAATGCACGCGCATGCATGCATGCACACATATACAAATGTACACACATGCACACGTACACACATGCTCATTTACATACATACACACATGCACATACCCACATACTTACATGAAACACATGCACGTACATGAATGCATGCGCTTGAACAGGTGCTTGCCATGAAGGAGAAGCTCAAGCGCATGACAGCCTACCATGCAGATGATTATGATATGGCTGAGTCTGATCTACACTCTGAGCTTGTGCTTGCAACTACAAAAGTGAGCATGCTTATTTCAGGGTTTTTGAGTTTATATTCTTACCGGAGACTTATTTTGGGGCTGGCAGTGTTAGAGCGGTACTATTTGGTATGCTTGCAAATTCGAAAGCAAGTGCACGCATTTCCCTTTTCAAACCTGCATTGCCAACTGCACGTTTTTAGTGCACATTCAAATCACATGCAGTTTCTGAATGAGATGCTAAGACGAGGGTGCAATCATGCTCATGCAGAGCCAGTACGTCTTGGAGCAGATCATGTCATGGGTGATGTCCATCCTGATTGGCATTGTGATTGGCTGCCTGGGCACTGGCTTCAACCTGTGCATTGCCGCATTGACCAGGTATGTGTGCTGGTGTGGGGGTGCATGGATTGTGCATGCATATGGGTGTGGGTGTGGGTGTGCATGGATATTGGTGTGTGTGGGGGCGTGCATGGATATAGGTGTAGGTGTGGGCGCTGTGCAATCTAGCATTTGATCATCGGTGCCAGCTCATGGTGCAGGCAGGCCGCACTACATCACCCATACATGCTGGAAGAGTGGGTGCACACGCGCAGGTGACAAGCTTGGGAACAAACTCTGTGCCAATGATCCTGTTTTGTTACATCTGCTTTGCAAGCCCCTGATAATAAATGTCCTCAACAGTATTTAGCTTACAGCTGTGCACACTGTGTGCCCCAGCGCATGAGCCATGCAGCATGATATTAGGTCACAAAGCTTGAAACAGGGAGGTCATGGTACTGTGGCTGCACACTGAGCCTGCAAATTCATTTCCAATTCCAGCGAGCCCATCATAGACGAACAGTATGGCTGTTGCAGTGAATGCAGTGAGTCAGTGCTTGATTGTTTCAGGTGTACTTGCTCACTTGCATAGGGCGTGCTCTGACAGCACAAATGTGCGCACTGCTCACATGCGCAGGGTGCGCTACGACAACACCATGAAATTCATCCACCCAGGCGGTGGCTGGTGGAAGCCATGGCTGGTATCAGTTGCTTTCTCGACACTCTTTGCCCTGGTGGCAGGCTTCCTGGGGTCATATTTTTCACCCCAGGCTGGTGGCAGGTGTGTTGGCTGGCAGCAGGAATACCTCACAAGGTTGGGCCCTTCCCTAGAACTTGTGATGCCTGCTTAAGCCTGTCCTGACCTCATCCTAGGTAAGCAACAGGCAACCCAGCAATTAATGCGTGCATGTACGAGCTCTGCACGCCTCCAATTATTTTTTTGATATTCCGTTTGCATGAGACAATGCAGTCTTGGAACTCATTTTGTCTCTCATTTTGGACAATGAGAACCCAAGGCGATAGTTAGCATCTCATGTGCTACAGTTTAAGTCGGAAAGAGCACCTCCCCCTTTCCACGTAAGCCCTAGATGTCAGCTAGGAGACCACTTAATCTCTGTCGTGGATTTTGCCAAGATCACTCAAAACTGTCCAGTTCAACACTTGCTGTGCACATGAATTGATCCAAGTTGTGCATGAAAATGCGCAAAGCTGCCACTTACGCATGCACATACTAGAACACACCGACCAAGTTGTGCATGATAACATGCAAAGCTGCCTCTTACGCATGCACATACTTGAACATGCAAACCCAACCTATTACAGTGGCATATCTGACATCCGAGCATACCTCAATGGCATCCACATACGGAACCTGCTGTCCATCCGCACCCTGATTGCCAAATCCTTCGGCGTCTCTTTCTCTATTGCCTCTGGCCTGGTGGCCGGAAAAGAGGTGCGCTGGCCCCCTTCCATCCCTTTGCGCTCTGCTCTGCACCACTTCTCTGCCTTCTTGTCAGTTGCATGCAGCATGAGCAAGAATCGATGGTCTCAGAGTGACCTGCGCAAAACATGGTGTATGCGGTACTTGCTTGCAACGTGAGCACCATTATAACGAAACCTGTTGTTGTGTGCAAACCTGTTGTAGTGTGCAAACCTGTCGTTGTGTGCAAACCTGTCGTTGTGTGCAAACCTGTCGTTGTGTGCAAAAGTGGTGTTTGTTGGAGTGCAAGCTGGGGATGGATATCAGCCCTTAATTGATAGCTGTTGAGAGCCGCAGGCGCTCTGCCAATGTGGCCTGTTTGCACTTATTTTGAGCATGCCATTAAGCTCCCAGAAACAGCGGGCATGGTGTTTGGGACTTGCACACTAAAATGTGAACATGGGGGCAAAGTGTCCGGGGGGTGCCTTGAGTGAGCAGCCAAGGAGGTCCGGTTCATTATCCCTCCAGCCTCAATTGGTAATGTAAGCAGCCCCGGCCCACTTGCGTGCGCATGCATGTGAGGTGACTCCTGCTGGGTGCTTGCGTGATGTTGTCCCCCTCTTTGCTCGTGCTGCAAGTGGTGTGCTGGCTGCTCGTGTTGTGCTGGCTCCTCATGGCGTGCTGGCTCCAAGATGGCCGCTGCTTTTGCCGGGTGTCTACCTTCCTCCGCAGCGTGTAGGGACAGGGTTTGCAAGTGCTGCCCCCAGGTTCCTGGGGTGCCAGCTCCCACTCCCTTGCGCGAGTCATGAGCTGTGCCTTAGCTGCAGGCCCATGCGGATGATAATGGCAACATATGAGTCTAATGCAGGCCGTATGGAGCCGGTGCGAATGATGCTTTTGACATGGCCTCCCGTGTGCACAGGGGCCTTACATCCACATTGGAGCCATCTTGGCGGGTGGTCTTGCCAACATGGGCAGCGAGAGCGTAATCAGGTAGCTTTATGCGGTTATGCCCATGAAGGTGGCACATCTCAAGTAGCAAGGAGCAGGCTCGACTATGTTGGTGATGTTTTGGAGGTGGCTCCTTGCTGGCCCACTTGTCCATGCACCTGGTCTTAGAAAATATGTGGTTGTGTCCAAGGTGCTGGTACCCTCCCCCTTTCATGCACTCAGCATCAAGCAGCCTGCTGTGCAAACAAGGAGAGGTGTTCTGCTTTGCGTACAAGCACGCAATGAGGGGCACCTGCGTGCATGCTGTGCGCTCAAGCATGTTGGATACGTGCGTGCATGCTGTGCACGAAAAGCACATGATGAGGGGCATCTATGTGCCTGTCTGCAGGTGGACAGGGGGGAAAGTAAGAGCAAAGCTAAGGCGAGGCCTCAGCACTTACTTTCGCCAGCCCATTGAGCATCGTGACTATGTGGCTGTAGGCTGTGCTGCTGGCATTGCCACAGGTGAGGTGCTGCTGCTGCTGCTGCTGCTGCTGCTGCTGCTGCTAGTGCTACCACTGTTGCTGCCGCTGCTGCTGCTGCTGCTGCTGCTGCTGTTGCTGCTAGTGCTGCCACTGTTACTGCTGCTGCTGCTGCTGCTGCTGCTGCTGCTGCTGCTGCTGCTGCCAACGCTGTTGCTGCTGCCATGTCTGTGCCTTCGCTCTGGCTGCTGCTGCCGCCGCCTGTCACAAGCCCTCTGCCACTCATATGCCCCTTCCTGGTCCATGCCTGCAGCCTTTGGTGCACCAATTGGCGGCGTGACGTTTGCCATTGAGCAGGTCTCAAGCTTCTACAGCCCTAACATGCTGTGGCATGCAGCAGTGGCCGCCGGCATTGCCCTATATGTCACCCTTGTGTGGATGGGCACTGACGTTGACCCAGGTGCTCACAGTGCTCTAGCCTGGCCACCCTTGTTTTTGTTGTGTGTGTGGACAGATGGCTTAGACGCCAGCAGATTAGGCCTTGGATTAGAAAGAGCAGGTGGACCCCTTACAGCTCACAGAACAGCCTGCCCTCTACTCCAGGATTACGAGGTTCAATGTCGGGAAAGTGGGAATCACATTCCCTTGCTTGTATCAATCCTAATGCCCAAGAGTGCACAAGTCGTTAGAATGAAGCAAAGACGTGAAAACACTAACCATCCCTTCCATGCAAGTTGCAAAATCACTGAAAATCACTGTGCATTTGTTTCTTGACAGAAAATTCCAGAGGAATGAAGAAGCATCATCGATCCTGTGAAATGTTCCAGCCTGCATGCTTGTTTGCCGCCTTTTTTTGCAGGCAATCTTTGGACAGCACACTTTGGAAACCCCCTTGACTTTGTTTTGAAGGGGGGAATCGTCAACACCGTCGCCATCTACTATTACACGCCTTGGTGAGCACAGTCCTCCTATTCCTATTGCAGCCTGGACTGTTCATCCCAAATTGGCATCAATGCATTTGAGTGTTATTAGCTTCCTCTGAATGCGGAAGCGCCTATGGTCAGACCACATTGCTTCAGGCGTAGGATGATCTCTGGGTCGGTGTTCGTCATTGCAGTCTCCTAATTAGGGATCAGTGATGTGCTGTTACCCGCGACATCTGCAATTAGGCACTGCAGCCCGTGGTTTGAACCCCAAAAAAACTGGGACATTACGCACTATTGTAGCTTATGCGGAATTTGTTTGGTTTTATCATCTAGGAGACCATTATCACCCTTGCCGAGACAAAATCGCCCTTGATGAAGCACCATGAGCAGCATTGCACCATCACCAGTGGCGAGAGAGATGTGGATGGTTTGCTCAAGCCCTTTGACTTGTCCATAGGCGCTCAACTTTGCTTTTCATGCCTGCTTTGGCTGCCCTCAGGGAATTGCTCATATTTGCCCTGATGGGGTTCCTTGGAGGCCTGCTGGGAGCTTTGATTGTGCCAATGAATGAAGTGGTGCGTATACAAGAAATGGTGTTGTGTCTGTTACATGCCTTAGATGCACCTTTCCTGCCTGCACTTGGGAATGCATGCTGGCAGTGTGCCCTCTGCCGTGCTACCTTGGCCGCATTTCCCTTTAAAATGTGCCTATGCCTGCAGCCTGTGGACAGAGCTTGTGCCTCTTCCATTGCCCTGATTGCGCAGTTGTTCCGAATCAGGAGGCGCTTTGTCCCTAGGACCAAGCCTTTCAGGTGGGTTGCAACTGTCCCCCAAGAACTGGGCTTTGATCTAATGGTTTGCTGAGGCTGCTGCCAGCGTATCAAGTGGCAAGTTCAGAATTGCTCTCCTTGTCAGGATATCTGCTGTCCCACATGTTTAGTGTAATTCTCACTTTATTCTAGGAGGGTTCGGACCTTTGTAGCCTCCTCCAAGTCTGCCTCTGGAAACAAACTTATCACCTTTTTTTGGAAGATTTAGACCTCTGCTGCCTCCTCCAAGCCTGCCTCTGGAAACAAACCTATCACATGCTTCACCGTTTGACTTGGCTCCCAGGCGCATGATGGAGGTCGTGTTCTATGCAGTCATTGCCACCACAATCTGGTTTTTCATCTCATATGCATCCCCTTGCGTGGACAACCCAGTATTTGACCAAATGACTGACACCCCTGCTGAAGCGTCTGGCATCCCTTCGAACAATGGCAATTTTAAAGCCAGGTGTGAGGGTATGACTCTCATGAGCAGCTTGATCCAATCCACAAATCAATGCAAGTATTAACAATGATATTGAGGGCACCTTGGCTAAGCAATGATGATTGAATGTCTAATTGTGCTTGCAATAAGCCGCCTGTTCAAGACCATGCATGGAACATAGCTGTTCTGTGCTTATCCGTGTTGCAGGGCCAGCGGGAACATGTATGAGCGTTTGTGGTGTGAGAACGAGAACCAGCACAGCGAGTATGGCGTAATCTTTTTCACACCATTGTCAAATGCCTTGGCCCGGATGTATGCCAATCCGGCACTTCAGGTGAGTTGCAGGCACCCTGGCGCAATTTCATCATTTCAGGTGGCCAGTGCCACTGTTGAAACGATCCTACTGTTGCAAACCTATGCGCTTGTGTGAAGCAAAAAGGGGGCGAATGGCATGTTGCCTGTGGCTAATGACCACTCTTGACATTGCAGTAGAGATGCCTTGAAATGCTTGGCTGTGCTGCATGCCCTTGCAGCTCTTCAGTGTCTTGCGTAAGCAAGCTCATAGTGTGAGAGTGTGTGTGCCCATCTTTGTAAACACGCCTTACAGGGTTCTCCTGATGACGATGGCCAGGAAAGAAAGATCAGCTCTGACGAGATTCTGTATTCCACAGTTGCCCTGGGGTGCATGTTTGTGCTGACATACGTTTTGATGAACGCAACTTATGGCATTGGAGCAGGTAGGGCTCAAATTGTTGCATTGCCTCAGCTGCATGCCAGTTGTATGGTTTCCCTCACAAGGCAATCAATGTTTGTGCATTGTGCTCTTGTGAGTGCCTGCACCTATCATGCTGCAATGGGGTGGGCTGCCAATATGTACCCCACAACCTGCAAGCTACTTGAATACATTGTGCTGAGGCTGGTACGGTCTTCCACAAAATCTTCATTCTTAGTGGCTGCAGTGTGTGTATGTGCCTCTTTCCCCTGTGCAGCGCTTGTGAAGCCAGGTTTGCCCCCACCCTGCGTGTATTCTATGCATGGCTTAACGCCCCTGTCCCTCGCTGCTGCAAGTGCCTGGCTGTGGCTTTGCGCTCTTTGCAGCTGCTGGGGTCTTTGTGCCAACACTGGCAGTCGGAGCAGCAGGGGGCAGACTCGTGGGGAGGATCGTGAGGTGCGTTTGCCGCCCATTCCAACAATGCCTTCAGAACCTCTGAGTATGCCTGGAGGTATTGCGCCTGCTGCCTCCTTCTGCTGGCAGAGTTCATCAAAGGCTTTGTGGATGAAATGGGGGTTGGCAATGGCTTGCTCGGGCACAGAGCTGCAGGGATTTGCAAGATGATCTTGCAGTGACCATGTTAACCTAAAGGAACCATTGCTTCCTGCTTGTCGCTAAAATCACTGTCCTGGCACACAGTTGGTAACCATGGTGGGCTTTGCTGCTAGCATGCCGCCGTGCAATTACCAGTACAGAGGCAGATGGGATGCCATCATCGTGCAGCTGCCCAGTCCTTCAGCCCCGTGTTGCAGCTTGCCTTCATTGCTGCCATGGCAGGTGCAGCTGTGTGCACTTGGCCGGCCTTGTCATGGGATGACCGCCGTCCCCAGAACTTCAGCCTTGCATGGCTTGCACATCACCATACAGCAAGGGCAGCGCTGCATAGTGGGGTAGACCAGGAATGCTGCGCGGTCCTAGTCGCCTGCACTGCAATGCTTTTAAACGTGTAGACCACACAAACGAGGTGGTCCTTGCCGGCCTCGGGGGCCGCTTATGATGCAGGGCCTCCCTCATCAGCCGGGGCGTGCCGTCATCACAGCTCAAGGTTTCCCTGTCTGCGTACGCGGTGGTCGGCTCGGGGGCCATGCTGGGCGGGGTCTCGCGCATGCTGTTGTCCACCGTGGTCATCATCATGGAGACAAGCGGCGCCGAGAACCTCACCATCCCCCTCATCATCGCCTCAGCGATCGGCAAGGTGTGCCCATGCGTGTGTGGCGCGCGTGACGCGCGCAATGCCACAGCAGGCTTTGGCTGTGCCTCGCGCGCCTTTGGGCAGAAGCCACAGAGGTTATGGCGTATGCCTCCCGTTTGTGCCCCTTTTGGCAGGAGCCCCAGAGGCCAAAGAATGGTTGGCAAATGAAGTCCATTGAATTGGATGCCGACCTTTGCTTACTGAGCAGGCGCCATCTCTGCCTAGGCCACAAACTGGGGGCTGCATGCCACCCACAAGTGGCCCCCTATCTCTGCCGCATTGCTTTGCTGGCACTGGGGCCCCTTCCCGAGCGCCGCGCTCCTTGCTTGGCTCTTCAGATATGGCTATGCGCTTGTCAAAACATGACGGCATGATGCCATGCTTGCATGCCCCCTGCACCAGGGGTGCAGGCTTCTTATTGCAATCATTTTGATGACGACCAGCGGCTTGTTCAACACCGGCACAAAGCATGACTTGTGTCCTTTCTTGCCTCTGCAGATTGTTGCGGACTTCATGACCATTGGCTTGTACAACACCAACATGGAACGCCACGCGTATCCCTTCTTGCCTGAGGAGCCTGAAGGCTTGGAGGGCTTGAAGCTGTCACACCAGCTGCAAGTGGCGGACGTCATGACGCCCAAGATTGTGGCCATGCCGGTAGTCATCAGGTGTGCGTGTGTGTTTACATCCGTGCTCAGCTGGACTTGTGGCCTCAGATATGTTTCCATCTGCGCCCAATTGGGGCTATTGCTTGAGGAGTTGGACAGGAGGTCGTGCGCTCATGTGCATGAGGTCCTGCGGCTGTGCCAAGATAAATATCCTATCATAGAATTCCTATGCCTGTGTCTCCTTGGTGTCGAGGCCAGGGTTTTCAAGCACACCTGTACATAATGATTCCATGCGTTGGGGTCTTAAGCCCCCAAGGCTGACTGGCTTTCCTCCGATGCGGCTCGGCTTTGAGAGAGGGGGAAAATGCGCGGTCCTCCAGCACACTGCTGCGTACGTGCATGCACATCAAACATGCACACATACACACACATGCTTGTGCAAACTTGCACGCACACGCACATGAATGCTCGCTTACATGCACACATGTACACGCACGGGCATGCTCATCACACACACACACCTAACCGCACATCGCGCCGCACACAAGACACACGCATGCACATGGATGGCTGACGGGGCTGGGCCTGCTGTGCCCTCCCACCCAACCTCAGGATCCGGGACATGGTGGCCTTCCTGAAGACGCATGCCTACAACACCATCCCCCTTGTGACGCCTGACCGGAGGGCCCTGCGGGAGGCGCTTGCGGCCCAGCAGCAGCAGCAGGTTGTCAAGCAGGAGCGCGTGCTGCAGAGCCTGGTGGGTGTGCGCTGCTGGAGCTGCTCCGGGCTGGGCTGGTGCTGCTTTGTGGAGGAGGGGTGGAGTTAGGGGGGCATCCAACTGCGTGGGCCGCGTGGCTGTTTGGCTGCATTGCATAGCACGTCGGCGTCTGCTGTGTAGACCCAAAAATCAGCTTTGCGGATGCACCGCATTTGGTGCAGCAGCGGGGCAGCTACTGCAAATTGCTCTGATTTGCCGCACAGGCACGCCCCGCGCGCTGCAGCTTGGCTCCTCAAGCCGACGAGCTGGTGAGGATCTATTGTGGCAGAATGTGGTGTGTTTATTACCGTAGAACCTTGGGAGAGGAGGGGGATGATTGTCTGCACCCGGCAGCCCTTCATTCTGCTCCTGGTATGGCGCCAAATGCACGCAGGTGGACCAGCATTTGAAGGATGAAGACCAGCAGCGCTTTGTCGATCCGGAGGCCGCAGACAGACAGACATGCCCACCAAAGCTCGCGGGTGCAGCCAACGGCCCTGCGCACGCCAGTCAAAACTTACAGGTCTGTGTGGCTGGTATGGCTGGCTCCAGATGCTGCACCAAATGTGTGTGAGTCAGCTCCACGGGTGTCCTTTCTTAGTAAGTGCAACTTCTGGGGACTTGTTTCCTGCACGTATGGACACATGCTGTTGAGTATTTCCTGCACGTATAGTCACATGCTGTTGAGTGTTTCCGGCTCGTATGGATACATGCTGTTGAGTGTTTCCTGCACGTATGGATACATGCTGTTGAGTGTTTCCTGCACGTATGGATGCATGCTGTTGAGGCTCCTGTAGTTGTGTTGTGACCTTCGCGAGGGAGGGGCTTCTGTGCCCCATGGCGCACGAGCCATGGGGCCCACACTCTTTGCTCCAAGGAAGCCGAGCAGCAAAGCTCTGTCTGCGTGTGTGTTGTGCATGGCAACAGCGTGAATGTGTTTGTCTTGCGCATGGCAACAGCGGTCAGGTTTGCGCTAAGATGGTGGTCTCAAGTTCATTCCTAGCATATTTGACATGCAGGAGGCATCTTGCTTTCCCCAAATACGCTGTGCAGAAGCATGCACTTTCATCATGCTTGACAAGTGGCCTAATGAGCTGAGCTTGTCTGTCTTCCTGCTGTGCCTGCGTGCTTCAGACCTGCTCAAAAGTTCAAACAGCCCCTCCCCTGATTCCAAACACACACACACCCCACACACACAATGCTGCAGGATCCCAAGATAGATCACTTGCAAGGCTATGGGCCCAATGGCCCTCTTGCAGAATCTCTTGCAGAGTCCTTGGCGCATCAGGAGCCCAGCAGCACCAGCAGCACCAGCGCTAGCAGTGTGGGGAGCAGGAGCAGGCGGCTGCGGCAGCAGCAGCAGCAGCAGCAGCAGCAACAGCAGCAAGGAAGGTACGTGGAAGAGCTGCATGCGCAAGACCAGGCCCAGCAGCCACAGCAAGATGTGCAAGGCGAGGACGGGGCACAACCAGCCCCACAGCGCAGCTGCAGCCCAACCCTGCCAAGCCGCAGCAGCTCAGCCCAGCCGCTGTTCCTTGGCGTCTTACCCCCGCCGCCCCCTGGCGCAGTGGGCGAGGCGCGCGTGCGCGAGGGCGAGCAGGACGAGGCCCGGCTGGGTGACGCTTGGGGCAGGGGCAGTGGGGATGGGGCCCTTAGGGGGGGCATCGCACACACCAGTGGCAGGCTTAGCGCAGACGGCGGACGTGCTGCTTCGTTGGGCAGCGCAGGTATGGATGCCCATCATTCTGCAACTTATTACAGTGCCCCTTCTAGGTGTTGCCGGTGGGACTAAGAAAGGCTTGCAAATGCAGACCATTTTGTGGTTTAAAACAGAAGGGGGGAATGTGAAATCAGAAGGGGAGAGTGTAAACAAATATGCGGATGTAAGCTGGGGTGGAGGAGGGTGCATGCAAGTGCAGATTCTTGAGGTGTGCACTTTGACCAGGTTGGACCCGCCGCAGTCCATGACAGGCATACATCTGAGTATGCACATTGCCAGCCTCTGGAAACAGGTGCGACAACTGCTTACCCTCGCATCTCTGCAGCTGCTGCAAAGATACATCTCGATGCCCCCCCCCCTGCAGAAAAAAAGGAAAGGAAAACTACTCAGGTAGTGAAAGCACTCCCTTGCACCCTTGCTCTTGCTGTTGTTCCTGTCATCCAGATTCTTTCCCAAGGCCCACAGGCACGTCCTGCAACCTGCCTGCTCCTGCCATGAGGTTCCACCTTGGTGTTAACATCCTAGTTGCAACCCCTTGTGCATGTGCAGGCATGGGCAGCAGCCAGTCCCTAATGCAAGGCCGCTCATCAATGGCCTCTGCGGTGGGATGCTCGCCCCCTCGCAGCCACCCACTGCTTGCTCTCGACCAAGCAGGCGCAGGTGGGTTGCATTTTGATGCTGAGCACTGTGTGTATGTGTGTGCCTGATGACAGGGGGTGCTGATGCTCGTGTACACGCCTATGCAGTTTGAATGTGTGTGTGTGTTCATGCGCGCGTGCAAGTGTGGATATGTGTCCATCTGTCTGAGGCAGCCTTCTTTGTAAGGCGGCTACCACACACGCGCTCATACTTTTATACACACATATGCTTTTGCACACACTCATGCTTTTGTACACACACATGCGTGTATTGCCAATTGTCCTTTTGACCAGAGGGAGGTGTGGGTTGTGAAGCGCTGATGCATAGAAGTTATGCGGCTGAGTGAGCTTGTGTGGGATAGTGGGTTGAAGGGGGGCCAAGTGAAATGATGGAATGATTTGATTGAAAGCAGAGGGTTCCTGCAGCCTTACCCAGCGCCAGACAGAGCGCTTACAGTCAGGAGCGCAATGTCATGCTGTGCGTTAGCACATATGCAGATGTTCAGTATCCACTTGGGAGCGAGCGTTGTGTTCCAGGTCAGGCATGGCCATTATGTATTGGCTGGTGCGTGATGGTCTTGGTCAAATGTTATGTATTGGCTGGTGCGTGATGGTCTTGGTCAAATGTTATGTATTGGCT
>LKMJ01000368.1_pt1 | contig 33200 bp, 28 predicted proteins | sample 643391 | NCBI WGS metagenome assembly LKMJ01 (sample SAMN04112250, study PRJNA286221) | soda lake metagenome | biome: soda lake; feature: Kulunda Steppe; material: water; isolation source: sample PL-Br10 brine of Picturesque Lake | place: Russia: Kulunda steppe | collected 2010-07 | reverse complement strand
GCGCTGGCCGTGCACGTCGGTGCGCTGTACTGGGCAGGAACGCAGTTCGTGCTGCGGGTCGAGCCGGTCCCCGGTGCAGCCTGGTGGCGGATGCTCCTCGTCAGCGCGACCGTGCTGGCCGTGGTGGAACTGGACAAGCTCGTGCGGCGCCAGCTGCTCCGGCGCTCGACGAGGTCCCATCAGTCACCGCCCCTAGCGGGGATCGGTGCTTAACCCGCCAGCGAGGTGAGCCGATACGTGACCCAGCGCGCCCTGCGCGAGCGCCGGTTCCTCGGCCGCGGCTTGCCCGGGGCAACCGGCCCAAGGAGTGGGATGTGACAGCGGGGCAGCGGTGGGAGTCCACCAAGCGAGCGATCTACCTGTGGTCGCTCGGGCTGTCCTCGCCGTCCCTGCCCGTGGTGCTCTGGCTGCGGTGGGATGAGGAACCGCTGCTGCGCGTGACCTACGGCGTGCTGTGCACGCTGCTGCTCGTGCTGTTCGTGGGGCTGCTCACGCGCCGCATGACCGCGGCGACCGCGGAGATCGCCGTGATCACGGTCATCCCGGTGCTGTGGATCGTGCGCATGTTCGCCGTGCTCTACCTCCAGCCGGACCTGGCGGTGGCAGCTGCGGTCGTCAACCAGTCCATCGGGCCCGGCTTCGTCATCCTCGCGATCGTGGCCTACCTGGCGTTGCCGGCTCGACAGGGGCTCGCTCTGTCAGGTGCCTTCGTCATGATCTGCCTGGTGCTGGTGCTGCCACGGGTGTCAGGTGAGATCCTGCGGGTGGGCATGACCCTGGAGGTCATCGGGCTGTTGCGAGTGGGGCTGACGACCGCGGTCAGCGTGGCGTTGCTCTTCGCCCTGGCGTCGTTGAAGGAGCACCTCGCGAGGGAAGAGGCGCAGGCGGAGGCGAACGCGAGCCTGGCACGCACGGACCAGTTGACGGGTCTACCGAACCGGCGGGCGATCTCCGAGCGGCTGCGTGAACTGCTGGCGCTGTCCGATCGGCGCGACCGGTCCGTGACCCTCGCGGTGATCGATATCGACCACTTCAAGGGGATCAACGACCGCGCTGGTCACCTCGCGGGCGATGAGGTGCTGCGCGCGGTAGCTACGACCATGGTCGCGGTGCTGCGGGACAGCGACATCGTGGGTCGGTGGGGTGGCGATGAGTTGATCGTTGTCCTTCCAGAGACCCGGGCCGACGCCGCCACGGCCACCATGGAGCGGGTGTTGGCGCGCGTGCGGAACGAGGTCGTCGTCGCGTGTCCGCAGCAGTCCGATGGCGCGGCCGTGGCGCAGGGGCCGGTGACCCTGTCAGTCGGTCTCGCGGAGCGGGGACCCGGCGAGGACGAGGACCGGCTGCTCAGCCGCGCCGATCGGGCGCTCTATCGGGCGAAGGAGTGCGGACGCGACCAGGTTGCCGTCGATGGGTGGGAACCGGTGCCCACCTGAGGGTGGTTGGTTGGCCCTGGCTGCGCTGTGAGCGTGGTCGGCGTTGGCTGCGCCGCGAAGGTACGCGGCGGTGATCGCAGGGGGCCTGGGTGGCTGCCGTGAGGGCGCCGGTCAGGTTCGGGTTCGGTTCGTGGGTTGCCGGGAGGGCGCCGGTCAGGTTCGGGTTCGGTTCGTGGGCGGTTGGTACGTCTGTGGCGTCGTCGGTGTCGAAGCCCTAGCGACGGCGAACGCGAGAGGAACAACGATGGACCCTGACCGCGAACTCGACAAGCGCCATCCAGCCTCTGGTGTGCTCGGGACGATGGGCGCGTCCGTACTCTTCGCTGGTGCGATCATCGGATCGGTGCTGCTCACCGGCGCGTGAGCGGCATCGAGTCGCAGCGGCCGGGTACGTGGTACCCGCAGCGCCTATGTCGCAAGCCGGTGCCACAAGCCGGCCACCGGTGACCGGTCCGTGGCGCCGATCTCCCTTCGAGGGCCCTTCGGTGACAGAAGCCGGCCACCGGTGACCGGTCCGTGGCGCCGATCTCCCTTCGAGGGCCCTTCGGTGACAGAAGCCGGCCACCGGTGACCGGTTGTTGGCACGCGACCCCCGCCACAGCCCGTACGGTGGCAAGCATGCACTATCTGTGACGGGTTGGTGGCACGCGATCCCCGCAAGAGGCCGTTGTGGGCCAGAAGCCAGCCACCCACGGCCGGTTGCGTGATACCCGCAGCGCCTGGGTCGCAACCCGGTGCCAGGAGCCGGCCACCCACGGCCGGTTTCCGGCACCGATCTCCCTTCGTGGGCGCTTCGGTGACAGAAACCGGCCACCGGTGGCCGTTTGTTGGCACGCGATCCCCCCGCAACGCTCGTTCTGGTCCACCGCGCTGTTCGCGGACCAGCAGGAGTCCGACGGCCGGCCACGCGATCCTGCGCTGGTGTCGGTGCACCGAGGTTGCTGCCGCACTCCGCGGATGGTGATGAAGGGGTTTGGCAGGCCGGTCACGCGCCGTTGCGGCCGCCGCCCCGGCCGTCGCCGTCACCGTCGCCGCCGTCGCTGTCGCCGCCGTCGCCGCGGCCGTCGCTGTCGCCGTCCGGGTCAGCCGGGAGCCACACCGTGAACCGGGTGCCGTCGGCCGGAAGGCTCTCCACCTCGATCGCGCCGTGGTGTTGGTCGACCGCGTGGCGGACGATCGAGAGCCCGAGACCGGTTCCTCCGGTGGTACGGGATCGTGCAGCGTCGACCCGGTAGAAGCGTTCGAAGATCCGGTCCTGGTCTGCCTCCGGGATGCCGATGCCGGTGTCGGTGACCCGCAACGCCACGCCGCTCCTCGGCGGTGTGGCGTCGTCCTCACTCCGCAGGACAGGTGCGCGCAACTCGATGGTGACCCTGCCGCCTGGCCGGTTGTAGGTGATGGCGTTGGCCAGCAGGTTCGCGACGATCAGTTCGAGGTCCCCGCGGGCGCCGTGCAGCTCCAGTGCCGCGGGAGCGTCAACGGTGAGCTCCACCTCGGCTCTCTCTGCGCGGTCGTACTGGGCGGCGACCACCAGACGGACCAGTTCAGCCAGATCCACCGCGGACTGCTCCATCGGTCCGCCCTCCTCCAGCCGCCGCAGATCCAGCAGGTCGTGGACCAGCGTCGCCAGCCGGGATGCCTCCTTGTTCAAGCGATGCACCAGTTCAGGCGTGCGTTCCGGTTGCTGGTCGATCACCACCGCCAGGGCCTCCGCCAGGGTCTGGATGCTGGCGACCGGCGTCTTGAGCTCGTGCGAGGTGTTGGCCACGAAGTCGCGACGGAGTTGCTCGACCCGGTACTCCTCGGTGCGGTCGGTGATCAGCAGCAGTACCTCGTCGCGAACCATCGACACGCTTGCCCGTAGGCGTGCTCCTGCGTGGTCGAGATCGAGACTGACCGCCTCGTTGGAGTCGGTGACCTTCTCGACCGCGTCGGCGAGGGCCTGGACGGTCAGCACGTCCTTCGCCTTCCGGGTGCGGGCACCGGGCGCGATGTCCAGCAGGCGCCGGGCCGTGTCGTTGATGGCGAGCACCTCGCCATCCTCGGAGAGCAGCACCGCCCCCTGGGCGATGGACTCAACGAGCTCGCCGCGTCGGGAGCGGGGCCTGGCGCTCAACGGTCCGGTTGCCTCCTCGATCCGGCGGGCAGGCGCCTGTGCCGGTATCACCCGCCGGCAGCAGTCTAGGAGGCCCGCTGGCGCACCCGGCCGCCGGCGTCGCGCACCGCCCGCGCGTACACGGCCCGCGTTTCCCCGGCGGCCGGCGTCGCGCACCGCACGCCTGCACCCCTCAGCGCAGGTAGCACTCCTCGACCACTGCCAGCAGCTCCGCGCGGGCGGCCTCCAGGTCACGTCGCCCCACACGGACCTCATGCTCGATCACCGACACCGAGGTCGCCAGCGCATCCGCACGGAGAACCTCGTACAGCCAACGTGACAGGTCATGCCGGTGGAGGTGGGCGGTCAGCGCATCGGCGCTGAGGCGGCGAAGCCCACGGTGGAACTCGCGGACGTTGGTCGCCTGTCCCTCGCAGCCCTCGGGGCCGAACAGGAACCGCAGATGCTCGGGCAACGCCGCGTCGGTGTACTTGTGCCAGTGCCGGACGTGTCGGGTGAGGCGATCGTCGAGGTGGAAGGGGAGCGGCTCGCTGCCATCCCGGGCGACCAGCACAGCCTGCCCCTGGCCGAGGCCGTCCAGCAGCGGGAGCAACTGCGGGCCGCAGCCACACAGCTGCCCGATACTCGAGCGCACGTCATCGCAGCCGTCGCCCTCACCCGGGAGGACCACGATGGTCTCGATGCGTTCGCGGACCTGTGGTGGTAGCCGGCTCGGCAGATGGGTCGCCAGGATGTGTCCGGTTCCTCGCGGCGCACCCCCCGCCGGGTGGTCACCGACCTCGTGTGCCTCGTCGAGCACCACCCAGTGCGGTGAGCCGGTCTCCAGCTGGTGCTCGACCACCAGGGGCAGGAGTTCGGCGATGAAGCGGTCCTGGTCCGGTGCCGGCAGCAACGACAGGTCGGCCACGACGCTGGCGAAACGATGCCCGAGCAGCTCCACCACCTCGCCGGGGCTCGGGAGGCCCGGCGCAGCACCGATCGTCAGCAGACCACGTCGGCTCGACAACACCGGATGGTCTCCCTCACGGTCGATGATCAGCACGCCGTACTGCTGCTGCACGAGGCGTTCGATCAGCAGGCCCACCAGGAAGGATTTCCCAGCCCCACTCGGTCCGGTGACCAGGAGCTGGTGTGGGGAGGCAGGCACGCTGACGGGGTTGCCCTCGGCGGTCTGCCCGAGCAGCAGCTGACGGCGGCGGGGCAACACCCGCCGGGTGCCGGAGACGATCTCGCCCGTCAGCAGCTCCACGACACCGTCGCCGTCGCTGCGTTCCAGCACGACGTCGGCGGCCCGCTTGAGGCTGTCGACCGCGTTGGCAACCGCCACACCGACCTCGGCCACCTCGAGCAGGGGGAGGTCGTTCTCCGCGTCCCCGACGGCCAGGGTGCTGTGACGCGAGACGCCCAGCTCGGCCAGCGCCTCCGCCAGACCGGTGCCCTTGGTGATGCCGCTCGGCAGGATCATCAGCTCGCCGCGGTTGCGTACCAGCTGGCAGTCGAGTCCCAGGCGACCGATCTCCTCGAGGGCGGTGCCGGCAGCAACGGCGTGGCCCGCGAGCACCACGCGCCCGGAGCGCACCGTCACGTCCCGGTGGGTCAGCGCCCGGGCCAGGATCGGGTCGACCGGCGGTGCGAGGTCGCGGACACCGTCCTCGTCGAGCAGCACGGCGCCGTTCTCTGCGACGACGGCGTCGAACTCGGCTTCCACCTCCGGGGCGGCTTGTCGCAGCTCGGCGAGGATCCTGCCGGTCACCAACACCAGCTTCGTGCCGGTGGCGCGTGTCGCACGGAGGTGTGACAGCACCGCGGGCGATGGTCGGCGCCCTTCGGTGAGGGTGCCGTCGTAGTCGAAGGCCAGGGCAGCGAAGCGGTGTGCCATCAGCGACCTCCACCAGGATGCGGCCTTGTCAGTATGGCTGCTGCGTACCCCGCTGTCGCGCCCTGTCCGCCGGTCGCCTGATCCGCTGCCGACGCCGCAGGCTGATCGGCTGCTGCCGCCACATGCGTGCCCGCTGCCGACGGCGTTGCCGCGGCGCCTGCCGACGGCGTTGCCGCGGCGCCTGCCGACGCCGTCCCGGTTCAGGGCTGCAGGCCCCACAACAGCGCGATCAGCACCAGCAGGAAGGCCAGCCCGAAGGCGCGCCAGCGCGTTGCCCGTTCCTCGAACCGCACGAACGCGTCGAGGGGGTGGTAACGCTCCCGCACCTTGCGCAGGCTCGCCTGGAGCCGCGCGCCCGACCGTGCGCTCGCATCCAGGCCCCGGCGCACCGCGCGACCCAGCACCCCCACCAGCGACTCCAGCGGCACCACCACGTCACCGGGCGGCACCCGCACGCGCCGCAGTGGCGCAAGGCGTGGGCCGGCCACGCCGACGGCCATGGCCAACCCGATCCCGACCAGCACCGGCCAGCCCGCGGCGATGACGGCGCTGGTGGTCAGCCGGGGGGTCGGCCAGGTGTCGGTCAACAGCCCCGGTAGTACCCAGGTCGCGGCTGCGACGCCCACCAGCAGGCCGGCCCAGGCCACGACCGTTGGCGACCACCTCGGTGTCGACGTCCCCTCTCGCGCGTTCTCGTCCATCGACCCATCGAGCAGCACGAGCACGCGAGCGATGAGCAGGGTTGTCCCCACCGCACCGACCGACAGCGCGAGGGTGAGCTGGTCGTCCAGTGGTCCGGGCAGCAGGGCAACGGTGTCCTTGGCCGCCTGTTTGGCGAGGTAGCCGCTGGTCAGGGGCGCACCCGCCAGGGCGAGTCCCGCGAAGGCACTCCCACCGAGCACCAGACGGCGAGGGAGGAGGTCACGGACGCCCACGCTGAGGAACAACGCCGCCTTGGCCAGGCCGTGGTGGAGCACGTAGGCCGCGACAGCCGTGGCCGCAGCCACCGCCCGGGTGGGGTCGGTGGCGCCGACCCCGACGATGACGGTGATGAACCCCAGCTGGCTGATGCTCGAGTACGCCAGGACCACCTTCACCTGGTCCTGGGCCACCCCCAGCAGCGCCCCCAGCAGGATCGAGATCACCCCGGCCACCACCAGTGTGCGGCCGATCGCTGCAGGCGGGCCCGCCTCCAGGGCCAGTACCCCGAGCCATCCGACCACCCCGGCCTTGAGCATCGCCCCGCTGAGCACGGCGCTGGCGGGGACGGGTGCGGCAGGGTGGGCCAGTGGCAGCCACAGGTGCAGTGGGACCACACCGACCTTCACCGCGAACCCGGTACCCATCAGCGCGAGCACGGCCGTGGGTATCTGCCCCAGGGCGACGGCCTCGGCCAGGCTGGACAGCGAGGTGGCACCGGCCCGGCTGGCAGCCAGGATCAGCCCCGACAGCAGCAGGGCCTCACCGAACAGCGACAGCACGAGGTAGACGCGGCCCGCACGGCGCGCAGCCCTGCTGCGATCGTGGACCACCAGTGGGTAGGCCGCGAAGGTCATCACGGCGAAGGCCGCGTACAGGGTGATGAGGTCGTCAGCCAGGACGACACCGAGGTTGCCGGTGAGCGCCAGCAGCCACACCGTTGCGGTCCCGATCCGGCTGGTCAGCAGCTCCCGGGCGGCGAGGCTCCCGGCCAGCCACACCAGGGCGATCGCGGCCAGGAGCAGCCGCCGTGGGGGGTCGATCCCGAGCTCGAGGTCCAGCAGCAACCATGACAGATCGGGACCCGGCCCAGCCGGTGGGAACACCGCGAACAGCAGCGCCGGCAGGGTCGCCGCGACGGCCAGGGGGTGGCGGTGGGGAGCGGACAGCAGCGGGGCCAGCAGTGCCGCGAGCAGGGGCACGGCCAGGGGTGCTGTCCACAGCAGCGTGCCGGCGATCGCGGCCGGTTCCAGGTACGGCAGCGGGCTGGATAGGACGACGGCTGCGGCGGTCATGGGCGGCCCTGGAACAGGACCCGGGCGATGTCCTCGGCCCAGTCGATCGGGCTGAAGGGCAGCCCCGCGAACACCCCGAGGACCAGCACGCTGGTGCCGGTCAGCACCGCCGGGAAGAGCAGCCACAGGTCGGCCTCCCGCAGCTTCGCGCGGACCGCGCTGCCCGTGATCCGCATCCCGTGGGGGGTGGCGGCGGCGGTCGTGGCGGCAGTGGTCCGATGAGCAGGGACCTCCTGCTCACGCGCGAACCAGGCCCGGGCCAGCATCGGGAGGAAGTAGGCCGCGTTCAACAGGCTGGAGAGCACCAGTACAGCGATCACCCAGGGCTGGCCGACGTCGGCAGCGCCGAGCCCGAGGTGCCACTTGGTGACGAACCCCACGGTCGGAGGCACGCCGACCATGCCGAGCGCGGCGATGGTCATCATGGTCATGGTCACCGGTGCGCGGCGTCCAGCCCCGGCCATCTGGCTGACGGCATGGATGCCGTAGTTGCGGGCGAGGATGCCGGCGCCGTAGAACAGGGTGACCTTCATCACGCCCTGATGGACCAGGTGGGCCAGGGCTCCGGTCACGCTCGCCAGGCTGACGATGCTGGCCCCGAGCACGATGTAGGACAGCTGGCTGATCGTGGAGAAGGCCAGGCGACGTTTGATGTTGTCCTGCACCAGCGCCCGCAGTGAGCCGTAGACGATGGTGCACGCGGCCACGACCGCCAAGGGGGTGAGCACCCCCAGTTCCGCGGCCAGCGGCGCGCCGTACAGGTCGTGGATCACCCGCACGATGCCGTAGGCGCCGGCTTTGACCACCGCCACGGCGTGCAGCAGTGCGCTGACAGGTGCCGGAGCCACCATCGCGCGGGGTAACCAGCCGTGGAGCGGTACCAGGGCGGCCTTGACCCCGAGTCCGGTGATGAGCAGCACGAAGATGGCGATCAGGCTGGTGCGGTGCGAAGCCACCATGCCGGTCAGTACGGCGGTGTCACCGAAGGTGACCGTGCCGGCCACCGCCTGGAGCCACACCGTGCCCAGGAGCAGCACCGCGCCACCGGTGATGGTGTAGAGCAGGTAGATCCGCCCGCCCGCACGCGCCTTCTCATCGCCCTGATGGACCACGAGCGGGTAGGTGGTCACGGTCAAGAGCTCGTAGAAGATCAGGAAGGTGACCAGGTTGCCGGCCAACGCGATGCCGACGGTGGCAGCCACACACAGGCTGAAGAACCCGAAGAACCGCGACCGGTGGTCGCCACGGGCGAGGTAGCCGATGGCGTAGATCGTGGTGGTGAACCACAACAGCGCCGACAGGAACACGAACAGCACGGGGATCGGGTCGGCACGCAATACCAGGTCGATGCCGGGCAGGAAGGTGGCACGCCACTCGTAGACGTTGCCGGTGAACACCCCGGCCGCGAGTACCAGGACCAGCACCACCTTGATGGCGGCACCGGCGAGGTTGATCGCGCGTCGGGTCAGCTCGAAGCGCTCCGGCAGCGGGAAGATCAGTGCGGCCGGGAGGAAGGACGCGGCCATCAGCGCGAGCAGGAGCCCGCTGTTGTCGGTCATCGAGGGCCCCCGGCGTGCACCTCAGGCCCCTAGCACCGGCGCGCCCAGGCGTGCGAGGTCGATCAGCAGCCGGGGCAGGAGGCCGAAGACCAGGGTCGAGCTGGCCAGCAGCAGCACGATGACGTCACGGGTATCCCAGCCCCGCACGGGTGGCCGTTCATCGTCGGCGGCGAAGGCGGGCAACAGGAACCGGGTCAGGTAGGCCGCCGTGAGCAACGTGCCCGCCAGGATGACGCCGACCAGCCACCAGCGCTCGACGGCGACCGCACCGACCAGCAGGTGCCACTTCGCGACGAACCCGCCGGTGGGTGGCAGGCCGACCAGGCTGAGCGCGGCGATCCCGAAGGCCAGCAGGGCGAGGGGACGTCGGGTCGCGCTCCCGGCCAGGCGGTCCAGTTCCGGGTCGTGACCGATGGGCGGTGGTGCTGTAGCGCCGGCGCGCACGAGTTCCGCGTGGTGTGCGCTCTCGGCCATCAGCGTGATCGACAGCAGCATCGCGGCCTTGGCCGTCCCATGGTTGACGATCAGGACCACGGCTCCGGTCCACCCCTCGAGCGCACCGGCGGCCAGCAGCGGGACGGCGAGCAGCAGCAACCCGAGCTGCGACAGCGTGGAGGCGGCGACCAGCCGTTTCAGGCCCCGGGCCGCCAGCGCGGTCAGTGCGCCCCACACGATCGCCAGCGCGCCGAGCACACCGATGACGGTTGCCGCCTCGTCGCTGATGAACTGTGGCGTCGACAGGAACCACAGCCGCAGCAGCACCACCAACGCGGCCTTGACCATGACCCCGGAGAGGAAGGGGCTCACCGCGCTGGGCGCCTGGGTGTGGGCCGCCGGTAACCAGACGTGCAGTGGCGCCACCGGGATCTTCACCAGCAGACCGACCGTGACGATCGCGAGTCCGACCCAGCCGAAGGGGGTGTCGGCGAGGGCCGCACCAAGCCCGGCGTAGGCCACGGTGCCGGCTTGCCACCACACCACCGCGACGCCGAACAGCATCGTCAGGGATGCCACCAGTTCCGCGACGAGGTAGCGGGCCCCGGCCAGCAGTGCAGGCCGGCCGCCACGGAAGGTGACCAGGAGCGCGCCACACAGCCCGACGAGCTCCAGCAGGAGGTAGGCGGACAGCAGGTCATCGACCATGGCCAGCGCCAGGAGTCCGGTCAGGAGGGCGAAGGACAACGGCCAGTGCCCTCGGTGGCGTGTCTCCGGAGCGCGGAGGTCCTCGAGCAGGGCGTAGCCCCCCACACCGGCACCGACCAGTGCGACGACCAGCAGCAGCGCCGCGGCCAGGCCGTCGCCGACGAGCCCCACCTCGACGCCCAGGGGACCGGTCAGGTGCCATCGTGGTGGGGTCGTGCTGCGACCGATGGTGACCACCAGGGCGATCGCGGCGGCGGTGCTGGCGAGCAGCAGCGCCGCGGCGGCCACGGTGCGTGCCCGTCCGCGGAGGCGCCAGGTGAGCCCGGCGCCGATGAGCGGGAGCGCGAGCGCGAGGACCACCGGGCTCGTCACGGCTGCCGTCAGGTCGGTGCCGATCACCGCGGCTGCTCGTCGAGGGAGGTGGGTGCGTCGCGGTCCCGGTCCAGCCGGACCTCCAACCATCTCGCCGCCAGCAGCATCGGGGCCACGGTCACGGCCATCACCACCACCGTGGTGGCCCGGCCTGGCACGGCGGCGCTGGCGACCACGATGAGGCTGCCAGCGGCCATCGCGCTCAGGGGCAGGAGCCGCCCCACCAGCACCGGGGTCCGTAGCGCGAGGATCAGGCCCACGAGGAACAGCACCGCTCCGATGCTCACGCCGGTCACCTCGTACCCCTGCCTGCTCGTCGATCCGGGTCGCTGCGCACGGTAGGGAAACCGGACCGCAGCCGCGGTACCGAGCCGGCAGCCGACGGTGTCCCAGCGCCGAGGACGCGCGCAGCACACCACGGGTGGCAGGGGTCAGTCGGCGGAGAGGATCGCCCGGGCGAACCGTGCGGTCTGCCACAGGTCTCGCAGCGTCACCCACCACCCGTGTTCCTCGTCGCCCAGACCGACGTGGTCGAAGGTCACCAGCTCGAGGGTGCGCGCGTGGGGGTAGGTCCGTTCCAAGCGGAGCAGTTCTGCGTGGGGGATCACGGGGTCGTCCCGGGCATGGGCCGCGACCAGGGCCACAGCCAACTCCGGGGCCTGCTGAGCGGGCGACACCTCGGCGATGCGGTCCCGGACCGCAGCGGGGGAGGCGTCGAGGTGCTCCCGGGTCCGTGCCGGGTCCGGGTCCCGCAGCAGGTCGTAGACCGCACGCAGGGCAGCATCGAGGTCCCCGGCGTCGGCCTCGCCCTCCAACGCTGCCGCCACCCGCGCACGGTCCTCGTCGGTCAGCAGCTGGAGGGCCTGTTCCTGCACGACCTCGCTGGCCCGGGGGTCCGACTCCCACTCGTGGCGTGCACCGTCGACCAGGGAGACGCCCGTAGTGGCCGCCTGTACCACCCCCGCGAGGTCGGCGTAGGCGCCGAAGGTGGCCACCAGCGCCACGCGGTCGTCCAGGCCGGGTTCCGCCGCGGCCAGCAGCGCGAGGCTGCCGCCGAAGGAGAGCCCGGCCAGGACCACCTGTCCGTGGTCGTCGGCCAGGGCCGACCCGACGGCGACGATGCGGTCGACGTCCGCCGGGCGCAGGTCCTCGTCGTAGACCTCGAGTTCGGGTACCACCACCAGCCGGTCGGTACGGGCGAAGGCGGTGGCGATCTCCACCACCCGTCGGTCGTCACGGCCAGCCGGGGTCGCACCGGGGAGCAGCAGCACCGCGGGGCGGTCCGCGGCGCGGCTGGTGGTCGCGGTCGGGCTGCCGGCTACCCGGCCCGGTCGTGGGGTGCGCACCGGGCGGTAGCGGTCCACCTCGACGCCGCCGATCTCATCCGCACTCCGCGTGACGGTGGCGGCCCAGGGGCGGGGCGGATCGAAGCCGAGCCCGTCCGCCACGGTCGCCAGCGCGATGGCCATCGGTGTGGCCGCCACGGCCGCGACCGCGACGACGACCGCGCCGGCGGCGAGCCACCACCGCCGCTGTTGACCGTCCCGGTGCCCACCGTGACCGTCGTCGCGCGACGGGGCAGGGTGCTGCGCATCCTGCGGTCCTGCTGGCTGCACTGGTCGTCCTGGGGGCGTCGGGTTCCCCGAGTATCCCTGAGGTTGGGTGGTGGGGGCGTTGGAGTGTGCCGGGCACCACGTCGGCGTTGTGGTCATCCCCTGGGCTCTAGCCCAGGAGACCATCCGGCGGTGAGGTTGAGGCTGCCGCGTTCCGGCATCTACGTGGTCAGCAGCTGGGCTCATGCCCAGGGATCGACCACCGCGAGATGCGGAGGGATGCGGAGGGACACGATGGGCCGCAGCCGCCCACGAAGCCACGAGCGTCACGGGCCTCGCCGTGGAACGCGCGGCGACGGACCGTTCTCATCCCCGCATGGAGTGCCAACCGACGCCCTCAGCTGACGACGGAAGGCGCCCCCAGCCGATCACGAGCAGCCGATCACGAGCAGCCGCTCACCACCAGATGATCAGCACCAGCCGATCACCTCGGGGAAGGTCACACGCGACGCAGGACCGGCCGACGGTCCTCCCGCGTCCGGCCGTCACAGTCGCGGCCGTCCGGGCCGTAACGGTCCCGTGTGTCGCGATGGAGGCCGGCACGATCGAAGCCCTGCTGATCGAAGCCGTCGACGTCGTAGCGCCGCTCGGAGGCGGAGGAACGACGAGGTGGGAGGTTCGGACGCCGCAGCCGCATGGCACACTCCTGCGCTCAGTTGACGAAGCATGCTGGAGCCGTGTGCCGCTGTCAATCACCTTCTGCGCCGGGTGAGGGGGCGAGGCTGACGGCGGCTGTTGGTGGCCACTACGGTCGGTGACCGCGAAGCTGCGTTGCCACCCCCGATCGCCGAAGAGGAGGCAGGAGGTGCTCCGAAGCACGTTGCTGTCCGCCATGACCGCCGTGGGTGTCCTCGTCGCCCAGAGCGGTGTCCGTCCGATCGCGCCGTGAGCGCACCGTGAGCGCACCGCCGGACGGGCCACCCGCAGCCGCTGTGCTGGCAACCACGGCCGACGCCCTGGCGCGGCTGCGCTTCCGGCTGTCCGGACCCGCCGGCGAGGATCTGCGCCGGGAGCGGGATCGCGTCGTCCGGCTGCTGCGTGGCGTGGAATCCCGGGCCGGGCAACCCGACGCGCCGCTGCTGGTGGTGGTCGGGGGCGGTTCCGGTGCGGGCAAGTCCACCACGGTCAACAGCCTGGTCGGCCGAGAGGTGGTGGCCACCGGGGTGCTGCGGCCCACGACGCGGCAGCCGACGCTGGTGTGCCACCCGGATGATCGCACCGCCTTCACCACCGACCGGGTGCTGCCGGGCCTGGTCCGTGTGGATGCCGCCCAGGCTGCGCAGGTGGTCGGTGAGCAGCTGCTGCTGGCCGCGAGCGAGCACCTGCCCGTCGGCGTGGCGCTGCTCGACACCCCCGATATCGACTCCGTCGAGCAGGCCAACCGGTGGCTGGCCGACCGCGCGCTGGATGCCGCGGACGTGTGGCTGTGGTTGGCGACCGCACGGACCTACGCCGACGAGGTCGGGATGTCCTACCTGCGGCGCGCCCGACAGCGCCAGGCGTTGCTCGCCGTAGCCATCACGCAACTGCCGGACGTCCACCGTGCGGAGGTCATGGCCGACGTGCACCGGGTGCTGGATGATGAGGCCATCGCCGTCGATCAGGTCCTGAGCATCCCCTCCGTCGCGGTCGCCGACGGCCAGCTTCCCGCCGGAACCGTCACGCCGGTGCTGGAGTGGTTGCAGGCGCTGGCGCCGCCGGACAGCCGGCGTGCGGTACGACGCCGCGCCCTCGACGGCCTGGCGCGCGCCGTACCGGCCGAGCTCAGGGTGCTGCGGCAGGCGGTGGCCGACGAACTGGACCACGCGGAGCGGCTCACGCGGCGTGTCGACGCCCGTTTCGGGGTGGTGGCCGGCGGGCTGCAGGCGGAGCTCGAGGCCGGGATCAACCTGCGGGCCGAGGTCCTGGAGAGCTGGCGGCAGCTGGTGGGTGGCGGCGAAGCGCTGCTGAAGGTGCAGACCGCCGCCACGCAGCTCGGTGGGGTGGTGCGGGAACGGCTCGGGATGACCGCACCGGGCCGCGCCGAACAGGTCCAGGTGGAGGTGGGCGAGGAGCTCGAGCGCATCATCGACCGCCTCCTGGAGGCCGCCACTGTGGCCACCCGTCGGGATCTGGAGGCCGATGCGGCCGGGCGTGCCCTGCTCGAGCACCACCCGCGCCTGCGCGCGAGCGCGGCTGACCGCAGGGCGGCGGTGCGGGAGGTGATCGTGGCCTGGCAGCAGGCGACAGCTGCGCTGATCGAGGAGGTCGGCGGCGCCCGCAAGGTGCGCGCCCGCCGGGCCACCATCGCCCTCAACTCCCTGGCCACCTCGGCGATCCTGGTGCTGTTCGCCCTCTCCGGTGGGCTCACGGCCGGCGAGGTCGGCATCGCCGCTGGTGCAGCTGCGGCCAGCCAGTGGCTCTTGACCCGGCTGCTCGGGGACCAGAACGTCCGCCGGCTGCTCGCGGAGATGCAGGAGGACCTGCTCGGCCGGGTCGAGGGCCTGGCTGCAGCTGAACGCCGGCCCTTCGACGACGCCATCGGGGCCGCAACGCCACCCCGGGAGGTGGTCGCTCAGGTGGAGCAGGCCGCGGGAGGACGGGCACGGTGAGCGCCACGACGGCCACCAGCCCAGGCGAGCAGCTCACGGTCGACCTCGAGCGCGCGCTCACGCTCGGTCACAGGCGACTGGCGGCAGCCGATCATGCTGCGCTCTCCCAGCTCCGCGAGCGTGTCGTCGAGCGGTTGGCGATCGGGGACGGGCTGACCGTGACCGCCCTGGCCGGCGGCACCGGGGTGGGCAAGTCCGCCCTGCTCAACGCCCTCGTCGGCATCGAGGTGGCGGCTGTGGGCGTACGGCGCCCCACCACCGACCATGCGCTGGCCGTCACCGGCGCGATGGACGCACCGACCGCCGCGCTGCTCGACTGGCTGGCGATCGACGACCGGCGCAGCGTCGCCGGCGCGCTGGCTGACGGGCTGGTGCTGGTCGATCTCCCCGACCACGACTCCGTCGCCGAGCACCACCGGGCGACCAGCGAGCGGCTGGCCAGCAGGGTGGACGCCCTGGTGGTGGTCGTCGATCCCCTCAAGTACGCCCGTGCGGATCTCCATGAGGGTCCGTTGGCCGCGCTGCAACAGCACGCCGAGGTGCTCATGGTGGCCCTCAACCGCAGCGATGAGCTCAGCAGCTCCGCCCGTGCAGCGGTGCGCGGCGACCTCGTCGAGCGGCTGCGGGCCGACGGCCTCGAAGGGGCACGGATCGTCACCACCTCGGCGACCACGGGGCAGGGGGTGGAGGAGCTCCGCGCACAGCTCCAGGAGCTGGCACGGTCCCGACGGGCGGTGCTGCGCCGGCTCACCGCGGATGCCGCAGCCGCAGCCGAGAGCGCCGCGGCTGCGCTCCCCGACCTGCCCGACGCGCCCGTCGACGCCGGCGGGGTGGTCGATGCCGTGCTGGGGGCTGCCGACGGGCACCGCGCCGTGGTGGCCCACACCGTGGCCTGGCGTCATGCCGCCCGCACCGCCCTGCGCTCTCCACTGGCGCGGCTCGTCCGGACACCGCTGGTCGCTGCACGACGCGCCGGGCGGGAGCTCGGGTTGTCCGCGGTGCAGTCGGGGGAGCGGCCGGATCCTGCGCCCGTGCGCAGCCAGGAGGCGATCGCGCGGGTCCTGGCCGACGAGCTGGCGCTGGCCGACACCACCGGGCTGGCGTATCAGGCCCTTGACCGGGCGGTGCGCGACGCGGCGGTGCACGCCGCACCCCAGGCCGTGGCGGCGGTGCAGTCGACGCGCCAGCAGCGGCCTGGCCGCCGGTGGTGGTGGCCGGTGTTCGCCGGGTTGCGTGGCATCGCCGAGGCGGCCGCGATCACCGGCCTGGTGTGGTCGGTACTCCTCGGCGTCGGGGACTGGCTCGGTCTGCCCGCGGTGCCGACACCGCAGGTGACCGAGGAGCTCAGCTGGCCGGCAGCGCTGCTCCTCGGCGGGCTCACCGCCCGCCTGCTGCTGGGGCTGCTCAGCCGGTGGGCGACCCGCGTCGGTGCGCGCCGTGTGGCCCGGGCGGCCGAGCGTGACCTGCGCCGACAGCTGACCGCGGTGGTGCAGGAGCACCTCGTTGCACCCTACGAGCAGGAGGTTGCCGCCTACCGGGAGCTCCACGCCCTCCTCAGCCGGCTGAGCGGGGCGCCGCCGCGAGGCAGGTGAGCTCACCCCAGAGCGCGGTCGAGATCCTCGCGGAGATCCTCGACGTCCTCGAGACCGATGGAGAGGCGGATCACACCGTCGGTGACGCCCATGGCAGCCCGCACCTCGGGCCCGATGCGGTGGTGGGTGGTGGTAGCGGGGTGGGTCGCCAGGGTCTTGGCATCACCGAGGTTGTTGGAGATGTCGATCACCTCCAGCGCGTCGAGCACTGCGAAGGCCCGCTCGGTGCCGCCGTCGAGCCACAGGGTCACGATCGAGCCCCCACCCGACATCTGCCTGCGGGCGAGGTCGTGCTGGGGGTGGGAGTCGAGCCACGGGTAGCGCACCCCGGCGACCCGCGGGTCGGACGCCAGCCAGCGTGCCAGCTCCCACGCTGCGGCGGTCTGGCGCTCCACCCTGAGGGTGAGGGTCTCCAGGGACTTGAGCACCACCCAGGCGTTGAAGGGGCTCATGGTCGGGCCCGTGTGCTGCAGCAGCGGCCGGAGCTCATCCTCGAGGAAGCTGTCGGCGCCCAGGATGGCGCCCCCGAGGGTGCGTCCGTGCCCATCGAGGTGCTTGGTGGTGGAGTAGACCACCACGTCCGCGCCCAGCTCGAGCGGGTGCTGGAGGACCGGGGTGGCGAAGATGTTGTCCACGATCACCCGTGCTCCGGCAGCGTGGGCGAGGGCTGCCACGGCAGGGAGGTCGACGAGCTCCTGCATCGGATTGGAGGGCGTCTCGAGGAAGACCGCCCGGGCCGGTGTCGACAGCGCGCGCTCCCACGCGTCGAGGTCGGTGCCATCGACCAACTCCGTGATGATGCCGAAGCGCGGCAGGATCTGATCCAGCACCTGGAAACACGAACCGAACAGCGCCCGGGCGGCCACCACGCGGTCACCGGCTTTGAGGGTCGCGGCCAGCGCGTTGAACACCGCGGACATCCCGCTGGCCGTGGCCCGGGCCCCCTGTGCACCCTCCAGTAGGGCCAGCCGCTCCTCGAGCATGGCGACCGTCGGGTTGCGCAGCCGGGAGTACATGTAGTGCTCGTTCTCACCGGCGAAGGCGGCGGCGGCCTCGGCGGCGGAGCCGTAGACGAAACCGGAGGTCAGGAACAGCGCCTCCGAGGTCTCCTCGAAGCCGCTGCGGGTGGTGCCGCCACGTACGGCGAGGGTGTCGCTTCGCCAGTGCTGCGGCGGGTGCGGGAGGTTGCCAGCCACGTGTGCTCCAGTGCGGTGTGCCCCGCACTCTACGGCCTGCGCTCGACCGGCAGGTTCGCTCGTCCGGCTCAGGCCGGCCAACTGTCGGGGATGCGCGCGAACACCTCCTCGAGTTCCTCACCCCGCATCCAGTCGTTCATGCCGCTCCAGAAGGTGCCCGCACCGACCGTGGAGGGCATCAGGTCGGAGGCGTCGAAGCGGGCCGTGCCCTGCTCCAGCGCGGCAAGGACCGTCTCGGCCGACAGTGCCACCACGGGGTCGCGATAGCAGTCCGCCGAGGTGTCCATGTTGGGGGAGATGCGTGAGACCCCGGCGAAGCTGCCCTGGGCACACTGTGCAGCCGGGCCGGAGAACACCTCGAGGAAGGCAGCGACCTCGGCGCGGTCGTCGAAGGCAACCGCCAGTTCACCGGCGATCAACGCGCCATCGTTGCCGTCGATGGTGGGGAAGGCGAAGACCTCGACGTCCTCACCGATGCGGACCTCCTCGGGGAAGAAGCTGACGACGAAGCTGGCCTGCCGGTGCAGGAGACAGCCCGGCTCCTCGTCGAACAGCGGCTGCGGTGCGTCCCGGTAGTCGATGTCCGGGATGGCCGCGGTTCCTCCGCGGACGAAGTCGTCGTGATGGGTGCTCTCCGCCATACGTGCCGCTGCGGCGATGATGGCGGGGTCGTCGAAGGCGACCTCACCAGCGACCCGGCGATCGTAGACCTCGGTGCCGGCGTCGCGGAGCACGATGTCCTCGAGCAGCCGCTCGGCGTAGCCCGGCTCGGTGAGCTCCCGCGCGGAGACGTTGATCCCCGTCTGCACCGCGTGCTCCGTCCACCAGCGCTGCGCCGCCGACAGCGCCCGGTGACGGATGCGGCGCCCGAGCAGAGGGATGAGCCCGGCGTGTTCGGCAACGGGGATGAACTCCGCGGGAGGGACGGTCCCGAGGGTCGGATGGTGCCACCTCGCCAGTGCTTCGACCCCGACGATGCGACCGGTCCCGACATCGACGACCGGTTGGAAGGCCGGTTCGAGACGGTCCTGTTCGAGGGCGTTGCGCAGCTCCCGTGCGAGCTCCACGGGACGCTGGATGGTCGCCAGGAGGCGATCCGCGAGCTGCAGCGCCGCCTCGGGTTGGTGGCCGCTGCTGAGCAGCACCGCGAACTCGTCGCACCCGAGGCGCACGAGCAGGTCGTCCTCCCGCAGGCAGGTGGTGAGCCGTTGGCTGATGGCGACCAGCAGGTCGTCACCCGCGGCGTGGCCCAGGGTGTCGTTGATCAGCTTGAACCCGTCGAGGTCGAGCAGCACCAGGGCGAGGTCCCCGGCGGCGTTCTCGCTCGGTTCGTTCAGTGCGCTCAGTCGCTCCAGCAGCAGCACGCGGTTGGGGATGCCGGTGAGCGCGTCGTGTCGTGCCTGGTGCGCGAAGCGGTCGGCCAGGGCCCGGTTGGTGGCCTCCCGCTCGGCGAGCCGCTCGTGGGCATCGACCTGCTCGGTGATGTCCTCGACGGTGCCGGTGTAGCCGGTGACCCCGCCCTCGGCGTCGACCAGGGCGGTCGCGCGCAGGGACAGCGCCTGGTCCTCGGCCTCGGTGATCGGGGTACACCGCACGGCCTGCTCGGGATCCGCCGACAGCCGTTGGAGCAGCCTGCCCCGCGCGAGCGGATCCGGCTGGAGGTAGGTCCACAGCCCGTCGTCCAGCAACCGCTGGCGGTGCACGCCCAGGATCGCCGCGAGGCGATGGTTGGCGTAGGTGACCTGCCCTCGTGCATCGGTCAGGAAGATCCCGATCGGGGAGGCGGCGGCCAGGGTCCGGAAGCGCTGCTCCTGGTCGCGCAGGCTCTCAGTGGCCTGCTCGACCGCCACCTCGGCGCGTCGTCGGCCGCTCATCTGCGCGTTGATGGACCAGCCCATCAGCCACACGATGGCAACGACGCTGAGCCCGGAGAACAGCGACGCCTGCCGTCGCTGGAACCACTGGCCCACACCGCCGGTGGGGCGTGCGAAGTCGAGCTGCCACTGGGTGCCCCCGAGCCCGACGCGGGTCGATGCGTCGACGTCATCGAGGGTCGGGACGCTGTGCGCACCATCCGCGCGGGGACCCGCCCCCGCAACCTCGGTTCCTGCAGTTGGTCCGGGTCGCACCGTGGCGAGCAGGTCCTCGCCCCGGGTGGCGTGCTGCAGGATCGCGTCCTCGTCGAGGAAGATCAGCGACCAGCCGTGCAGATCGGCGGTTGCCGCGGTGTGGTCGGCCGTGGGAGACCTCGGGCCGCCTGCGGTGTCGGTGGACAGCGGCGCCACCACTGCGCTGGGGCCGGGTAGCCCCGCATCGAGGCTGACGATCGTGGTGTCGTCGCGATCCACGCTGCGCCACAGACCCGCGGTCAGCTCCGGATGACGCCGCACGTTGGCGAAGCTCACGCTGGTGCCGGCGGGCTCGACCATCTGGAAGGCGACCGTGCCGTCGCGTTCGTGGGCGAAACCCACGGCTGCGACCCCGATGAAACGTTCGGACAGGGTGCTGCCGGCGGCCAGTTGTGCCACGAAGGCGCGGTAGGCGTCGGTGGTCACCCGCTCGCCCGCTCACCCCGCGAACTCAAGGTCCCCACGACGCCGGCAGCTCCCACAGCTCCGGCGGGAGGGGCAGGGGCGGAGGCAGTGGCAGGGCGTGATCAGGGGCGCGCGTAGCCCACCGGCATCCGCCTCGACAGGCTGGCGGTGCGCACGGGGATGCCGGTCCGTGAGGCTTCCACGATCGTGTCACCACCGACGTACATCGCCACGTGGCTGATGGGGGAGTTGTAGAACACCAGGTCACCGGGTTGCAGCTGCGCGCGTGTCACCCGGCGCAGCCCCGAGTACTGGGCCCGCGAGGTCCGTGGGATCGTCACCCCGGCGGCACGCCAGGCGAAGGAGGTCAGGCCGGAACAGTCGAAGGATCCCGGTCCGTTGGCGCCCCAGCGGTAGGGCTTGCCGACCTGGGCGAGGGCGGTCGCGACGGCGACGTCCGCTGAGCGGCGGGTGGAGGGTGCAGGTGCACTCGTCGAGCTGCTGCCCGAGGAGCTGCTGTCAGAGGAGCTGCCGCCGGAGGAGCCGTTGCCCGACGGGTTCCCACCCGTGGACGGCGAGGAGCCCGTCGAGGTGGAGCCTCCCGCCTCGGCTGCCTGGTCCCGCTGCTGCTGTGCCTCGGCTTCCTGCTGACGGCGACGTGCCGCCTCCTCACGTTCCCGCGCCAGGCGTGCCCGTTCCTGCGCGACGCGCTGCTGCTCCGCATCGACCTCGTCGCGCAGTGCGGAGAGCGCCGCTTCCTCGGTGTCGAGCTGTGCCTGGCTGGCCCGCACGCTGGTCCGCACCGAGGCCAGGGTCGCCTCGAGCTCGGCGAGCTCGTCGGCGTGGCGATCGTGGGCGGCCTGGACGCCGATCAGCTCCCGCTCGACGTCCTCGGCCAGCACCTGTGCCTCGGCCTCCTGCGCGGCGAGGCGCTCCTCGAGCGCACCGACGCGGGCGGTCGCGGCCCCGAGCTGCTCGATCCCTGCCTGGTCAGCGGCGATGATCTGGCGCAGCGAGGTCGAGCGGAAGCCGATCTCGTTGGGTCCGCTGGCGCCCATGTAGGCCGTGAACTCGAGGCTCGGTCCGAGTTTGTGCAACCGGCGGGCGTGGTCGCCGACGGCTGCCGACAGGGCGCCGATGTCCGCGGTGAGTTGCGCAAGCTCATCGGTGGTGTCGGTCAGCGCGGCCTGGACGACCTCCAGGGCGACCACGGCCTCGTTGTAGCGTTCCACCGCTTCGCTGAGCTCGGCCTCGATCTCCTCCAGGCGCGACTGTGCGGCGACCTGCTCGTCGCTCAGACGGCTCGCGCGATCATCGAGGCTACGCAGCTCGGAGCGCTGCTCAGCGACCTCGGACTCGAGGCTGCGCAGCTCGCGCTGCAGACGCTCGAGCTGGGAGGTGTCCGGCTCAGCGTGGGCCACAGGTGTCAGCAGCGTCGCCAGGAGCGCGACGACCAGCAGGATCGGGAGCCCTTTGGTGCGGTTCACATCACCTCGCGCGGGGACGGGGCGTGGCGGGTCCACGTCGGTGATCGGCCGGCGGCACGCTAGCGCCGGCGGCGGGCGAGGTGCGAGTACCTGCGGCTGGGCGCGCGAGGGGGGCACGTCGTGGTGCGGTTGCGCCCCAGCCGCTCACGTGGTCGAGGCCGCCCCTTGTGGGGCGACAGGCACGCGTCCCGCGAGGGCCTCGAGCTCGTAGGGTGTGGCCACCGTCCGAGGGTCGCGGATCGGGGTGTGTGGTCACGTACAGTGCGGGCCATGGGACCAATCGCGCGCTTCCGGGAACGGTTGGTGCTCGGTCATGTCCGCCGTGGGTTGCACGGTGACGAACAGGTCCTGGCCTGGTCCCATGCCCGCGTGCCACTGGTGCGGGCGCCGGCGGTGCTGGTGGTCACCGACCATCGCTGTGTCGTGCACGTGGCCTCCACGTCGGTGGCCGATGTGGAGACCCCCCTGGGTTCCCTGCTGCGGTTCGAGCTCGACCGGGCCACGCCGGAGAAGGTCGGGGTCCGCCTCGCAGGTGACGGCGAGGAGGTGGTCGCGGAGCTGTCGTTGACCAGCCGGGCGCGGTCGCGTGCGGCCGGCCGCGTGCTCTCCGAACTGACCCGGCAGAACGTGGGCGCACCGGAGACCTTCGATCCGAGCAAGACCTCCCCGCTGCCACCCGTACCGAGGGGGATGAAGGACCACGCGCGGCGCGTCTGGGTGACGGTGGTGGGGGTGCTGGTGATGGTGCTGAGCCTGGCCTTCGCCTCGCCCTTCCTGCCGGGTCCCGGCGCGCTGACGGCGGTGGCCGGCATCGCGATCCTCGCGCGGGAGTACGAGTGGGCGCGGGACGTGCACGTGTGGGCGAGTCGACAGGCCGAACGCTTCATCGACTGGATGCGGGCACGGTTCACACCTCGTCGCAGTGATCGCGGCATGCGGGTCGTCGAGGAGCCGCAGTGCGCGGAGGACGGGTGTAGCGATGGGCGCGGCGAGGGCTACCGGCGCACCGGCTGATCGTGCACCGGCTGCTCGTGCACCGGCTGCTGGTGGACCGGCTGCTCGCCGGCCGCGGCCTGGCTTGCAGGTGCCCGCAGGACCTCCACACCGACGCGCCCCAGGAGCTCGACGGTGGTCGTCAGGGGCAGCCCGATCACGGTGGTGTCCGCGCCGCTGATCGTGGCCACCAGCGCAGCGCCCGCTCCCTGGAGCGCGTAGGCGCCGGCCTTGTCGCGCGGCTCGCCCGTGGCCACGTACCACGCCACCTCGGTGTCGCTCAGTGCTCGGAAGGTGACCTCGGTGGTGGCCATGGCCGCGACCTCGGTGTCGCCGCGTCGCACCGCCACGGCGGTATGCACCGCGTGGGTGCGCCCCGACAGCCTGCGGAGCATGGCCGCGGCGTCGGCCTCGTCGTGGGGTTTGCCGAGGGCGACACCGTCCAGGGCGACGGTGGTGTCCGCGGCGAGCACGATCTCCGCGTCGTCGCCCCGGCTCGCGGCTCGGGCCTTGGCCGCGGCGAGGCGGGCGACCAGCTGTGGGGGCGCTTCGCCGATCTGTGGCGTCTCATCGATGTCGGCGGGTCGGATCTGTGGGGCGAGGTCGAGGCGTGCGAGCAGCTCGGCACGTCGTGGGCTCGCTGAGGCCAGGACCAGTCGCCACCGATCGTGGGTGGGCGAGGTCGGCTCACCCACCGGAGACCACCCCGTGGTGCAGCGGTGCCGGTTGCGTCCCGTGCTGACGGGTGTCGAGCCACCCGGCGGGCAGATGGACGCGTTTGGGGCGCGTCGTGTGCCCCCGAGGCTGGCGGCGCACCTCCTCGTCGAAGGGCAGCGTGAGGTCGAGCCCGTCGAGCAGCCGGGCGAGCTCGGCCTGGGTCGTGACCTGGTTGAGACGGCGTCGGACCTCGCGCCCCACCGGGAAGCCCTGCAGGTACCACCCGGTGTGCTTGCGCAGTTCGCGCAGTCCGGTCTCCGCACCGAGGTGGTCGCTGAGCAGTTCGGCATGGGCGCGCAGCAGCTGGGCGACCTCGGCCAGGTCCGGTGGCGGGGGGATCGGCCTGCCGGCGAAGGCGGCGTCGAGGTCGCGGAACAGCCAGGGGCGCCCCAGACACCCGCGGCCGACGACCACCCCGGCGCAGCCGGTCTCCGCACGCATCCGCAGGGCGTCCGCGGCCTCCCAGATGTCGCCGTTGCCAAGCACGGGGATGTCGAGTGCAGCAGCCAGTACCCCGATGTGCTCCCACGCCGCAGGCGGCCCGTAGCGCTGCTCGGCGGTACGGGCGTGCAGTGCGACACCGGCGACACCGAGGTCGGCGGCGATCCGGCCCGCCTCGAGGTAGGTGAGGTGGTCGTCGTCGATGCCGAGCCGCAGCTTGACCGTGATCGGGACCCCGCCCGCTGCGGCGACGGCAGCTCCCACGATCGCGGCGTACAGGTCGGTGCGCCAGGGCAGGGCGGCGCCGCCACCATGACGGGTGACCTTCGGTGCCGGGCAGCCGAAGTTCAGGTCGATGTGGTCCACCGGTTCCCGGTCGCCCGCGGGTCCGCCGGACACCAGCAGTTCGACGGCGGCGCGGGCGTCGTGGGGTGTGAGGGCGTAGAGCTGGATGGACCGCGGGTGTTCCTGGGGGCCGAAGGCGGCCTTGAGCTGGGAGGTGGTGTTGCCCTCGACCAGGCCGCGGGCCCCGACCATCTCCGAGACGTAGAGCCCCGCGGCGAAGCGGCGGCACAGGGTGCGGAAGGCCACGTTGGTGACCCCGGCCATGGGAGCGAGCACCACCGGGGGTGTCACCGTCAGCGGCCCGAGTTGCAGCTGCGCGGGAGCGGTGACGGCGGGCCGGAGGGCGTCAGGCAGGGTGGCGGTCATGGCCGCAACGCTACTGGGTGCGATCGGTCGCGATCGACGGTGGCGCGATCGACGGTGGCGCGATCGACGGTGGCCCGATCGACGGTGACGCGATCGACGGCGTGCACGGTCGTCGGCGCTGCGCAGCACCTGGCACCCTGCAGGGTGCGGTGACGACGGTGGGAGGGTGGTCGATGGGCGAGTTGGTGGTGGTCTTCCCCGTGATCACGGGGCTGGCGCTGGTCATCCTGGTGCTGCGGCTGCGCGCGCCGGATCGGCGTCGGCCCCCGGCTGCCGCCGTGGAGATGCTGTCGGTGACGCTCACGGCCGGACTGCTGGTCGAGCTGACCCTGGCCGGCAGTGGCTGGGCGCAGATCACGGCGACCACGAGCCTGTACACCCTCTTCGGGGCGACCGTGGCCTTCATGCTCGCGATGGCCCGTGTGGTGGCGGCCGTTGTCCGGACCCGTCGACCGCAGCAGGTGCCCCTCGATGCGGTGGTGAGTTTCGGTGCGGTGTCCGCCGTGGCGGCGCTGCTGTCCGGGGCCATGGTGGTCGCCGCCTTCGGATGGGTGGTGGCGGCGGTGATCGCGACCGTGGCCGTGCTGCGGGCGGCTGCACGTCCGTGGACCGCGGCCGAGGTGCTGCGCCGGTGGCGGTTCGACAACCAGCAGCGGCGGGGCCTTGGGCCCCGCCGCTGCTGATCGTACGGGCGCGAATCAGCCCTTGGCTCCACCTTGGACCCTGGCGAGGTTCTCACCGACGTCGCGCATCCCGAGGCCGATCAGGACGAAGATGACCCCCATACCGAAGGCCATCGCAGCGACCCCGAAGGAGAGCACGGAGGTGAACAGCGACGCCTGCAGGAAGGAGGCGTTCTGTGCTGTTGCCCGGCGCTCGTCATCGCGGTCGAGTTCGGCGTAGGTCAGGCCGCCGGTGATCTCACGGACGTTGCGGTCGATGGTCTGTGCCTGGCAGTAGGCGGAGAACGGCCCGTTGACCTCCGAGCCACCGAGGCAGGTGGCATCCTCGGAGAGGGTGATGTTCTGGTCGCTGAGGGTGCTGCTGACCAGGACCCAGGTCCCGATGCTGGCCACGATGAGCAGCACGCCCAGGCTGATGGCACCGAGCGATGCGAGTTTGCGGTTGTTCATGGGGTACTCCAGGTAGGTGTGACGGGGCGGCGTTGGTGCCGCCGCGTGCGGCTCCCTGCCATCGGTTGCGCTGCCACGCCCCGTCGGCGAGGCTCCCCCGCGCTGCCGTGGTAGAGGCCGGCCGTAAACTATCGGTACGCCGGTACTACTTTGTGGGTGCATGGTGCTCTCCACGTAGGGCAGAACGTCCCGATCTGGGGTGCTTTCCCACCGCGTGAGGGGATAAGGTCCACGTCAGATCCACGGCAGCGAGGGAGAGCGGTGGTCGGCGACCAGCCAGGCGCAGCCACCTCCGTGCCCCTGCTCGCGATGACCGCGGCGCAGGAACTGGTCCTCCCGACCGTCCGTGAGGTGCACAGAGCGGTCAGTGACGCGAGCTTCCGGTGGACCGGTCCTCTCGGTCGTCCGGTGCAGCGGGTGGTCGAGCAGGCGACCGATACCGCCTACCTGGGGGTGCAGGGTGTGCTCGCCGCTGTCACCGCCGGCCTGCGTCGGGTGGCGTGCGCGCCGACACCCACCTCCGGGCGTGCGGCACCACCCACGCGCCGCGCCACGCGGACCCGTGCGATCGCCGCGGGGGTGGTAGATGCAGGTGTACGCGCGCGTGCGGGGCTGTCGCCGGCGCCGATGTCGCTGTACCTGGCGGGCCGCCCCGAGCCGGTGATGCCCGAGCAGCTGCCGGCCGTGGTCCCCGGCGCGGGCGGCCGGCTCGTGGTCTTCGTGCACGGCCTGGTGGACACCGAACACGTGTGGTACGGCGGGTCGCAGGGCCCCAGCCTGCCGGCCGTGGCGGCTGGCAGCGGGGCGCAGGTGCTGCTGGTGCGTTACGACACCGGCCGCAGCATCGGTGGCAACGCTGCGGACCTGGCCGAGTTGCTCGAGCGGGTGTTTCGTGCCTGGCCGGTGCGGCTGCGGCGGTTGGTGTTGGTCGGCTACTCCATGGGCGGGCTCGTCATCCGCGGAGCGACACAGCAGGCCGAGGGTGACAGCCGCCTGTGGCCGTCAGCGGTCAGCGATGTCGTGCACCTGGCGACCCCCCACCTCGGGTCCTGGTTGGAGAAGAGTGCCAACGTCGCCAGTTGGACGCTGCGGCACGCCTCCGCGGTGAGTGCGCCCTTCGGTCATGTCCTGGACCGGCGCTCCGAGGGCATCAAGGACCTGCGCTTCGGTGCCGTGGGAGCCGCTGGCCACCCGCCGGTGACCGACGGCCTGCTGCAGGGGTGGCACGTCCCCTCACCCTGGCCGAGCACCACCCGCCACCATCTGGTGGCGGGACGGCTGCGGCCCCGGCCGGGCCACCCGCTCAACCTCGTTGTCGGTGACGCCCTGGTACGTGCCGGTTCCGCCCGCGGCGTCGGCGCGTTGCGCGCGGTTCCGGGTCCGGCCCCCGCGAGCTACCACGAGGTGGCGGCGGGTCATCTCGATCTCGTCCGCCACGCCGAGGTCGCAGCCGTGTTGCGCACCGTGCTCAACGAGCCTGTGACGGCGGCGCTCACAGGAAGCCGTGCCGGGTGAGCCAGCGCAGTGCCACCCCGCCCTGCAGGATCGGCAGGTAGAACACGATGCCGCGGTAGGTCACCGTGGCGGCGAAGGCGGCTGCCTCCTCGACACCGAGCACCACGAGCAAGCCCGTCATCACGGCCTCCGCCACACCGATGCCGCCCGGCACGGGCACCACCGCCTGGAGCAGCCCCGTGGCGATCACCACCACCAGGGCGACGCCGAGCCCGAGGCCCTCGCCCAGGGAGCGCAGCACCAGCCACAGCACCAGGGCACGCACCACCCGGGTGGCGAGGTTGCCCCCCAGCAGCCCGAGGGCCCGGTTCGGCTCACCGACCACGGCGCGGACCGCCTCCCACATCGTCGCGACGACACCGCGTACCCAGGCGCGCGCGGGGCAGCCGTAGGACCACCACGGCGCCGGCAACGACGACAACAGCCAGCAGGACCGTCAGGCGGCCCAGCGCGAGCTCGGTGCCCGCGATGTCGACGCCGAGGTCGAGGTCGCTGAAGGTGAAGGCCACGGTGAGGACGACCACCTCGACGACAACCCCGGCAACCGCGTCCATCGTCCCCTGGGTCAGGGATGCCGCGGGGGCCACACCGAAGCGGGACAGGAAGGTGGCGTTGGCGGCGATCTGCCCGGTCACACCCGGGGTCGCGATACCGATCAGCTTGGCGGCCACCTGCAGGATGATCAGTGGGCGGAACGGCAGCATCGCCGGTGTCGCGAAGGACATGCTGGTGGCCTCGGTGACGAACACCGCCTGCCCGATGACCCAGGCCAGCAGCAGTAGCGTCCAACTGGCACCGCCGAGTTGGTTGGCAACGGACGCGAGGTCGATCCCAGCGAGCGCCGGGATCAGGCTCATCGCCGCCAGGGTCCCGAGCGCCGTGGTGACCAGCGTCCGCGGGGGGATGCGGCGCAACTCCACCGGCTCCGGGGCTGCGGTGTCGAGCGTGGTGACCAGCGCTTCGGTGAGCTCCGCAACCAACGCCTTCGGTGCAGCGGCCAACCCACGAGTGTCCGCGGTCATGGCAGGGAGCTGGAGGTAGGGGAGCGCGTCGCGCAGTGGATCGGGACCGAGCCCGCGCGTCGCCGCGGCGACGGCTCGTTCCACCCCGACCAGCGCCGCGGTGGTGAACAGCAGCGACACGACGTCACGGGCGCGCTCACCGGAGGTCGCTGACAGGGTTGCTGCGCTCCAGTCCTCGATCCGCAGGTCGTCGTCGTCGTCGACGCGGATGCGTGCGGTGGTGAGCGCGCCGTGGGCCATCCCTGCCGCATGCAGCGTGCTGAGGTCGCGCCAGAGCTGATCGAGCAGCTCGTCCGGCACCTCCTCCGGCCGTGAGCGGTCCAGACGCCGACCGCCGGTGGTGACCACCAGCAGCGCCAGCTCCGCATCGGGTGCGCCGGCGGTCAGTACCCGCGGCACCGCGACGCCGGCCCGCTCCGCCCAGATGGTGAGCAGCGCCTCGCGTTCGACGCTCTGCAGGCGGGAGAAGGTGCAGCTGCGGCGCTGTTCGCGGTACCACAGGGTGCGCCACAGCTTGGCGAGCAGTTGCTGGTCGGTGGCGTCGCGTCCGTAGACCTTGACCAGGACCGGTTGACCGTCGGGGGTCCGGCCGAGCACGGGCCGGACCCCCCAGGACCGGGTCGGCGGCACGGTCAGTTCGGTCAACGGCGTGGCGAGCTGTTCGAGACCACGGGCGACCGCGTCGAGGTGGGGAAGTCCGGTCGGTGCCCCGACCAGGAGGAAGGTGGTGCCGACGGCCATCATCCCCACGCCGACGGCACCCAGCGCATCGCTGGGCAGTCCGAAACCGAGTCCGGCGCCAGCCAGCGCCGACAGGCCCACGATCGCCCAGCCGACACGTCGCAGCGGCACCACCAGGTGCGGTGATGCCGCGAGCAGCAGCGCCGTGGTCAGGGCGATGCGGAACACCGGTGTCTGTCGCTCCGGCCGTTGCAGGCCGAGCTCAGGGACGACCTAGGGCCATGCGCCGTTGAACACCCGTACCAGGATGACGCCGAGCACGGCCGCTACCAGGCTGGCAAGGAGCACGTCGCGGAGTGCGTCGCGATGGGCCCGTCCACCTCGCAGCAGCAACACCAGCAGGAGCAGGCCGTAGAGGAACGCGAAGGAGTACACGATCGACAGCGGGTCTCGGCTCCAGGCGGGGAGTACGTCCACCAGGCCGGCGAAGGCGCGGTTGACCGGCCCCAGGCGTTGCTGGTTGACCACCGCCCACAGCAGGAGGAGGGAACCGAGCACGATGCTGGTGACATCACCAGCGCGCCGCACACGGGGCTGCTGCGGTGCGGAGACGAGGAAGCGCCCCTGCGCCAGGCGCTCTCCCTGGACAGCTGTCACCCGTTCAGTGCTCCCAGGAGCTGCGCAGCGTGCCGCGACGGGCCTCCACCGAGCGCAACTGCACCGTCAGCCCGGCGAGCGCCAGCGCGAGGTAGCCGGCGGTCCACCACCAGGCGAGGTCGAGCTGTGCGGTGGTGTCGGGGGCGGTGAGGTCACCGGCGTCAAGGGTGCCGCTGAGCAGCAGCACACCTGCGAGCACCGCACTGGACCCCGCGAAGGCGCCCAGGATGGCCAGCAGCAGCATGGGGAGATCGCCCACGATCGCCAGCAGGGCCAGGAGCGCACCCACGGCGAGCCCCACCACCACGATCACCCACGTCCATGGCACGCCGATCGCCACCATCACCGTGGAACCCAGGGAGAAGCCGATGGCCGCCATGCCGATGACCACCGACACGGCGTAGTAGAGGTAGGCGACGAGGCCGAAGACCAGGGCCAGACCTCCAGCGACCAGCCAGGCGAGGGCGCTCGCCAGCAGGCCCTCTCCGGTGACCGCGGCCATCAGGCCCGCTCCCACCAGGAAACCGGCGAAGGCGCCCCAGAGGGCGATGACCGCCCGCAGGGCCGCGTAGCCGGCGAAGCACAGCAACCCGCCGACCAGTATGGCCAGCACGCCGGTGACCAACTCGACCACGGCGACTCCTGTCGTGCGTCAGCGCTCGCTTGCCGGGGACGTCAGATCGGCGTCGTCCGGGCGGGAAAGGAGGGCACGCGCCTGCTCGACGGTGGCCTCCGCGGCGGCGCGGACCTCATCTGAGGCTGGCTCCGTGAGCCGCGGCGCCAGATCATCCACGGCCGCCAGTGCGGCTGTCGCGATCACCCGGGAGCCCTCGGCGAGTTCGTGGGCCACGCCGCGCATCCGTCGGGCCACCGCCACCGATCCCCACCGGCCCCCGTCGACGTCGGCCTCCAGGTGGCGTTCAGTGGCCTCGGCGTCCCAATAGGTGGCTTCCTCAGCGCTGATACGCGCGATCGTGCGCAGTCGTGCGAGGAGCCGCGAGGCGTCGTTGAGGGGCAGGGGTTCCCGGACCGCACGCTCACGCTCCAGGATCACCAACGCCTCGAGGACGACGGCGGCATCGGTGGGATCGAGGTAGATGTCCCAGATCGAGGTGGTCATCACGAGGCGGGCCTTGGCTGTGGCGCGATCGCCGGGGGGCCGGCTGGTGTGCACGACCCCCCTGTCATCCTACTCCTATCGGCTCTGCAGGGTTCAGCGCGCGCGGGCGTGCCGGCCACGGGCGCGGTTGCGCGAACCGGAGCTGCGACCGCGCTGGTTGCCGTTGCGCGCCTGCTGACCGTTGCCGCTGCGGTGTCCGTCCCGCCCCTTCGAGCCGCGCTGCTGCGTGCCGCCGGCACCGGACCGCTCGCCCGTGGGGGGTGCCGGCTCCGGGAGGACCTCGGCGTCCATCAAGGCGAGGTCGAGCTCGTGGAGGCCGTGCGGTAGTTCCAGCTTGCGCTGCATGCGGTGCACGTCGCGGGCCTCCTCACGATCGACGAGGGAGACCACCAGCCCGAGCGCCCCGGCCCGGCCGGTACGTCCGGAGCGGTGGACGTAGTCCTTGTCGGTGGCGGGCCGGTCGTAGTGCAGCACCAGGTCGACATCGTCGACGTGGATACCGCGGGCAGCGACGTCGGTGGCGATCAGGGCCTGGACATCGCCGGAGGAGAACCGGGTCAGGGCCTGCTCGCGTTGGCGCTGGGTGCGGTTGCCGTGGATCGCGGCCGTGGAGACCCCGTCCTGTCGCAACTGCTTGGCGAGCCGGTCCGCGCCGTGCTTGGTCCGTGTGAACACGATCGCCGGTCCCGTGCGGCCCAGGATCCGCCGGGTCAGTTGCCGGCGTTCGGGCCGCTCAACTGACCAGAACAGGTGACGGACATCGCCCCGGTCCTCCTGTGAGGCGGCGAAGCGGTGGGTGACGGGATCGCGCTGGTAGCGGCGGATAAGCACCTCGACGTCACCGTCAAGGGTGGCGCTGAACAGCAGGGTGCGGCGTGTCGGTGCGGTGGCGTCCAGCAACCGCTTGACCGCCGGGAGGAAGCCCATGTCGGCCATGCGGTCCGCTTCGTCCAACACGACGAGGTCCACATCGCCGAGGTCGATCGCCCCCCGGGCGATCAGGTCCTCGAGCCGCCCGGGCGTGGCGATCACCACGTCGATGCGGGCGCGGAGGCGTTGCAGGTCCCGGTTGATACTGGTGCCACCGTAGAAGGTGGCCGCGCGACCGCCCGTCACCTCCAGCAGCGTGTGCAGGGTGGCGGCGACCTGGCTGGCCAGCTCACGGGTCGGCACGAGCAGCAGTGCACGCGGCCGACCGGGGGCGCCTCGTCCCACGCTCATCGCGACGGGGAGCGCGAAGGCCAGGGTCTTGCCCGAGCCCGTCGGGGCCTCGCCGCTGACATCACGGCCGGCCAGGGCGTCGGTGAGGGTGAGCTGCTGGATCGGGAACGGCTCGGTGAAGCCGAGCTGCTCGAGTCGGTCGCACAGCTCGGTCGAGACGCCGAGCTCGCGGAAGGTCGTGGTCATGGGATCTCCGGTGGTGCGCCTGCGCGCGGGAGTGGCGCCACCTCGTGGGCGGCGGCGTGGAGCGGCCGCGGCGGCTGCCGTCGTCGATCTGCGCGCCGGTCGGAACCGGTCGGCAGGGGACCGCTGGTGCGTGGTGAACACGCAACCGGGGTCGAGCGCAGCGGGCTGCCGCGAGCGGTCCGGGGAGGGGTCAGGTCCGGCGGTTGGCCCTGCAAGGGGCGCCGGTCGACCTCGTCGTGTTCCGTGCGGGTGGGGCAACACGTATCTGGGTGCCGAAGGGGAGCCGAGCACCGCACGTAACGGGCACCGTACCGGGCTGAGCGGTTGCGTGGGCAGGGTTGCTGCGGGCGATGCCGCGGAGAGGGTGCGATGTGCAGGGAAGACCCGCGGCCTGATCGGCGTTCAACCAGGCAGGCAGCTGCACCTGCTGCACCTCTTCTCACTCGGAGCGACCACGTGACCGACCTCATCGCCCCCTCCGGCACCGTGCGTGTCCTGACAGGAGCTTCCGGCGAGCAGCGTCGTGCGGGCCAGGGCACCGCGCCGAGCCGTGTCACGGTCACCACCGACGGCGATGACCGCAGGAGCCGCGCGGTCGTCGAGGCCATGGAAGCGCTCCAGCGTCCGGGTCTGGAGGTCGTGGTTCGGGACGCCCGCGAGGAACCAGCCGCGGCGCAGTTCCTCGACGGGTTGGTGTGCTGTGGGCCGGTGACACCGGTGGTGACCTGCGGCGGACTGCTGCTCACCGCCCCCACACCCGCCGAGGCGGTCCTGGCGGTACGCCGGGTCGTGCCGGGCAGCGTCGGCTGACTCCTGCGCGCAGGTGGTGGTGTCACGGTCGCATCGCACCGCTGCACTGCTCGCGCTGCGCGGGGATCCCAACACGGAGCGGGCCGAGGAGTCGCTAGCGTTACGGCCGTCTGCTCCGTTCCGCTCCCGTGCCGCAGGCGCTGGCCGACCTGGACCTCGCCATGTTCGACAAGTCGATCGATGCCCTCGCGCCGGGTGACGTCCTGGCCCGGACGGTGTTCGATGCGGGTGGTCGACCACTGCTGAAGTCAGGCACGACGCTCACCGACAGCTACATCGAGCGGCTGCGCCGGCGCGGCTACGCGGCGGTCGCCGTCGGAGACGGTCTGGCGGACGACATCGTCCCCGAGACCCTGGTGAGCGAACAACTGCGTCACACCATCGCCACCCACGTCGGCGGCATCTTCGGTGAGGTCGGCGAGGTAGCGCGCGAGCGGGGACGGGGCGAAGGTGGGGTCGACGAGGCGGTCGAGGACCTCGG
>LKMJ01000367.1_pt1 | contig 33222 bp, 38 predicted proteins | sample 643391 | NCBI WGS metagenome assembly LKMJ01 (sample SAMN04112250, study PRJNA286221) | soda lake metagenome | biome: soda lake; feature: Kulunda Steppe; material: water; isolation source: sample PL-Br10 brine of Picturesque Lake | place: Russia: Kulunda steppe | collected 2010-07 | reverse complement strand
TGAGCTTCGACCGGACGCTCTTCGAGGAGTATTCCGAGATATACAGCGCCGTTGCGGTCCCGATCGGGATCGATACGAAGGCTGCGCCGATCGTAACCGCGAGTGTTCCGAACGCGATCGGGAGAATTCCGTGGGCTGGCCTTGCGTGATTAGGTGCCCACCGTGTTCCAGTGAAAAACTCCGCGAAGGTGATTTCGCGCTCGAACGGTTCACCGAGAAACAGCGCTTCGCTGAACCGCGAAGTCCAGAAGTAGCTCGTCGCGTTGTCGAGCAAGACGAAAAATATCGCGAGCGTCGTGAGGACGGTGATGGTGGCACAGCCGAACAGCACCCGCCTAGCGCGGCGGTTTTCCACCTGATCGGCCTGCGTGCCACTCCCTTTGGTTATGCCCGGTCCTGAATCCGTTTCAGTGCTCATTCTCGGTCCCTATGCGCGGTGAACGGTGAGGTCATCAGGGCTGGAACCGACTTCGTCCAGCCAGCTGTCGATCTTTTCGTGATTTTCATCGGTGACCGCATCGGGTGCGGCGAAAAAGCCCTCGTCGCGGGCGTACTCCTGTGCGCCGTTGGTGTAGAACCGAGCGAACGAACCGACGAGATCGGTTCGCTCTTCGAGGCTTGCGAGGTTGAAATACGCGAAGAGTGGTCGTGCAAGCGGCGAGTAATCACCGGATTCGACGTTTTCCCGCTGAGGGAGGAAAAAGCCGTCTGTCGAGTCGCTCTCGACCGGGACGGCCTCGATCGGCTGGTCGTCCTCGATCGCTCGGAGGTAGCCGACGCCACCCCAGCCGAACCCATCGACGTTGTTCGCGACCGCGCCCATGATTTCGTTGGTCTGGCTCGTCGCCGAGTAGTCATCTCGGATCAGTCCGATCTCGCCGTTGATCGCCCGGGTGAAGTAATCGAACGTCCCCGATGCGCTATCCCGGGCGTGGAGCGCGATTTCACGGTCGGGCCACTCCGATCTGATATCGCTCCACAACTCGACGTCGGACTCGAACGTCCAGACCTGCTCCAGTTCGTCCAGCGTGATGTTGTCGACCCAGTCGTTTTCCGAATTCTTGACGACCGCGAGCCCGTCGAGGCCGACCTCGAGGTGATCGTAGTTGACGTTGTTCTCGTCACAGAGTCCGATCTCCTCGTCAGTGATGAGTCGACTCGCCGACTGGACGTCGGAGTTCTGTCGGCAGAACTCCTGGAACCCGGCACCGGTTCCCTGTGGGTCGACGTCGACCAGCACGTCCGGGTACTCGTTCTGGAAGTTTTCGCCGGCCCAAGAGGTGATCGGCGCGACCGTGTTCGAGCCGGAAGCATCGATAGTTCCGGAGAGTCCACCGCTGTTGCCACCACCATTACCGCCGCCGTTGCCGCCACCGTTTCCGCCGCCATTGCTGCCGCCATTACCGCCGTTTCCGTTGCCGGAACAACCGGCCAGGACGAGCGCGGCGGCCGATCCGGCGCTTGCGAGAACGCTGCGTCGCGATGCGAGTTCGGATGGGTTGGGTGCCATCACCTGAGCATATCCGAGATTGGTATAAGTAGGATGCTATGAGGTCTGTAGATTGGACTGTATCAATATATTTTGCCACGTATCTCTATATACTCTCTATAGTACAACGTTTGGGTACAGTTGACACAGCCGGAGATCTCCCGACCGGAACTCCGAACGAACCCGTTATACCGCCCGTGGAACAACACCGATCATGACGAACGGATCGCCGGACGGCCCGACCCGACTCGGCGGTGCGGGGATCGGCTCGATCGGCGGCGGCCTCACGCTCGGCGCCCTCTCGCTTTTCGTTCCGTACGCTTTCGCCGCCGCCGGGACGCTCGGGGTCGGGATCGCCGCGTGGCTGTTGAACCGGCGGAAAACCGGCAGCGGAACCGGCATCGGACTTGGCTGTGGTGCCGTCGGCTCGATCGGCCTCTTCGAGGCGTTCGGGTTCGGGCTCGGTATTTCCCCGCTCGCACTCGCCGCGGTCGCCGTCGGAGCAGGGGTTATCGACATCGTTCTCGGAGGGGTTTTCGGGCGGCTGAGCGGGTCGAAACACTGATCAATCCGGGTCATTAGCTCTCCCGTCACCGGCAGGATTTCTACTGTTCGCGCCACGGAACCAAAATCCAGCCGATCACCGAGCTGGCGAAACCGATAGTGGTTTCAGGACAGCTACTTACGTGTCGGAACAGAACGGATGTTTGATGGGTGTTTCCATCGCATACGGTGACGATACGACGCTCAACTTCGCGTGGAACGAGGCCACCGGTGCGATAGGGGATTCGGTTACGGTACTTCCGTTCGTCGTCGCGATCGCGGTGTTGAGCGATCTCTCCCTGGCGGTGATGCTCGTCTGGTTCGGCGTGTTTCAGATCGTCTGGGGGCTATATTACGGTTCACCGGTCTCCGTCGAACCGATGAAGGCGCTCGCCGCGCTCGTCGTCGCCGGGACGATCACGGTCGGCGAGTTCCTCCTCGCCGGGTTGATACTCGCCGTCGTCCTGCTCGTGATGGGGGCAACCGGAACGCTCGGTCGCGTCGGAAAACACATCGGAACCCCGGTCGTTCGCGGGGTGCAACTCGGCGTCGCGCTGGTACTTTTAGAGACCGGACTCCGGATCGGCGCGTCGGATCACCGGCTGGCCGGGCTGGCTGTCGGCGTGGCGGTCGTCCTCGTCGCGCTCGGCCACTGGAACGTGACCGCGATCGTCGTGTTGGCACTCGGCGGTCTGATCGCCGGCACACAGACGGGGATCCCGTCGCCGTCAGTGCCGTCGAGCGAGGGGTTCTTCCTCGTTTCTCACGCCACCCTGACGCTGCCGACGATCGAGGCGACGCTCGCCCAGCTGGCGATGACGATCGGGAACGCCGCACTCGCGGCGTCGGTGCTTTTGTCCGATTACTTCGATCGGGACGTCTCGCCGGACGAGCTCTCGACGAGCATGGGGGTAATGAACCTCGTTTCGATCCCGTTCGGTGCCCTGCCGATGTGTCACGGGAGCGGCGGTATCGCCGGCAAATACGCCTTCGGGGCTCGGACCGCCGGTGCGAACGTCCTCCTGGGTGTCGGCTATATCGTCGTCGCGCTTTTCGCCGTCGGGTTCGTGAGTACGTATCCGGTCGCGGTGCTCGGTGTGATCCTCGTCCTTATCGGCCTCCAGCTGGCCCGAACGAGCGTCCGGGAGACCGAGGCGTACCCGCTCGTTTTCGGCATCGGCGCCCTCGGCCTCTTCATCAACCTCGGCGTCGCCTTCGTCGTCGGCGTCCTCGTATATTTGATCGCACGGCGTCGAACGGATCGGTTCGGACACTGAGGGGCGGGCGCGTACCGGTGGCCCTTTTCAGTCCGGGATCGAACGGATCCCTATGCTCCGGTACGTGACGACGAACGACGGCAAAGTTCGCGAGGCCGAGGAGTACCTCGGCGACGACGTGGCCGCGTTGAACTACGACTACCCCGAAATACAGGCCGACTCGCTCGAGCGGGTCGCGGCCCACGGTGCGAGGGACGCCTACGGGCACGCAGACGAGCCCGTCATCGTCGACGACGCCGGACTGTACATCGAGGGCTTCGAGGGATTTCCGGGTCCGTACTCGGCGTACGTCGAGAACACGCTCGGGGTCGATCTGGTCGGCGAGATCGCCAGACGCGAGGACGCCACGCGGGCGAAGTTCAAATGCGTGATCGCCTACTGCGACGGGGAGCCGTTCGAGGCCTCGCCGGAGCCCGTCGATACTGACGATCGCCGGGGACAGGATCTCTCGGCCGACGAACGGGCCTCGGCCGTTACCGACGACTCAGTTGCCAATGGCTCCGTGCCCGTGAAGCTCTTCGTCGGTGCCGTTCCGGGCCGGATCGTCGAACCCCGCGGCGACGGCGGGTTCGGCTACGACCCGATCTTCGAACACAGAGAGAAGACGTTCGCGGAGATGAGCGCCGAGGAGAAAAACGCCGTCTCCCATCGAGGACGGGCGCTCGCGAAGTTCGCCGAGTGGTTCGCCGACCGGTAGCGTCGACGGCGGCCGGGCCCGGACACCTCACGCTCGCGGGTCCATGTCGGGGCCGGGGTAAGAGGCTTCGAACGTCGTCTCGTACGCCGTTTTGGGATCGAACACCGCGACGAACGCCGCCGGTGTCCTGACGCTTACGTTCATCGCTGCCCGGAGGCTCGCCCCGGCCTCGGCGCTGCCGAGTCGTTCGTCCATCGAGATCACGTGCATCGCGTCGCCCCGATAGGCGGCCGCGAGTGCGGGGTGATCCGAAGGCGGCTGTTCGACGGTCACGGCCAGATCGTCGATCGCCTCGCGCCAGTCGTCCGCAAGCGTCGAATCAGCGAGGCTCCGGATGACCGCCTCGGCATCCCCGAGCAGCGGATCGGTCGCGACGAGATCGAGCCACGAATGTGTGCGGACGAAATCGATCGCCGTCCGCGAGGTACCTCCGACGAGTAGATCCGAAGCGAGGACGTCCGCGTCGGCGACCAGCCGCGTGTAGTCGGGGGTCGAACCGTTACCGCTCATCCCGCCTCGTTTCGAGCGTCTCGCGTATCTCCTCGTCCGTTACGTCCCAACAGCGTGCTCGCTCGAACAGCTCTGCCCATGACATACTCCGAACGACTCCGCGTTCGGACAAAAGCCTGTCCCGCAACGGCCGGCGAGTTCGGAGCTTTCGTACCGCAAGCGATCAGCGGATAGGGAGAATCCGAATCGTCCGAAGCGATGATCACAGCGACGAACAGGGCCGCCATGTGTTACGTCCGTCTGACGTAGATTTATGTCGTTTTGTCCCCTGTTTTCGATGGGTGCACACTTTCTTCCGATCGATTCCCATCGCTCCCCACGCTCGCACGTGGGACTTATCAGTTAGATTCCGCTCGACATCCGGATTCAATCGGGGATCCGATCGTGAGAAGCCGCCTCAGTCTACGGGAAGATCCTCACGCCACGGGAACTTCGATGAGCGACATCCCGTCCCCGACGGCGCTCTGAATGGCCCTACGTAGTTCCGCGGGCGACTCCGGCCGATAGCTCTCGATCCCGAAACTGTCGGCGAACGTCACGAAGTCGGGGTTCGTCAGCTCGGTGCCGAACGACTCGCCGGTGTGAGCGGCCTGGTGCTCGGAGATAAGCCCGTAGTTTTCATCGTTGAACAGCAAGATTGTAAACTCACAGCCGATCCGTGTCGCCGTCTCGATCTCGGCGGCGTTCATCAGGAACCCGCCGTCACCGGTCGCCGCGACGACGTTCGCGTCGACCGCGAGATCGGCCGCGAGCGCGCCCGGAACCGCGATTCCCATTGATGCGAACCCGTTTGAGATGATGCACGTGTTCGGCTCGTAGGTCGGGAAGTTCGCCGCGATCGCCATCTTGTGGCTGCCGACGTCCGAGACGAGGACGTCCTCGGGCGCCATCACCTCCCGTAACACCGGAAGGACCGACCGCACGGTGAACGGTGAATCGGCGGTCAGCTCACGGTCTACGTCCGCAAGGATCCCCTCACGGTAATCCTGGTACCACCGGGATTCGAACGACAAATCCGCGTCCTGACAACGTTCATGGAGGCGCTCGACGGTCCGTTCGATGTCCGCGACGACCTCGAGATCGGGGTCGTACGCCTCGTACACCTCCGCGGGTTCGCTGTCGACGTGGACGAGCGGGGTTTCGCCCCCGTACCAGTCGTCGGGGTCGTGCTCGGCGATGTCGTAGCCGACGGTGACGACGAGATCGGACTCGGCGATGGCCCGTATCGGTTCGTCGTCTCCCCCCGAATCGAGCGTCATCAGCGAGTGCCCGTCGGCGTCGGAGACCGCCCCCTTCCCCATGTACGTCGACACGACGGGGACGCCGGTAGCGTCGACGAACTCCCTGAGCGGTGTTGCGGCGAGTGTGCGGACAGCACCGTTGCCGACCACGAGTATCGGTCGGCTCGACTCTCGGAGGTACGCTTTTATCCGGTCGAGCGCGTCGGGATCGGGTCCAGCGAACGACACCCGATCCCCGGGATCCATCGGACGTGTTGCGGTCTCCTCGGCGGCCACGTCCTCGGGGAGTTCGAGGTGGGTAGCGCCGGGTTTCTCGCGCTGGGCGACCTTGAACGCCTTCCGGACCGACTCGTGGACGATGTCCGGACTGTCGAGCTGGGTGTTCCACTTGGTCACGGCGCCGAACGTCCGGAGGACGTCGATCGCCTGGTGGCTCTCCTGGTGGAGGCGTTCGAGTCCACCCTGTGCGGTGATCGCGACCAGCGGACTCTTGTCGAGGTGGGCGTCGGCAACCCCGGTCAGGAGGTTCGTCGCACCGGGGCCGAGCGTGGCGAGACAGACCCCCGCGTCCCCCGTGAGACGCCCGTGGACGTCGGCCATGAACGCCGCCCCCTGTTCGTGGCGGACGGGGACGAACGTGACTGACGAATCCCGCAGCGAGAACAGCAAGTCCTCCATCTCCTCGCCGGGCAGTCCGAAGACGTGCTCGACGCCCTCCCGTTCGAGGCAGGCGGCGAGTAGATCAGAGACTTTCATCATTCCACCCAGACCGTCTTTCGGTTGACGAACTCGCGGATACCGTCGCCCGCGAGTTCGCGACCGTAGCCCGAATCTCCGACGCCGCCGAACGGGACCCGCGGATCGGACTTGACGAGTTGATTGACGAAGACACAGCCCGCGTCAATCCGGTCGGCGACGCGTTCGCCCCGCTCGCGGTCCTCGGTCCAGACGCTGGCGCCGAGGCCGAACTCCGTGTCGTTCGCGAGGTCGATCGCTGCCGTCTCGTCGGCGACTTCGTAGACCGCCGCGACGGGACCGAACGTCTCCTCGCTGTCGACCGGACACCCCTCGGGTACGTCCGTCAGTATCGTCGGCGGATAGAACGACCCCTCGCCGTCGATCGGTTCGCCGCCGGTGACGACCGTCGCACCCGCGTCGACGCTTTCCGTGACCTGTTCGTGGAGGTCCGACAGCAGTTCCGGTCGCGCCTGCGGTCCGATATCCGTTTCGTCGTCCATCGGATCACCGACGACGAGCGACTCGAACTCGTCGACGAAGCGGCGGAGAAACTCGTCGTAGACGTCGGTGTGGACGACGAAGCGCTTGGCCGCGATACAGGACTGGCCGCCGTTCTGGTTGCGTGCCTGGGTTCCCGTATCGGCCGCGGCGGCGACGTCGGCGTCGTCGAGGACGACGAACGGGTCGCTACCGCCGAGTTCGAGGACCGTCTTCATGAGGTGGTCGCCGGCGGTGGCGGCGACGGCTCGACCCGCCGGACCGCTCCCGGTCACCGTCGCCGCCCGAACGCGGTCGTCGGCGAGAACCGTTTCGACGCGGTCGGAGGGGATCAAAAGCGACTGAAAAACGCCCTCGGGATAGCCTGCGTCCCGGAACACCGATTCGATGGCGAGAGCACACCCCGGGACGTTCGAGGCGTGTTTGAGCAGCCCGACGTTGCCGGCCGTGAGATGCGGCGCGGCGAAGCGGAACACCTGCCAGAACGGGAAGTTCCAGGGCATGACCGCAAGCACCGGTCCCAGCGGTTCGAAGACCGTCTTCGCGGACGATCCCGGTGGACTGGGATGGTGGTCGGCTCCCAGGTAGGCGCCCGCGTTTTCGGCGTAGTGGTCACAGCACTGCGCACACTTCTCGACTTCGGCGACCGACTGTTCGATCGGTTTTCCCATCTCTCGGGTGATCGTCTCCGCGTATTCGCGTGTGCCGTCGCGAAGTGTCTCCGCCACGGATGCGAGGAGCTGTTCCCGGTCGCGCATCGGCCGTTCGCGCCAGTCTTCGAAGGCGTTGTTTGCCCGTTCGAGGGCGTCGTCGACCTCCTGTTCCGTGTGTTCCTCGTAGGAATCGATTCGCTCGCCACTCGCGGGGTCGATTGCGTCCATGTCCTCGGTACCGGGCAACGACCAATAGTTAGGAGTCCGGTATCCGGTCTCCGGGGGGTTAAGTTACGAATAAGGCAGGGGATCCCCGAGCGTCCGTATCCGAGAGTCACCACGTCACCGACAGCGCCGGCTGGATCGGATCCGGACCCGTCGAGCGCGATCGGAGATTCGAGACGGTTTTTGAAGTCCGAAGGTAGCTCTGGTTGGCATACATATCAATTATAATTATAAGACAGAAATTTTAAAATTGGCGCTAGGCGAGAAGATCTATGTACACTGGCAAATAAAGAAAACCGATCGATAGTCGATCGCGTGGAACGGACCGACCACTCAGGATTCGGTGAGATCGTGGTTCGACGTGCTGATAGACGCTTATCGCTGTAATCCGGTCTCAGAACGGTATCTCCGTTCCGGTGAGATATAAAAACCATCACGCCCGGGAACGCCGTCGACTCCAACACGAACGAGTTCTTTTATATCGGCTTCTGTGGGAGGGAGCAGCCCGCTTTTCCGGCGCTCTTTTCGGGAGCTCGCAGAGAAAGTGCCGGATGTCAAAGCAGTGATTACCGCCGATGATGCTCACAGTTTCAAGACAGCTCTCAGCCAGCTTGGCCTCCGAAACCAGATGTGTCACTACGGGATTTCGGCTCTATTAAATATACCATATAAAATATAATACTGTAAATTTATACTGTATCTTATTTTTATTTAGCCAACACCAGCGACCGTAGAAACTTGTTCCACGCACCCGCAGTTCAATGGATCATGCGTACCGTACCACGACCCCTCCTTCCGATTCCGGTACCGACGAATCCGGTTCGGTGTGTCCCTCGATCGGTATCGGCGGACAACTCGTCGTCGTCCGTTTGTTAGCCGGGCCGAGAGGCGTCATTAACGCAGCGTTTACGGACGACTATTCGGTTTCTCGCGTTGTCCTTCGTTTATATCGCGCTGCGTGCTGGATTTCTCAGTTGCTCGCCGCACCAGAAGACCGGTTGGGATTGAGACCCCTATCGGGCGGTCGCGATCGGTAGGCGACTCTATGATAACAAACATAACGCTGTTATTTAATTGGTGTTTTCTACCGTAGGCTACACCGTAACCAGTCACGCCGAGTCGCTTCGTCGATGTCGTCGCCGCTCCAGCACACCGCTTTTGCATCTCGCTCCGGTTATCGCGTCCGACATGACCTCCCGTGTGGGGTGGTTTCGCTCCCTGGTGGTATCCTCGACCCGATTCGAGGTCGCGGTACGTCACGGTATTACGGCTGGTGTCCGGCTGAGGTCGGTGACTGACAGAGTGCCGTTTCGACGAGGGTGCGGTGACCGCGCCGAAAACGCTCCGAAAGCGCCTGATGTGACACGTCGAAGTCGCTCGCCAGATCGTCCAGCGTGACGTCTCGAGGGATGTTGTAGTAGCCCGTCCGGAACGCTTCCGTGAGCGCCTCGTGCTGGCACGACGAAAGGCCCATGCCACCGTAGTTCACCGTATCGGAGACGCTGTTGATCTGGTGGATCGAGGGGTCGATCCCGTGTTCGCGCCAGTCGTCGTAGGCCGCCGATACCGACGCCTGATCGGGGAAGAGTATCCGGATTTCCCACTGGTTCGAGGCCCCATGGGCATCGAGTATGGTTCCGTTAGCCCGCGCGAAAATCTCGATGGCGGTCCGAGTCCTCGCACACCACTCGATGCGATAGAGAGAGCGTTCACCGTCCATCGACAGACGGGTGACTTCCCCTGTCGTCCCGTCGGCTCGAAGCGCCTCGTCCAGTCGGTCGAGTTCGGACGACGTTGCCCACAGCAACCGCATTGCTCCCTGCGATCCGTGCGAAGCGACCCTGATTGGTTCGAACGTTGCATCCGATACAGTATCGAACGTCTCTGTCAGCGCAAACCGGTCAGTCGAGAGAGTTACGTCTACGACAGTTCCCATATCCCAGCGTTGCGCCGATCTGCATATTAGTATGACTCGAATATCGGTCCCGATGGTTCGCACGAATCTCCGGACTGAGGGTATATTGCGCTTACCCCAGCCGACGACAGCGACGAGGAGACAGCCCGCGACCACCCGGCGGTCGCCCTCGAGGAGCACACAGTCCGCTAGGCGTTCTCTCACCGTACTTCTCTGACGCACGGAACTTGCCGTTCGGAGTTCGGGTACCATACGACGTATACGTACAGATCCCGGAGAAACACCCGGCACGCCGACGGCGTTCGGATATCCGATAGAGAACGGTAAATCCCGGGCGAAAACATCCTCACGGGCCTGCCGCCGATGACTACTGCTGCTCGTCGTGGACCGGGAAGGCTACTTCGATAGTCGCCTTGTACTCGGTGATCGAGTCGCCCTCGACATTCGCCGTGTAGTCATGTATTTCGATACCACGGATGTCGTCGACTGTCTTGCTTGCCTCGCTGACCGCTTCCTGGGCCGCGTCCTCCCACGATTCGGAAGAGGTACCCAGTACCTTGATGATCTTGACTGCTGTCATTGTGGTTCACGTCTATCTCTCCGGGGGAGCCTACTAACTATAGAGTGGCTAACGAATCATGGCCGGATTAACGGGGTCGTTATCCACGGGCCATCGATTCCGTGAAAGTCGCACCCGGCGGCGAGTACTGGCGGGATACGACCGCTTCAGTAGTTGAGGGGGTTCCGTTGCGGTATTACCGGACTCACGGACTCCGTGAATCGACAGACCCCGGGAGACAGCCTTCAGTCCTCTTCTACCGCGGTGATCGCCTCCTGGGGCGCACCGCAGTTCGGACACGATTCCGGCATGCCGTCATCGAGCTCGTCCATCTCGCCGCATTCGACACACCGCCACATCAGATACCCCTCACCGAACGCCTTACCGGGGAGTTCTTCGAGTTCGTTTCCGTCGACGTTCACCACTTCGGCCTCAAAGCCATCGTCGGTGAGCCCGCTAACGCGGCCAACAGGTTGCAGATCACTGTCATAAACTATCTCTCCTGGTTCGATCGACTCGTCGTGGCCACGGCTCTGTTCGTCCATAGTGTGGGATTGACATTCGTAGATATTCAACCTATCGGGGGAGGAAATCCATATCACGTCAGGAGGCAGTTCCCCGGTATAATACTGCCTTGCACACGCCGGCAGAAGTCGTTACTCGCCACACAGTCGAGAGATGGATATGTCGAAGGACGCCGTAAGATCCCGCGAACAGGGCATCGAGTTCGGATCGCTCGCCGAGGAACTCGAAGACGAGTCGTACCCACTTACCCACGACGAACTCCTGGATCGATACGGCGATCACGAACTCGAACTCGGCGACAGAAACACCGAGCTACGCGAGATACTCGCTCCGGAGAACGAACAGGAGTACCAGAACGCAGACTCCGTCCGACAGGCCATCTTCAGCATGGTCAGCGATGACGCCATCGGGCGCAAAGGATACAGCGACAGGGGCGGGAACCCTATCGAAGCCAACGGCGAGAAGAAGGACGAATCGTTCTGAATCCCCGCGCGATCGAGCCCGATCCGATATATACGGCCGGCAGTGGCAAGGAGAACCCTCAGGTTCGATACTCCCCTCGTCCTGGTTGATGGAAAACAACGTAACGCTGACGAACGACGACGAAGGGAAGGTTGTCGTGAACAACAGCGGTGAGGAGGTCGGTCGCGTGATCGAGGTCCATCGCGGGACCGCACACGTCGAACCCGATCCCGGACTGACCGACGCTATCAGGTCCAAACTTGGCTGGGGCGACAGCAACGAGGGGTTCTACCGGCTCGATGCAAACAGCATCGAGCGCGTCTACGACAACGAGATCCACCTCGACAGATAGCTCCGTTCGCAGGGTCCCCGCTGGCGTGGCATCGATCGGTTGTCCCGTTCGATGCGGTATTTCACGTCGGCGTTCGCGAGACGGCGGATGACTTATCACCGTTCGACGTTAACTCATTACATGGAAGTTCGTCCCGCGGAGTCGGCGGACCGAGAACGGATCGAAGCGGTCGCAAACGATTCGTTCCGGACGTCGTACTCGCTCAGTCCACAGCAGATAGAGGCGATACTCAAAACGGAGTTCGGCGACGCGACGCTGACCGAGCGCCTCGAGGATCCGAGCGTGGTCGTCCTCGTCGCCGAACACGAGATCGACGAGACGAAAGAGGTCCTCGGGTTCATCGACGTCACGGTCGGAGCGTCGCCGATGATCCGGTGGCTCCACGTCGATCCGGAGGCCCGGGGCGACGGTATCGCCACGGCGCTCGTCGATCGAGTTCGCGACGAGGCCGAGGGCCCGATTACCGCACGCGTTCTCGATGACGCCGTCGAGGGCGGCGAGTTCCTCGAGGAGTTCGGCCTCGAACGGGACGGGAACGACGAGATAGAGATCGGTGGCGAGGAGTTCGGAGCGACCCTGTTCACCGAGGGCGAGGGAACCGATACTTCGAACGAGCCCACCGTTTCGATCCCCGAGTCCGTCACCGTCGACGGAGCTGACCGGTCCGTCGATCGGGACGAGACCATTCCCGGCAGGGAAGCGCCCTTCTATTCGATCTACTCGGACGACGCCGAGGACGACCCCTACGGCTACTTCTGTTCGCAGTGCGGCAGTACCGACGTGTCCGCCGACGGGATGGACAGACTCGAGTGCGGGGAGTGCGGCAACGTTCATCTGGCCAACGAGTGGGACGACGCGTATCTGTGAGGCCGGTAGCCGACGAAATCGGGACGGGGAGTACTCAAGTGGGTAGTTCACCACCCACAGGGTTTTGATTCCGGAAACCCTCTTTCTGAGTCATGAGCCCACGAGTACAGACGGGTCTCTCGGGAATCGCCGGTGAGGGGGCCGCGTCATGAACATCGATCTGCGACCCCGCCAGTGGCGAGGGTGGGTTCCGGTCCCGGATGAGGACGGGCGGATCAGACTGATCCACTGGGTGTTGCTGGAAGCCGATCGGCTGGCGGTAACGGGTGCCCTGCTCACGGTGGTGTTTCTGACCTTCATGGGGGTCGCAACGGTATGGACCTTCGAGATGCAGGTAGTCTTGACGGAGACCGAGACGGTCCAGACCATCCTCAACACGTTCCTGAGCGGAATGATCCTGCTCGTCTCCATCGTGGTCTCGATTAACTCCATCATCCTCTCACACGACATCACGTCGATCGAAAAACAGGACGAGCAGATCCGTGGAACGGTGAACTTCCGACAGGATCTCGGCGAACTGAGCGAATACGGAGAGAGTCCGTCCGATCCGTCGTCGTTCCTCAGAGCCATGTCCCGAGTTATCAACGAACGTGCCCAGGCACTCACGGCCGAGCTAGACGGCGTCGAGAAGGAACTGGCCGAGGAGATCCGCGAACACGCCACCACCGTTGCGGAGGCCGCCGAACGCCTCGGGCAAGTGGATCAGACGTCCGGCGCGGAGTTCGCCGTCCTCTGGAAAGGGATCGACTTCGGCTACGGCCCGTTCATCGAGCGATCGCGGTCACTGGGCGCCGCACAAAGCACCTCCGGATCGTTCGAGGACCTCATCGAGGCGCTCGAACTGTTCGCCATCGGCAAGGAGTATTTCAAGACGCTCTACTACACCAGAGAAGTGTCCCGGCTGTCCCAGACGCTTCTCGTCGTCGCGCTTCCGGCCATCCTGTTCAACGCCTCGACGATCCTCGCGATCAACGGCGAGGTGTTCCCCGATCTCTGGATCCTGGGCCTTCCCCCGTTGCAGACGTTCGTGGCCGTTTCGTTCACCGTCTCGATCGCTCCCTACCTCGTGTTGACGTCGTATATGCTCCGGCTGTCGGCCGTTTCCAGGCTCACCTCCTCGGGCGGGATCTTCTCGCTCGAGTGATGGAAACCGGGGGAAGGAGCGCTCCTGAACCTCTGTCTCCCACCGTGGTTGAGGATCCCTCGAACTCGCATCCGTCCACCTCGCCGGAACCTTCTTGTATCAGCGCCGACATGATCGAATATGGTAGAAGCAGGAATCATTGGTTCGTTAGTTGCATTTGTTATCGCTCTCCTGATCGGCGGGCTTGCGATCTATATCAGCGCGCGCGTCATCGCTGGTGTCAACGATTACAGTCACGCCGTCATAACGGCGCTGATCGGAGCGATCGCGTGGGCGTTGGCTTCGTGGATCCCGTTGATCGGACCTGTCATTGCCCTGATCGTATGGATCGCCGTCATCAACTGGCGGTACCCCGGCGGCTGGGTCAAGGCCATCATCATCGGATTGGCCGCATGGGTTTCCGCACTCGTGATCCTCTTCGTCGTGAACTCGGTTCTCGGACTCGGAATCGGCGCCTTCGGGGTCCCCGGAGTATAGAGATAACAGGCCCATGTCACTAACAAAACTACTCGGAATCGGCTGGACAGTCTGGAAACTCGCTACCAAGCGGCTTGGGCCGGTCGGCGGGCTCGTCGCCGCCGCCGTCGCGGTTGTCGGTTACGCGTATCTGAGGCCCCGGCTCACCGAAAATCACCCCGAGCTAGCGAGGTTCCTGGAGTGATCCAGCCGATGGACGACCAGACAGACGCGTCGACCGTTGACCGTAGTTCAGACTCAACTCGGCACGCTTCCGGACGAGATCGGATACGGATCGGTGGTCTCGGTTCACACACCGCCCGAGAGGTGTTTCGCGGACTCATCGGCGGGCTGATCGCCTCGGTGCTGATGTCCCTGTATCGGTTCCCGCTCTTCCGGGCACTGCCCCCGACCTCGGAGTTCTGGGCCACGTACATCGGTGAGGAGGAACCGGAAGAGTATTTCCGAGTGGGACTTGTCCTGCACCTGCTGTACGGCACCGCCGCCGGTGGGGTGTTCGGACTCGGCTTCAGCCTGCTGGATTTCCGAACCGAGCGTGACCGTCGGTTCGGCGCTATCGCTCTCTCCCTCGGCTACGGCCTCGTGCTCTCCCTCTTCGGGACGCGCGTCGTGTTCGAACGGCTCCTCGACGAGGAGCTAGATCCGGACGAAGCAGCCGTGTTTCACGTCGGCCACGTCATCTACGGGCTGACGGTCGGAACTTGGCTGAGTTCGCGGGAGGAAAGCGGAGACGTGTACGAGTAGATTCTCGCGGGGAGATACTCCGAAGACTCGATCTGTTCCGTGGGCAGCCGGGTATATAACCAACTCAACCCAGTTCGTCCGTCGCCTCAAAGATCGGTACGAATGCCCCTGTTCGTTACTCCAGTTTCGGACCGTCAGGGGTCACGGAGTGCTGGGGGATCCGGATTCATCACCGGCAGTCCACGGGTGAATCGAATCACCCCGAACCACGGAGGGCACGTATTATAAATAATCAGTTATAATAGCTATAATGTCATTTTTACAGTGTATTTTGAGTCGGTGACGGAATCCGACTGAAGCGAGCTTCGACGATCGACTGCCGCCCGTATCCTCGCCGTGAAATTACTCGCACGATACAGTAGTTGGCCTGTCGCCGTACTGTCCACCCATCCTGCCATGTGATCTCAGCAAAACGCTCGCCTGCTGGGGTTACCTACTGGTAGGACTACTGAGAGAAGCAGCGTCGTTCGATTACAGGACTCAGCTCCTGCGGAGCTACTAAAAGAGGGTGCTGGTTAGAGGACGAGTGAGATGATCGCGAGCACGATGAAGATGATAACGAACCACTTCGCTATCGTCATGCTGATCCCGGCGACGCCGCTCGCGCCGACGACCGCCGCGATGATCGCCAGGACGAAGAACGCGATCGCCAGCTGGATGAATCCACCCGAGAACTGCAACGGCATTAGTTGAAGGGCTTCTATGCCGTGCGCCGACGCGCTGGATACTACCGATTCTTTCAGTGCCATACAGATAGTAACGTCTCTCGAACATATTGTTATACAGTGATTATAAGAACTCTTAGAGATCAACATAAACCGAGTTTCGCTGACGTGGGTGAGGGTGGACGTAATCGTCCCGCCGGTCGCGAGATACCATTTAGGGTAAACGAAACGACGCGGTGTCGTTTTTGACATCCAGACCGTGTGCGGCCGCGACTGCCGGGTATCCGTTAGGATGAGCGTAGAAAAAGAGGTTCGTCGATTCTCTCCTCAGGTCTGACATTCGATCCGGAGCGGGCTACCCGAGTTCATAGGCCGGTGACACCGGTGCGCGATGGAGAGGAAACGCAAGCTTAAAACACATTTCGTGCGGTCCCTACCCCCGACCCGGAACGGCTCACAGGCGGCCGGCATATCCGATAGCAACGCTCCTCGGAACGAGAAGCGATTTCAGTTCCAGCCGGAAAGAGCGGTGAGCTGGGCCGTCCCGTGCTTGAGAACTTCGTGGATTACGCGAGTGCCATGCGGGACGATCGTCTCACCTTCGAGTAATCCGCGATACATCACCGCGACTCCCGTTGCTCCACTTTGTTCAACTCGATCAGGAGTCTGAAGATCGCCTTCACGAGATTCGCGTCCACGTCGAATCGCTCGGCGTTCGCCCCCGCACGCTCCATCACCGCCTGTTCCTGGGATTCGTCGGTCGTCGGCAGTCCCTGTTCTCGTTTGACCGCCGCGATGCTTTCGGCGACGTAGGTGCGCTGAGCGATCTTTTCGACGATCTCTCGGTCGATGTTGCCGATCTCCGTTCGGAGTTCGTCGAGATTCATCTCGGCCGGATCGCCCCGGAACGAGTCTCGGTGCAGTTCCGGTTCGTCATCAGTCATTGTTCTTCCCCCCGGCGATCGTGTCGAACCGCTCTTCGATATGTCCTAGAGGACTGTCGACTGTTCGAACTCATTGGGTATCACTCGCTGTGGGAACTACAAATCGGTGGCGATCGATCCGGGGCGGTAGTGTCCGGGAATTACCCGGATCGAACCGTCCACGTGAACGAGGGCGGAGCGCCCGGATGTTTATTTGACCTGCGGCGGACGGTAATGTATGAACGAAAAGCGGACAGTCGTCGCCGGCTTCGGGATCCTCGTCGCCGGGATCGTCGGCTATATGGCGTACCGGTTCATCGCCGCGCTTACCGTTGCCGTCTTTCTGTACTACTCGACGCGTCGGTTTTACGATCTGCTCGGGCGTACCCGGTTGCCGAAGCCGATCCGTGCTGCGACGACGATCTCGTTTCTCGCGATACCGCTCGTGTTACTTCTCAGCTACACCGTCGTTCTGGTCGTCATCGAGGCGAGAGCGTTCATCGAAGCGTATCCTGTCTTCGAGGCGGCTCCGGAAGACGTCGCGTGGTTCGAAGACGTCGGTGAACTGCCAGAGTTGAGCATGGGCGGCATTCTGGAAGCGTACCGGCAGGGCGAACTCGACGCGTTCATTCAGTTCGCTACGGAACACGCGGCGTTCGTGACGAGCCTCGTGACGGGACTCCTCTTGAACCTGCTCATCGTCGTGGTGGTGACGTATTATCTCCTCATCGATGGCGCGAAGTTCCGGTCGTGGCTGTTGCGGTTCGACGACGACGCCATCGTTCGGGAGTACTTTGAGGCCGCCGACGACGAACTCGAGGCGGTACTTTTCGGGAACCTGCTCAACGTAATCGTCATCTCGCTCATCGCGATCATCGTCTTTCTCGGATACAACGCCGTCGTTCCGTCCGGTGCCGAAGTACCGTATCCGGCGCTCGCCGGTGCGCTGACCGGGATCGCGAGCCTGATTCCCGTCGTCGGGATGAAGATCGTCTACTTCCCCCTGGCGGCGTTCGCCGCAGTCCCGATCGTGCTCGACGGGGCCGTCGAACTCTTTGCGTATATCGTCGGGTTTCTCGTGTTGGCGATCGTGATCGTCGATACGATCCCCGATCTCGTCCTTCGGCCGTATCTCAGCGGCAAGCGGACCCACGTCGGGCTGTTACTGCTCGCGTACGTTTTCGGCCCGGTCGTGTTCGGGTTTTACGGGCTGTTTTTCGCCCCGATCGTGCTCGTGTTGGGTCTCACGTTCGCGGATACGGCGCTCCCGCGACTGCTGGGCGCGGAACCGCCAGAGGAGGGGCCACCGCCGAATCAGACGCGGATCGACGAGTTCTGACCGGCTGTCGTGGTCGGGACTTCGAGTTCCTCGATGGCCCCGGACTTCGGCCAGCATGGGTACTGCTATGTGGGACGGGTCGTATATTCGATCTGAACGCACCGGATGTCGAAGGAAGGAATCAACGGAGACCGTTCGGGTCTGTCCCCTGTTGCGCTGGGGTGGCTCTCTTCGATCGGAGTCACAACTCTGTTGATGACGGGTCTCACCGTCGCGTATCTCCGAACGCCCGGAACGGATGGATGCCCGGAGATGTCCTGGCGGACGGTGACCGAATGCCCGTGGTGGAACGAGTTCGTTTATAATGCCATGTTGGTCGGATCGATCGGGATCGTTGTCCTCGTTCCGCTGTTGGTCCTTTTCATGTTAGGCCGAGAGCTGTACCAGTAACACGTCCAGATCCAGGGGAGTCCATCGAAACAACGGCCGACAGAAGGGGAGTTAGATCGGTTAAACGACCGACTCGAACATCTCCGGGACGGGTCGTATATATCACCGTTCCGAACAACCGTTCATGGCCGGCATACTCTCACCGTTCGGATCCGACGACGATCCCTTCGACGGCTACGACGAGTTCGTCCCTGAGAACGTTCCGAGTCCGGACCGGTTCCTTGAAGGCCACGACGTGCTGTACGGAAAAGACCACGTCGCGTTTCACCGCCTCACGAGGGAGCTGTTCGAAGAGCGAACGGTGTACGACATGACGTTCGACTACAACCTAGCGCGACTCAACCTCGATAGCCGCCATCCCGATGCCGGGTTCCGGTACGCCGAAGAGCGATCCGACGCCGACGATACCGTCGAAGACAAACGAACCGAACGCGTCTTACGGGCGGATTTCACCCCAACAACGCCGTTCTGTCCACAGTCGCACACGCTGACGATCGGCGCGTTCCGCGCCTGGAACGGTCTTTCGGTTCGCCACGAGTACGACCTCGTCCGGGTCCGGACTGCGCCGATGCATCACGAGGAGGGATCGATCAACGACCGGCTCGAAGCACTCGAGGAGACGTACCTGAAAACCGGTGATGTGAGCGTGAAACTGGACGATCACTCGGAGGTCGGATCGCCGCCGGTGGAACGAGATATCGAACAGGAACGCTCGGATGGGACGTCCACGGACGCTCCGTTCTGATCGGGAGAGGAACGTGTTCGTCGGTGACCTTCGAACCCGGCTCCCGAAAGTAGGTGTGGTGGCGATCGACTACGGTAGATGACTCGTTGAAGGAGGTGAACGGCTCGAACAGTGACGTGGACGTTACGGTGTTTTTGTCCCAATATCCGAGATCGATCGGCCGCTGTACCACGACGAAGACCGTTCGTTCAGTTATGACCTCGACCAGCGACGGAGATGGCTCCGGATCGGAGACAGCCCGGATCACCGACGAGGTTCACGACACCTCGTGGTCTGTCAACCTCGAAAAACCTCGGTACGCAGACGACGTCGACCTCGCGGTCGACGACGCGCTCGAAGCGATCAAACACACCGCCTCGGGAAATTACGTGAACCTCGTTACCCACGCCGGACTCGGCCATCCCGACGAGTTCCTCTTTGCGGCTCTAGAGGAGGCAGCCGAAGCGATCGAGTGGGAGTACGTCGATCAGTGTGGCTGCGGCGGTCACGTGACCCGAGTTCACGTGGAATGATCTCGATCGGGAATTCGGAGCGTTCCCCTGGATAGACTGGCGGTTCAGATCAGTCTCCTCGAAGCGAACATTTTCGGGAGCACCGACAGGATCCCGGGGGACGAACCGATCGCGTATGGGTGCAATCCCCGGAAGCATCGATACGGCTAACCAGCCGCCGATGACCGTCCCGTTGCGGCATTTCGTGATCGGGCTCGGGTTTCTCGTCGTCGGGTCGGTCCTCGGGGGCGTCGACTCGGTCTCCGGGCTCGGTCGGCTCGCCCACGTCCATCTCCTGCTTGCGGGCTGGGTCTGTATCACGATAATGGGGGCGATGACGCAGTTCGTTCCCGTCTGGTCGGGGACGACGCTTCACTCACAGCGGCTGGCGAACGTACAGCTGTGGTTCGTAACCGTCGGATTGATCGGGTTCGCAGCCGCGTTCGTACTCCTTGAGCTGGTCTGGCTCGCGGTGTTCGGCGTACTCATGCTTTTGGGGTTTTGGACGTTCGTCTACAACGTCGCGCGGACCCTCAGGACGGTCGAGGAACTCGACGTCACCGAGCGCCATTTCGCCGTCGCACTCGGCTTCTTTCTCGCTTTGACGACGCTCGGTGTGCTTTTGGCGGTCGGTTTTACCGTACCCGTCTTTTCCGCTGTCGGCGTGACACACACCGGCGCTCTGAGCGCGCACGCGACAGTCGCCGTGTTCGGAGCTGTTCTGACGACGATCTACGGTGCGCTGTATCAGCTGGGGACTATGTTCACCCAGACCGACCTTCACGGGGGCGATCACCGGCTTCAGTCGATCGAGGAGGTGGGCCATCCGGTCGGCGTACTCCTGCTCTCGGGGGGACGGCTTTTCGAAATCGCCCCGATCGCACGGGTCGGCGGCGTCCTGCTTGTCCTTGCCGCGGTCTCGTTCGCCATCGTCCTGTCCCGGAAGCTCTACGGGATGCAGGTCGAACGAACGCCGATGCACACCCGGTATCTGGTCGCCGTTCTGTCGCTTTGGCTGTGGGCGCTCGTCTCCACTCCCGCCTGGATCTCCGCGCCGACCGCCCGGACACATCTGTTCGGAGCCGACGGGACCGTCCATCTGCTCGTTATCGGCGTGATCGGGTTCGTCGTGCTCGGAACGCTCTATCACGTTGTTCCGTTCATCGTCTGGGTACACCGCTACAGCGACAAACTGGGTCTGGAGGACGTCCCGATGGTCGATGATCTCTACGACAGCCGTCTGGCAGCCGCCGACGGTACGTTGCTTCTCGCCGGAACGGTTCTGCTCGTTGGATCAGATCTGGTCGGTACGGCCCCGACAGTCACCACTGTTGGGGGAATCCTGTTCGTCGCAGGTGTCGTCGTGTTTACCGCGAACATGCTGTCAGTGCTTTACCGCCACAGTCCAGACCCGATCGCTCGAGTCATTCTCGGTGGGCTGATACCACGAACAACCGAGTGAACGGTATCGGGGGATTCCACCGTTGACTCTTATAAATCAGTGAAGCAGACCCCACTGAGGTGACCTGCCCGGTTTTGCCAACGGCACGGTCGTGATCAAGTACGGTTCCATATCGCCATATATCGTTTATTGTCGGTGGGGAATCGGGCCGGAACGGCGGAACCAGAAAAGTACAACTCCCCGGGGACACAAACGTGACGTATGAGTCTCTCGCTGGAAGACGACTGCCCGAAGTGTGATGCCTCGGAGTTTTACAAAGCGGCGAGTATGCGGATCCAACTGGGAGTCAAAAAGAAGTGGCACTGTACGGGCTGTGAGTACGGCTACGTTACGATCAACGGGATCGACACCTCTGTCTGAACGGACCCCTATAAACGATTTATCAGTCGTTACCGGTTCTGTACTGACAGTGACTGCTGAGTTGCCACCGTGATCCGTGTGAAATGACGTCGAACCGGCTTCCGGACACGTCCAGATCCGGTCGGCTACTGCCCCGCGGCGTCCTTGCTTCTTGGCGACTTCACCGGTCCGATTACCACCGCGTACGGAACCGGAAGCGAGTAGATCCGAAGTTCTTCTCTCCCGATCTCGGTCTCGATAATCGAACACCGACACCCGGAAATCGAACACGAACCCCCGGGATAAGCTCGAAAAGTCGGGGCAGCCGAGATCGCAGTCGAGGGGACGAAGAGATCTATACAAAACGGCAGCTCATCCCGCTGATGAGTCATTCTGAGCTGGAGTTCAAGCATCGAATACCTCGATCGTCACCAAAGCTTTCGGTTTCGTACTGGGAGTTCGTACTTCTCTTTCCAGACGCGTGCTCTGAGTTTTTGATCGCCCGGACTCGCTCCGAGGACGAAATCAGACTTAGTAAAGCTGCCCCAGATGGCCACTTTCCTTCCTGATCAGAGGCGTAACTCATCGATCCGTACGGGAAAGATCTCAGGTGTTCGCCCTCTGTCCGGATTCGAACACACTAGTTCCCGACCGGATGAAAAGCCGGAACTGCAGGGGTCACGGGCTCTCGACGGTATCGAAACGCCTCGAGTACGATATCCAGCCGTACGAACCGGCATATATAAACCGTATGCTGGGATAGGAAATCAGAAATTCCGGACGAACGGTGATCCTCACGGGGAGAAGAGAACGGTCGCCCGAACGACGTTACTCGTCGTCGAGCGCCTGCCAGGAGAGACGTGGGTTCCGGGCGGCGTCGGCCTGATCGATCCGACGGGCGGCCGTTCGGTTCGGCGCGCTCTGGAGCGCGTCCGTATCGTCCGCTCGAACCGCGTTGAACGCCGCGGCGAGTTGATCGAGCGTGCGCTTGCTTTCGATCTCTGTCGGTTCGGTCATCAGCGCCTCGTCGACGATCTCCGGCCATTTGGTCGTCGGCGGGTGAACCCCGTAATCGAGCATCCGTTTGGCCGCGTCGGCGGCGTCCTGCTCGCCGGCGCTGGCGACGAACTCGTGGTGGAACGGCCTGAAGGGGATCTCGTAATCGATCCGCTCGGCGAGGTAGTTCGCGTTGAGGACCGCCTTGGCGCTCGCATCGGAGAGTCCCTCATCACCCAGTCTGGCGATGTAGGCGTACGCCTTCAAAAGCACCAGCCAGTTGCCCTCGTAGCCGTGGACCTTGCCGATCGAACGGTCCGGCGTGTACCGCTCGTAGCCGCCGTTGGACGGACGGACGTGTGGGTCCGGCAGGAACGTCGCGAGTTCCTCCGTGACGCCGACCGGCCCTGCACCGGGACCGCCGCCGCCGTGTGGGGTTGCGAACGTCTTGTGGACGTTGTAATGCATCACGTCGAATCCCATATCGCCCGGGCGACCCTGCCCGAGCAGAGCGTTGAGGTTCGCCCCGTCGTAGTACAACAGTCCGCCGACATCGTGGACCATCTCCGCGATTTCGGCGATATCGCGCTCGAAGAGTCCGAGCGTGTTGGGGTTCGTCAACATCAGCGCCGCGGTCTCCTCGGAGAGCGCAGCGTCGAGCGCGTCGAGGTCGACCCGGCCGTCGTCGTTACTGGGCAGTGAGACGACGTCGTATCCCGCCATGGCGGCGCTGGCGAAGTTCGTCCCGTGCGCGGAGTCCGTAACGATCACTTCAGTCCGGTCCTCTCCGTTCGTCTCGTGGTACGCCTTCGCGATGAGGATCCCGGTGAACTCGCCGGCGGCACCGGCCGGTGGCTGGAGCGTAACGGCGTCCATCCCACCGATCGTCGCCAGTTGTTCCTGGAGTCGATGCTGGATCTCGAGGATCCCCTGGGCGGACCGATCGGTCCTGTCGGGATGGACGGACGCATCGGGGCGGCCTGCGATGGCCTCGGTGAACTTCGGGTTGTACTTCATCGTACAGGAGCCGAGCGGGAACGGCCCCGATTCGACGCCGTAGTTCATCTCGGACAGTCGAGTGTAATGGCGGGCGAGCGAGGGTTCCGAGAGGTTCGGAAGCGTCAGTTCGTCTCGCGTCAGTTCGTCCGGTAGCGAGGAGTCGATGGTCACGCTGTCGGAGTTCTTGTCCGATAGCAGCGGCTCGTGCATCGTTTCGTCGGCGCTCCAGCGAGCCTGATCGTATCCGAGCGGTTCCGGGTCGTCTCCCCCGTCAGCGTCAGTCATCGTGCCGCCTCCCGAAGGGCTTCGACGAACCCATCGATCGAACTCTCGTTCGTTTCCGTGGTGCAGATCTGGATCTCGTGTTCGTCGACGACGTGGACCGCATAGCCGCGCTCCTCGAGATCGGACGCGACGGCTGCCGCCGGTTGATCCGTCCGGGCAACGAACTCGCGGAAATGGTGGCGGTCGTCGACCGGCGACTTGATACCTTTGATTCCGTCGACTTTGGTGGCGAGTTCCCGGGTTCGGGTGACACAGTTTTCGGCGAGTTCGATCAGCCCGTCGGGGCCGAGCCACGCGAGGTGCATCGCCGTCCGGAGCGCAACCCACGCCTGGTTCGTACAGATGTTGGAGGTCGCCCGCTCGCGACGGATATGCTGTTCGCGGGTCTGGAGGGTGAGCGTGTACGCCCGACGACCACCGTTGTCTTCACCCGCACCGACGAGCCGGCCGGGGACCTGCCGGAGGAACGCTTCCCGGCAGGCGAACAGCCCGGTTCCCATCCCGTACGCCGACGGGAGGCCGAGCGATGCGGCCTCGCCGATAACGACGTCGGCACCGACGTCGGAGGGCCGTTCCAGAATCGAGAGCGCGACGGGATCGGACCCGACGACGAACAGGGCGTCGTTTTCGGTGGCCGTTTCACCGATCGTCCCGAGTCGCTCTTCGATCGTCCCTCTGACGGTCGGGGTTTCCGCGTACACGAGGAGTGTATCCTCGTCGACCTGCGTCGAAAGGGCGTCCGTGTCGGCGTTCCCCTCGGACATGGGGTATGTTTCGATCGCGACCTCGTGGCCGACGAGGTAGTTCTCGAGCGTCCGACGACGGCCCTCGTGAAGCGTTTCGGGGACGAGGATTCGGTCGCCGTCGACCTCCCGGACCCGGATCGCGAGCGTCGCGGCTTCGCCGAGCGCCGTCGCCGCGTCGTACATCGAGCAGTTGGCGATTTCGAGCCCGGTCAGCTCAACGAGCATCGACTGGTACTCGAAAAGCGCCTGGAGAAAGCCCTGGGCGATCTCGGGCTGGTACTGCGTGTAACTCGTCAAAAACTCCGATCGGGCCGATAGCTGGTCGACCATCGAGGGGACGTAATGATCGTAATGGCCCCGCCCGAGAAACTCGACGAGGTCGTCGTTTTCCCCGAGCGTTCGATCGACGATCGATCTGACTGCCCGTTCGCTTTTCTGCTCGATTCCGAGCGAGCCGTCGAACCGGACCGGTTCCGGGATATCGAAGAGTTCGGTCTCGCTTTCGACCCCGATCTCGGAGAGCATCGCCTCCGTCTCGGCGTCAGTGTGTGACGCGTATGGACTGCCGTTCGTTGTCATGAGAACCCGTTAGGTCCGTATTACGGCCCGTCGGTAATAGTGGTGCCGAAGAGAGAAACACGGACGGTGAGATCCACCACAGAAAAAAGGGAAAAGTCAGTCCGTTCGACGGCGCACCTGCCACTCCGTTCCGGACGATTCGACCACCCGCTCGTAGAACGCCCGCAACCCGTCGGATTCCGTCGCGGGGAGAACGTGCAGCTCGATGGTGCCGTCGCGGATCGCCGTCCGGAACGTGTCCCCGGTCCGGTCGTCGTGGACCAGATACAGCGGCATCGGCAGATCGAACCAGTCGCCGTACCGGTACGGCGGTCGTTCGAGCACACCTTCGACGAGGTCAGTGAGCGCCGGATCGTCGTACTCCGTCCGCGGACGCAGAGAGAAGACGGTTCCGCCATCGTACTCGACACCGGCGTGTCGCCGGTACGTGCGGGTCGGATGTTCCGGAACGGTAAAGTCCGGGGGGTTGCCGTCGTCCACAGGGACAGTAGGTCTCGATCGCATTTAGTTCCGCGGCCGTCCGTCGGGGGGAGTCAGCCGCTCGGAGGGGAGATGAGTGTTCGGGCTGACCGGTACTGCCGGAGTACGGTCGATCGATAGCGATTGCCGCATTGCTCTTGCCGTCGTTGAGACGGGGTCGCAAACCGAGACGAACCACACCGTCCAGTCGGTCCGTACCGAACTCTGGAAACCGAGTTACGTGCCTCGATTTTTTATGTATCGCCGACAACGAGGGGGTATGCGGTTGTCCCTCAGTGACGTGTGGATGTTGTTGTACCACTACGGGATCGTCCTTTCCGGGGCGTACGTGGTCTGGTTTTACGGGATCGAGGACAGAACGAGACTGCTTACCATCACGTTCGTCTTGGCGGTCGTCTGGACGGTGTATTTCCGCTATCAGATCGTCGATACGCTCGCGTGGGCCGAGGACGACGAAGACGAACTGTAACGGTCTCCGGTCGGAAACGGGCTCATCCGAAGACCGAGCCGTCACGGATGACGACTGCGGGTGAGCCTGTCACCGCGATATCCTCGAGCGGATCGTCGTCGAACCCGACGAGATCCGCCGGCGTCCCCTCGGCGACCGTCCCGAGTTCCGGGCGCCCCAGTTCCCGGGCGGCAGTCAGCGTCGCCGCCTCCAGCGCCGCCGCCTCGTCGGCACCGACACGAACTAGATCGGCCAGCTCCCGGTGGAGACTCGGGTGGGGGACGTTCGGCGATCCGGCGTCGCTCCCCGCGAGGATCTGTGCGTCACGTTCGATGGCCGCGGACGCGACCTCCTCGTGAGTGTCGACGATGTCACGTGCGTTCTCGCGTGCGTAGCGTGGGACGTCGGCGTCACTCTCGGCGATCGTTCGGTAGACGAAAAGCGTCGGCGCATAGGCGATATCGCGCGCTTCGAGCGCGGACAGCGACCGGTCGCTCATCTGGTTGCCGTGTTCGATCGTATCGACCCCTGCCTCGATGGCGTTCTCGATCCCCTCGCGACCGACAGCGTGGGCGGCCACCGGGAGATCGAACCGCGCGGCCTCGTCGACGACGGCCGAGAGCTCCTCGGGGGAGAGCTCCGAAACGCCCGGTTTCTCGCCGACGGCCTGCCCGTAGACGCCGCCGGTCGCGCTGACTTTGATGACGTCAGCGCCGGCAGCCCTGAGCTGTCGGACTGCCTTCCGACAGGCCGGTGGACCGTCGCTTTCGATCCCCCAGAAGGGGTCGTGGCCGCCGGAGATAATGACGGTCCGACCGCTCGCATACAGCCTCGGGCCGTCGATCCGGCCGGCTCTGATCGCGTGAGCGAGCGTGATCGCGACGTCAGCGACGCTTCCCAGATCGCGGACGGTCGTCACCCCGCCCCGAAGCTGTTCGGTGGCGTTCTCGACGGCGCGAACGGTCAGTTCCTGTTCGGACTCGCCGCGGAGCGTCGCGACCGGATCGCCGCTCCCGTCCCAGACGAGATGGACGTGCATGTCGATCAGCCCAGGCGTCACGAGGGCGACGTCGTGGACCGCCGCTGCCTCGCCGGGCTCGTTCTCGTAAACGCCTTCGATCTCTCCGTCGGTCACTGCGACCCATCGATCGGGCCGGCGCCCCGACGCGGCGTCCCAGACGTCGCCGTGAACCAGCAGGTCGTATTCGTTCATTACGACCTCACCCCCGGACGGTCATCGGCCGAATCGAACATCGGACGACATCGCGTGTCTGTGTTCATCGAGAGAGCTTACGGAAAGCGGCGTAAAGAATCTGCCGCGAGGGGGCCGAATCGGGAACAACGCGCCCCTCCCGTGCTCCGTCGAGAGATTCTCGACGGTGGTCGGAACCTACGGGTTTTTGTTCTTCGACGCCCGATCGAGACCGTATGACCGTACGCACCGTCGATCGTGGTCTCCCGCGTACAGTCGCGGCCGTTAACCCGCCTGAAAGGGGGTTCTCGTGATCGAGTATCTCATCCTCGAGTGTCCGAACTGTGAGGCACGCCGGGCCGTTCCGGTCGTCGAGGTGAACTCCGAGGAAACGGTTCGAACCGTCGCGAAGCACCTGCTCTCGGCACATCCAGAGATCGGCCCGACGGGGAGGGACCCGGATATCGACCGGACGATCGAAGAGGCGACGACCGTCGAGAGCAACCAGCGGCTCGGTGAGCGGGGATGGACGACAGAGCCGTTGACACCGGACGGGGGCGGTGAGGGCCCCGGCGGGAACCGGAACTGAGACCCGGCCGGAAAGCGCATCCCGTCGGGCTCGAAAGCCGGACGATCGATCCGGTGACGCTCTCGCTCGGAGACGGATCCGGTCATCCAGACGGTCATCTCCCAAGGGCCGGTGTTGGGGGCAGAGAGTATATATACGAGACTGCCGACCACTCGGACGATGATACACGACGAACCATTATCGGAGGCCGCCGACGAACTCCGCAGAGGGAAGACGGACGTCCTTTCCTACGTCGAGTCGTTGCAGGCGCGTGCCGAGGACGTCGAACCGACGATCGAATCGTTCGTTCCCGAGGAGGGACGCTGGGACCGCGTTCACGAGGAAGCGGCGGCGCTCGACGCCGACGATACGGACGTCGCCGATCGGCCCCCGCTGTACGGGGTTCCGATCGGTGTCAAGGACATCTTCCACGTCGACGGGCTCCCGACCCGCGGCGGCTCGAAGGTGCCGCCGGAGGCGCTTGCCGGGCCGGAATCGACGGCCGTGAGCCGGCTCCGGGAGGCGGGCGCGATCGTACTCGGCAAGACCGTCACGACCGAGTTCGCGTATTTCGAGCCCGGACCGACCCGGAATCCCCACGACCCGGATCACACGCCCGGTGGGTCCTCGAGCGGATCGGCGGCCGCGGTCGCCGCCGGTCTCACCCCGTTGGCCTTCGGCTCACAGACGGTCGGGTCGGTGATTCGACCGGCAGCGTTCTGTGGGGTCGTCGGTTTCAAACCGACGTACGGCCGAATCCCGATAGCCGGCGTGTTGCCGTTTTCGACGTCCGTCGACACCGTCGGGTACTTCACCCAAGACGTCTCCGGCGCGGCGCTCGCCGCATCGCTTCTCTGTGACGACTGGCGGCCGCTCCCCCGATCCGACGAACGCCCAACTCTGGGTGTCCCGGAGGGGCCATACCTGCAGCAGGCCTCCGAAACAGCATTGAATGCTTTCGAGTCACAACTCTCCCGTCTAGAGGGGGCCGGGTACGCGGTCGAGCGCGTCGAAGCGTTCGAAAACATCGACGACGTGAACGAGCGCCACGACGACCTCATCGCCGCCGAGATGGCGCTCGATCACGACGAGTGGTACCGTCAGTATGGCGACGACTACCGGAAGACGACCGCCGATCTTATCGAGGAGGGACTCGACGTCTCGACGGCCGAACTCGCCGAAGGCCGACGTGGGCGCGCCGAGCTGCGGGACGAACTCGAAGGGCTGATGGACGACCACGGGATCGACGTCTGGATCACACCTGCAGCGCCCGGTCCCGCCCCCGAGGGGATCGACTCGACCGGTGACCCGGCCATGAACCTGCCGTGGACGCAGTCGGGACTCCCGACGATCGCGCTACCGGCGGAGGAAACGGCGGACGGCCTCCCCCTCGGCGTGCAGTGTGCTGCTGCCTACGGTGCCGACGAGGATCTCATGCAGTGGGCGGAGGGCCTCGCCGACGCGCTCTAGAGGTACTCTTTCGAGATCGACGCGCCGACGGTGTAGTTCGGGTCGACCATGTTCGCGACTCTGACGCCACCGACCTGCGTGAGAAAGAGGTACGCGTCGTACTTGTCGAAGCCGTGATCGGCGACGAGCCAGTCGATGAGGTCGGCGTAGGCCGCACGCAGTGCGTCCTCCATCGGGCGGGAGCTCCCGACGCTCATGATGAACTCGTCGGTCTCCACGCGGGGCCACTCGAGCGCCCAGTCGTCGACGACATCGACGCTGATCGTCGTGGTCGTCGCCTGCTCGACGGCGACCCCACAGAGTTCGGCGTCGCCCTGGGCGGCGTGACAGTCGCCGAGATAGAGATGCCCGCCGTCAGTGTTGACGGGCAGATACAGCGTCGCCCCCGGTCCGACGTCCGGGAGATCCATGTTCCCCCCGTGTTTGAACGGGGCGAGCGACTGTATCGATTCGATCTCGGGGGCGGTTCCGATCGTCCCGATGAACGGCTCGTACGGGATCGTGATGTCGTCGTCCCACTCGATCCCCGCTTCGGTGACGTCGAGTTTCTTCACGATCTCCGGAAGCGGGTCGTGCAACATTGCGGTCCGGTCGGTCGCCGTCAGGCCGCCGAAGTACGGCACCAGACAGGTCGTCCCGCGCGGCTGCTCGCCCCGGGGCTCGATCGATTCGATGTGGACCGCGAGCGCGTCGCCTTTTTCAGCACCATCGACCACGATCGGCCCGCTGACCGGGTTGATGTGAGGCATATCGAGCGCCTCGCTCGGCTTGTCGTCCTCGCTTTCGATTCGCCCGCCGAACGCATCGACGGTTTCGACTTCGACGGTGTCGCCGGGTTCGATCTCGACGGCCGGATCGACGCCCGGGCCGATGGTGTGTTGATACTCCTTCGGGTCGTCACGTTCCGGGAGACGGTGTGTCGTCATGACGTATGCCATGTCTTAAGAGAGTAATATCAAAGTATCGCTGACGGAAGGAAACCGGAGCCTGCAGGTGGGATCCGTGGGGACAATATCAGGTAAAACCCGTGTGGCGACGTCGGAGGAACGGAACCGCGCTCGGAACCTATTTTACTGTCGGATCGTTACTGACGGTCGATGACCACTACCCGCTCCCGTCGGCGGTTTCTCGCCGCAGCCGGCACCATCGGGACCGCATTGACAGCGGGCTGTACCGGGGGTGATGAAGCGGAACAGGGCGAGGATGAGACAGGCCCGTCGCCGGCGGCAACGGTTCGGATGACCGCGGATCTCAGGTTCGATCCCGAGACCGTCGAGATCACGGTCGGCGACGTCGTCGAGTGGGAGAACACGGCTGGACCGCGCCAGAGCGTCACCGCCTATGAAGAACGGATACCCACCTACACCGAGTACTTCGCCAGCGCCGATGTGGGGCGGGAGATCGTCGCGCGGGTCATATACCCGTTCTCCGGAGGGCTCAATCGGGGTGACCGGTACCGGAACACCTTCGAGATGGCGGGCCGGTACGATTACTTCTCCATCCCGTCGGAAGGCGACGGGATGACTGGCACCGTGATCGTCTCGGATTGAGGTGGCCCATTGAGGGCCAGGAGATCAGTTCAGGCCGACGGCAGCGTTCGCTCGCGGATCTTGTTCACCTCGCTTTCGAGTGACACACTCGACGGCTTTCCGAGCACTCGCGCATCGACGGTGCCCTCGAGGGTGAACACGGTCGTCGGTGCGACGACGATATCGTACTCGTCTTCGAGTAGTTCGGCGTCGTCGGGTCCGTACACCGACAACAACATGACGTCATCAGGTGTTCCGTCGGCGAACAGTTCGTCGAAATCGGATCGGACGACGTCACAGGAGGGGCAGTCCTCGCGCCAGGCGTACACCACGCACCGCTCGAAGGCGGAGACGAGTCGGACGAGGTTATCGCCACGAACCGGAAAGAACGCCTCCGGAGACCCCTCGGAACGCGGGAGGCCGGTTTCGAGTTGATCGACGAGTACGGAAAGTGCGAGTGCCTGAGCCGGGGCGAGATCCGTCGCCCGCTCGCTTATCGCGACGTACCTCGCCAAAAGGGTCGGATCGTACTCGGCCCCCGCACAGAGCGCCGCGGCAGTCTCGGGGTCGTCGGTCAGCTCTGAGACGGCATCACGGATCCCATCGGTGTTCGACTCGGCCAGCGTCGCCTCGTGTGCGGCGACAGCGTCCCTGAACGACACCGTTGTCCGCAACTGTGATTCCTCTTCGGCGGATTCGAACACACCACACTCGATCAATCGATCAACAGAGTCGGATGCCATACAGATTTCAGTCGGGTCTTCGGTATAAGCGCTTTGTCCGCACCGATACGGACGCTGTCGCCGCCACGTGTGAACGTCGAGAGCGCACCGTGAGTTCACTCGAGGAGCGATTCAATAGTTTCGGCGACTCCGAGCAGTTCGTCGTCGCGGAACGCCTCCCCGATGAGCTGGAGACCGACCGGAAGCCCGGAGGCGGAAATCCCGGGAAGCGTCACGGCCGGCAACCGGGTGACGTTCGCGGGGCGGGTGTTGCGTGCGTAATCGAACTCCCAATCGCCGCTGTCCTCGATCCGCGGCGCGACGTCCGGCATCGTCGGCGTCAAGAGCGCGTCGACACCGTCGAGTGCGTTCTCGAACGCTTCACGGAGCGCCTCGCGAGCCGCCTGCGCTCGCACGTACGGTCGACCGTCGTGCGCCTCGACGAGCCACGCGCCGGCGAGTAGTTTGGATTTATAAAAGTCGTCGAGTTCTCCGCTCGCCGCCCGCGTGTGTCGGGCGAAAGCGGCCTGATATCGCTCGTCGACGCCCCCGCGGCGGTAGGGCGCGGCACCGTCGCGCCAGTGGGTTGCCAACTCGACGAAGCTGAGCGCGTTCTTGATCGCGAGCGAACGGTGATACCCATCGATCGAGAGCCGAACGACCTCGACACCGGCGTCTTCGAGTCGCTCGGTGACGGCTTCGGTCCGATCGACGATCCGAGGGGCGACGCCGTCGCCGATGCCTTCACGGAGCAAGCCGACACGAAGTTCACCGGGGGCGGGCGGGTCCGCGACCGCTCCGATAGGATCACCGCGTCGGTAGTCGTCCCGACCGACAGCCTGCATACTCGCCGGATCGCCCTCGTCGGGACCGGAGAGGACACCGAGCAACGCCGCGGCGTCGGCGACGTTAGTCGTCATCGGGCCGACGTGGTCCTGGGTGTAGGTGTTCTCGACGATTCCGGTGAGCGGGATTCGGCCGTACGTCGGCTTGAGTCCGACGACGCCACAGAACGAAGCGGGGATCCGGACCGAGCCGCCGGTGTCGGTACCGAGCGCGACATCGACGGCACCCGTGGCGACCGCGGCGGCGCTTCCGCCGGATGACCCGCCGGCAGTCCGGGTCTCGTCGTGTGGGTTCGTGATCGGTGCTCCCACGCCCGTCGTGCCGCGGGCGCTACCGGCGAACTCGTCGAGGTTCGTCTTCGCGGTGATCGTCGCGCCGGCCGCCCGGAGCCGTTCGACGACGACGGCATCGCGGGCGGGAACGTAACCGCGCATGACGGCGGAGCCACACTCCATCGGGACGCCAGCGACGGGGATGATGTCCTTGAGGCCGACGGCGAGCCCCGCCAGTCGGTCGCCCGCTCCGTCGATCGGCGGGACGGTACAGGTCACAGACAGAGCGTTGTTCGGGTTCGGTTCGGGGTCACGCCAGGATCGCTCACCGGGATCGTACTCCGCCGGCGAGGGGCCGCCCACAGCGGGGGGCTCGATCTCCAGCGGCTCCAGTCCCGCGAGCATTTCGTTGACCTGTTCGGCGAGACCCGCAGCCTTCCGATCGTCGACGTCGATGCCGAACTGATCGCCGGTCGCGATCAGCTCCGCCGGTGAGAGTTCGCGCATACTCCGGCTTGATCGGGCGACGGTTTGAGCGTGCCGATAAACGGGAAAGAGAGTGACGACCGAGTGAATCGGTAGTCGGTCGGGAAAAACGAGCGCGCTGTGTGGCGTCTACGGACTGATCTCGTCGATCTCGTCGATACAGGGGAAGTCGTCCGCGGACGGAACCTCTCCCTCTGGCCACAGCGGTTCGAGGTCGGCGTCCGGCGGGTAATGCAGGTTGCCGTCCCCATCCCAGCCCCAGCCAGCGTCCTGCAGGATCTCCTGGGCGCGTTCGGGCTCGCCCGTCGCCGTCGCCTGCTGGTACATCGTGTCC
>LKMJ01000366.1_pt1 | contig 33287 bp, 32 predicted proteins | sample 643391 | NCBI WGS metagenome assembly LKMJ01 (sample SAMN04112250, study PRJNA286221) | soda lake metagenome | biome: soda lake; feature: Kulunda Steppe; material: water; isolation source: sample PL-Br10 brine of Picturesque Lake | place: Russia: Kulunda steppe | collected 2010-07 | reverse complement strand
GCTGTTGCGGGTGAGTAGGGCGCGGTAGTTCACTCGATTGTGGTTGAGTTTTTCACTGGATTTTGGTCTTCCCAACTATCCGTGAGCCGGCATTGGGTGAGGCCATTTTCGTCACCAGGTGAAGCTGTGTCGCCTGGTGGGTGATCGTGTTCGTAGTAGGCGTTCCATTGATCGATGGGGCTCCAGGAACCACACCCGGTACAAATCGCGTGTTCGTCGTGTTCTGCAACGAGGCAATCGCACTGCGGGCATTCACCGATGATGTTGATGTTGGCTGCGTCCAGGTCGGGTGCTGCATTTCGCTCTTCAGGGTACGTGTCGTTCGGTGAAACGGATACGTCCGAGATCGTCGAGCCGTACAGGTCACGAGCAGTGGTTGTAGCGAGGATTCCTTTTTCTGGTGGTGTGATGCTGGTTATCGGGAGTTGTTCGTTGTTCGGGAGTGTGAGTAGGGGAATGTTTGGTTCGTCATTGATAGCTCGAATGACGAACGTTTCGTAATTGTCGTTGGTGAGTGTGATCTCTTTTACCGCACCGCCGTCTGCGTTCGGGCGGATATGTGAGACGGTGAGATCATCGTATTCCCCGTTAATTGTAACTTCCATCCCAGAAGTGAGAGAGTGAGCTGTTTCCCAACGGTCACGTTCTGATTGACCGGCGTCGTTGTCCGAAGATGTATCGTCTGTTCCCATGTCAGCGAGGTCACCGTGCCTTAATCGAACTTAAACGGAGGTCCTATATATATCTCCCCCTGGTTCGACCGGGTTGAGACACTCGAAACAAGGCTACCCACCCCGTATATTCAAAATATCTGAACAGAAACGGGGTGGGAGTAGGGGAAACTCAACTCGAAGGTTACTCGCCCGGTGGGGAGTTCGGGTTGTTTGACTCTGGTTCAATGTCGTGGAGAACAACGGCACAGTCACGGCATTGAATGGCGACGTTCCAGAGCACATCATCATCGCCATACGCGGCGACTTCGAGATCGTGATTGACATGCTGTTCTAATTGCTCGAATATACGGTCGTTGAATAGTGTCATAGTTGTGCGTTCAGCCTTGACGGTCAACGTATCGTCGTGACTCAATCGTTCTGATTTACGTGGGGCTGCGGGCCACGAGTACGCGTCTACCGACAGGCACTGGGCTTTTAGCAGTCAGGTCGCCCGTCTGTGTAGATGCATGGTGTCACCCGAGACCTGTTCGGTCTCGGGTCACTCTTTAGTTCTAACTGGTGTCAAGGGCGACTAATCGACTCGGAGTGGTGAGCGCAGAGGTTTAAATAAAACTGGGTGAAAACTGTGGTGACAGATGAGTACGCAAAGCGCATGGTGGTTGGAGACATCTATCGTTAACGGCCTGTACGAACGCCTCATAACGGATACATACTACAGGCTCGTTGCAGCGATGATTTTCGTTTGGGGTTTCATGGACACGGCGTCAACCCATATCGCCGTTCAGGCCTATGGGACCGTGGACTACGAGTTGAATCCAATCACCCGCGACTTGATGCATATCGACCCGTACCTCCTAATCGCCGTAAAAGGGATTGCGTTACTTGCAGTCGGGTTAATCGCGGTCAGAGGTCGAGAACATATTGAAGCCACGCCAGGCTGGCGGTTCATTTTCGATGGGCTTGTCTGGGCTGGAATCGCTGTAACTACGTTGAACTTGTACGCTGCGTACGTCGCCTCAACTGGACATGATCCGGTGTTCAACTTCATCGGTTTCCTTTGAACCCAGTTACACGATTTCTGGAGAAGCAGCCTGGGGCGTGACTTTATACTATTTCGGGTTCAATCACTTCATAGACCGGTAGCGAGGGGTCCGTAAGTGAAGCAACGACTAGCCCTACAAATTTCGGTGATGGTCGCTTGGGCGGTTGGAGTCCTGCAATTAGTGAATATTGCAGGTCCCGTGAGTAACATCATTCCGACGCCAGCATTCCTGAGTCGAGCGCGTGACTGGGTCAGTGACCAAATCCCATGGCCACCGTTCGACTTCTTCGCAGTTTTCCGAAACGCATTCGAGTGGTTCGTTAATCTAATCACCACTGGCTTCCTCGATGCGATTGGGCTATTCTTCACAACCGGATTAGAGATTTTCCTCCTCTACGATAACCCACGGTACATCGATGAACTGAACGAGTACTGGATCGATTCCCTCGTTTTGTACTTATTCATCGTGATGGCGATGATGTTCGCGTACTACGTGATGATGATGCTCTTAGCGGACACAGATGATGCTGATGTTCAACGCATCGTCGAACGCCTCATCCTTTCAGGGATCTTTCTGTTCATCTCCCGTGAAGTCTACGGGTTTTTCGTCGCCCTGACGAACGAAATCACGTACCAAATCCTGCCTGACGATTACACGTTCTACGTCGGGATGGAGATGCTCGAAGTCGTTACGACTGGAGCTGGCATGGCTATGACTGCGTTATTCATTGCAGTCTTTGGTGGAATCGGCATCCTCGTTTCTGGCATCCTTTTCTACATAATCCTCGCCATGCGGATGCTCATCATTTACCTTGTCTACGCGATCATGCCAGTGCTGCTTGCTCTTTGGGTTGTAGACGTCGGTCCAGGCAAGTACGGCAAATTCTTCGCTGACTTCATGTTCAAAATCGCCGCTGTCATGATGGTGCTTGGTATCGTCATCGCGGGAATCCTCGCCGTCGGCGCAGCCTTCGGTGACCCGACTGCTAGCGAAGGCGTTGATATGGCATCCGATTACGATACCAGCGATGACGGCACGATCGTTATCTCCACTGAAGAGTACGGCCCACAATCAGGGTTATCGGGGGATGCTGAAGGAGGAGAGTTCGCGGCTGACGCACTCAGCGACGTGATATTCTCCATCTTCATGTTCCTCGGAGCGATCTGGTTAGTGATAGCCGTCTTCACCAGTATGTTCGGAATGGTCATGTCTGCGGGGTCGGCCAGTCCAGGCGGGACTGGTGGCTTCCGTGGCAAGCGTACGAACTACGGCGGCCGCGGTGGCGGTGCAGCAGGCGGCGCAGCCGGTGGGTTTGGCGGGCAAGTCGCCGGGAATACTGCTGGGAGCGCACACGTATACCAAATGGGAGACGGGCGGCAAGTCGTTGCCAACCCTGCTGGTGGAGGCGTAGTCGTGAACCCAGACGCTGGTGCGTTCGACAACGCCTGGGAAACGTTCGGTCCTGAAAACAACCCGCTTGCATCAGAGAACGCACCTCCGAACCCGTTCAACGACCAACTCCCAGGTGACCAGGTGCCGCTAAGTGAGAAAGCCGGGCACATCGGTAGCGAAACCAAGGGTACACTCTCCGACATCGGCGGGTTCATCGGTGACAAAGCAGGTGTCGACGTGAACTCGAAAGTTGCCCGCGGGACGAACGCTGTTAGTGGAGCTGCTGACTCAGTCGCCGGTGCAGCAGGTTCTATCTACGATCGCATCCCACAACGGGCGAAGAACGCAGGGAATCTCCTCAAACGCGGAGGCCGGGCATACGCCAGCGTGTTCAAACAACCTGATGTGGCGTCTTCAGTCGGTGAAATGGGACGGATTGCCCGAGAGTCACCAATCGGTCACCCGAACAAACCCGGTGGGAACCAGGAGGCTGGAGCTATCCCTGAAGACCAAGTCACTGCCAACGACGACTGGTTAGACCAGTGGGATCTCGAAGGTATCCAGGAATCTGGATACGGTGAACCATGGGGCGAAGGCCCAACGGATGATCCCATGCGAAATCGGTATGACGGCGAGTCTGAACTCCATCAAGGCGGGGTCACTGGTGACGATATCGAGTACATGGGCCGTGGACCTGGTCTTCCCCGCGATGAAAACGGGAATCTCATGTACGGCCCCGAACCGACCGTTAGCGGCCCTGATGGTGCACACCACCGCGTGGTCCACAACCAGGCAGGTGAAATTGCAGGACAGATGGGCATCGAAGGGTACGAGGATATCACAGCCGATGATATCCTTACAGAGTTAGAGTCGTCGGCTGAACTCCTCGACAAATTCGGCATCGAGCATAGTGGTCAGTTCGACCGGCAGCAAATTGAGTTCATGCTGGAACACCAGCAGAAGATGGGTGTCCCGGCAGACATCGCAGTCCAGCGAACAACTGAAGCGATGCTGAACAAGCACGCTGACCCCGTTGGTGGTCTCCACGTTGACCATGGTGTCCTTGATGAGTTCGGCGTGGAACCGATTCCAGAGAACCTCGCTACGGATGCTCCAGCACGGCGTATCAACCTCGGGAAGGAAGGCTCTGGTGGCGTCCACGGCGATCACATGTGGCGGATTGAACGGAATGACGGTAGTACAGTCTACGCTCAGGACGTTGTCACGGCTGATCAAGCTGGTCGGAACGCGATCCAAACAGAGGCGATGTTGAAGAAACTCGGTGTATCTGCTCCGGATCACCACTACGATGCAGTGGGTCGCGTTATCCGCGCAGAAGGCATCGAAGGAGCACAACTCAAGGAAGTGCTCAACGGCACTGCCGATATCAATCCGGAGAACATTGACCGTGAGCAGTTCCTCGATGCGTACGCTGGGATGGGGCTGACTGGCCACACTGACTGCCACGACGAAAACGTCATCGTGACAGAAGACGGCGAGGTGGTTCCGATTGACTTTGACTTCGCTGGAAGTTCACCGAACGTCGGGAAACCCCGAGCAATCGATGAAGCGACGCAGACTGCAGACCATCTCGGGATCGATGTGAGTGAAGAGGATGTCGTTGATCGGATGGAATCCATGGCTAACGACTACGTGGATGAGGTTGACTCTACAGGAGAACTGGTCAGTTCACGCATGGCAGATGTTCCAGACGATATCGACCGTGACCTTGTCGATGAGAATACGCCGGACGGTATGCACCGACCAATCGACCGGCAAGTAGAGCGTGAGACGGAACTCGCCAAACAACGTGGTGAGAAGATGGACAAAGCCATCGAAGAAGTTGCTAACGGTGAAACGAGTTGGCAGAAACGAGTTCGCGGTGAGAACAAGATCGATTCGGACGCCCAGGCTTCACAATCGGACATTGATGATGCATTCGCAGACCTCGATGAGGGCGGTGACACTGCCGAAACGTTCGATGACCTGAAAGACGAATACAGCGAAGACCTGGATCTGGACGATCCGAACGCGACGTCTAACAAGAACACGAGTTCAGACTCTTCGTCGAGCAAATCGAAAACGGATGAAGAGGACTACGACGTGACGTTGTCAGATGTCTGGGCTGAAGCGGACTCAGTCCTTGACGATGAGTTTGGGTCTGAGTTCGACGCGTAGATGAAAGGTCAGGACACGTTTACTTGACGTCGAAAATCAGTCGCGGTTGACGTCTGCTTGAATCTCGTTGGGATCTCGCTTCAATAGGTTCGGGTCCATGATCAACGCGTCTTGATCGGATGGGGTAACTGCTGAGGGGTCCGCGTCAGGATTAACGACCGCAGAGACACGCGTTCGACTATTGTGTTCGACGATCGGAATCGGGTTCAGTGTTGGGGCAACCGTTTTCAGGAACCGTAGCATCCCTTCGAAAGTCCCGTCATCTTGGATGCTGAGGACTTCCCGTTCAGTTAGATCGATGCGCCCGACTTCACGAAGCTCGCTGGTTCGGTGGTCTCGACTATAGACGATGAGGACCTTGTATGGACGAGAGAGTTCGTATTCTTTGAAGAGCTGCGGTTCAGCCGTTTCATCCGGCCTCCACGTGAAGTACTTGTCGAGCTCGTACTGTTCAATCGTTCCTAACTGCCCATCATGTCCAATGAGTTCTGGACGGTCGCCAGTATAGTACGTGCCCGGCTTGGAATCAGAGGGGACGACAGCACGTGTCCGCCCGTAGTTGAGTTCATCGGTGACTTCTATCGGATCAATCGTTCCACTCAGAAGGAGGTCTTCAAGACCTGCAACGAACTCTTCGAAACTCTGGCCTTCCGGCCCGGCATCTTCATCAACGGCAATAATCTCTCCATCTTGGAGAGTTCCCCACAGGGTGTCTTCGCCGTAGTCGGGTGAATCAGGGACCCCATTAGGGAAGTGGTGAATGCGGATCATGAGTATCGGTATGTGTGGAACCGTGTTAAGCCTTTGAGTCGTGTTTCAGCCCGCATTTAGAAAAGGTCTGGTGTTTCTGACGGATTCGTGATCGATAGTTCGTCGGAAAGATCTAACTCACCACGTGAAATGATGGTCTGCGAGTCTACATCGATTTGGTGGAGTTTCACCGGGACGTCGTTCTCTTTTGCGATTTGAATCTCTTCGATGACACCGTCGGTCACGTGTAAATCGTTGATCATCCACCCTTCGAACCCGGTGTTGGTATCCACGCCGAACACCCAGATTTCGTCAGCAGCATCGATGTATTGTTTGTTCGCGTTTCGAATTGCATCGCGTTCGACTGTATCCAGCAGCCAGAACGTGGTCGTGTACGGCGTCAGAGGAGCGTGCCCGCATTGCAGGACGTACCGGAGGATGTAGTCGTGTGCAAAGTGCAGGTACTTCGGGATTGCCGTGTAGATGAGTTTGCTGGTCACTGTTCGACACCTATTCGTATGAAAATTTGTAGAGTATCTCCTTCAACGTTTGCTGTTCAGTAACGCGTCTCGTGTTACGTTTCGTTGGTTCCATGAACGAGACCGTACCCGACAGCCGCAACAGCGTCCATCATCGTCTCGTACCGATCGAGGTCCATCCGCTCAGCGGATTCAAGCTGGTAGTCACGCAAGTGGATTTCCTGAACGTCAATTTCCCAGGCGTTGACCCCAGGGTCTTCTTCACGGTCTTCCCATTCAGCGAGCGCGGTTTCCCACGCGTCACGCTGGGCTTCGATTTCACGTTCAGCAGCAGATTCATCTGCGAACACTTGCCCAGCGTGTACTTCTAACCCGGAGCCTTCCCAGACCCTCGCTTCGACAATCTGGTATAGTACCAGTGGGGGGTTCGTCTCTTTCATTGTTCGAACAGAGAGATGTTCACGGAGAGATGTTCTGTGTGAAGCGATTGTATGCCTCAGGGGACATGAGACGCTTGAACCGTTCTTGTACCTGTGGCCCGTCCGGGTCGTACTGGTCTTCAGCGTACTGAATAAGCGCTGCGAGCTCGTGCTTACACAGCGTTGAAACGGGGTTCTCGTGTTTCGCTGGACCGGCGCAGACGGTTGTTCCACACCATGGGAGGAACGGATAGATGCTCCCGGAATCAGACGACACGCACACGGTCAGCGTAATTGGTGTGCTGTACCCGAATTTCGAGAGATCCATCCCAGAAAGTTCGCGCTCCAACACGTCGTAGTCGTTTTCTTTCTCATCTTCGACTACGCGAACGACCTTGAATTCCACACCGTCACGAAGCATTGTAGTTGCTCGGTTGAGCTTATCGCGCAGCCGGTCAATGATATCATTCTCGTACCAGTGAACACGGCGTTCGTACACTTCCTTCTCTTCGTTCAGAAGTTTCTGTCGTTCGTCGGCCAATCGGTGCAGTTCGTTCGACAGCCACGGGTCATCAGACTGTTCGATGCGGCTGCGTTCAACGACGAAATCCGAGAAGACGTGTTCTTCCTCGTACTCTCGTTGGTATTCGATTGCTTTCTCAGCGAGGTGAATGCCGTTATTTCGGCCACCGAGGGCGAATGCCACTCGAATCAACTGCTCAATCGAGCTCACGGTGTTCGGTGTTTCATCTTGATTCACACGCGGAGCCTCAAAGTGCTCCGACGAGGGGTGGTACGCTCCACTGGGCAGGTCGAGGTCGTTCATCGTAGTTACTGTTTGCGTCATGGGTTACTCTGAATTCGGGTTTCTGTATCGGGTACTGAGATGGTCACACTTGGCTGGTCACCGCACCGTTGTTGTGACACGGTGCGGGAATCGGAGTAGGGGCATCCAGCACGGGGAGTGTGACTGCGCTCACGCTACCTACTTTGCGCAGTCGGTTGCGGAACAGGAGGATGGCCGTTGGTCGTTTGATCGAACGATGGGAATAGAATCGATTCGTTAGAAGGGAATTTGCATCGTCATCTTTTCGAGTTGCCGTTCCAACTCATCCTGCGAGTTCACGGTAGTGTGAACATCGTAGAACTGTTCCTGATCACCAGCATGCCGTCCGGAACTGGTCAGAGACCCGCGGGGGTCGATCGTGATGCCCATCACTGGCATGTGGCATTTCCCGAGTTGTTCTTTGTACCGGTCTGGGTCGTTTGGCCGACCGTCCGTCACGGAGATCATGATGGGGAACTCGTTGGCGTTCTCCATCCGCTTACGAGCGATTTCCACTGCGTCGCTCAGCGGTGTCGTTCCACCGACTTCCTGTGACATCAGGTCGCCCTTGCAGGCTTGAATGTCCACGCCGAACGGCGAGATGACACGAGCTGTATCCTGGTACATGTCCATGATACAGACGTCGATACCGAGATCCTGCATCGCCAGGGCGTAACGGGCGATCGCCGACTCAGCAATCTCGATTTTCTCACCTCCCATCGATCCGGACCGGTCGAGAACGATGATGACTGCGTATTTCTTCTTGTTCCCCGGGTCACGACGTTTCATTACGTCAAGGCGCTTCGCTGGCACCGCATGGAGACGCTTCGAATCAAGTTGACCTTTCATCCGGCCGCGTTTCCACTTGTCTCGCCGTGATCGTTCGAGGTATTTCTGGAGTAGCCGAGCAACGCGCCTTCGCCCATCTACAGCAGACGACCACTCGTTGGAGGTTGTGGTTCCGTCTGGACTCGCATTGAACTGAATTTCACCGATGTTGCCGTTCCCGGCGCTGTCGCTGCCTTCCAGCGACTCCATGAATTTCTCCAGTTCTTCCTCGGCCTGTCGCAGTTCCTCTTCGAGTTCTCGCTGTTCTTCGTTGATGCGGTCACTCTCATCGTCAATGAGATCCGGGTGAGGTTCGTATGGTTCTTCTCCGACACCCGGTGGTGTTGGGCTGTTATTGTCCGGTTCGACTTCTATCTGCCCGGGCTGAGAATCACCATCAGTGTCACCTTCAGGGCCACTTGGTGCTGGCACGTCACCGTTGTCGCTGTCTGCTTCATCAACATCGTCATTGCCGTCTTCACTGGGCCCGTCAGGACTCTCACTGGGCGCGTCACTGTCGTCGGCCCCATCACTGTCACCGTCAGCATCGCCGTCACTGTCGTCTCCGGTTCCTGGGCGGGGTGCTTCATCATCGCTTCCTGTGTCGTCGCTGTCAGCGCCGTCAGAGCCATCTTCTTCGGAGGCGGGCCCATCACCCGTCTCATCCCCGGGCTCGTCTCCAGCATCGTCAGCGTCGCTCTCGTCGCCTCCTACATCGCCATCGGTATCCTCACCTTCGGAATCAGCGTCATCTCCCATATCACCGTCAGAGGAGTCCGCACCATCGTCGTCTTGACTCCCATCAGGGTTCTCCCAGGCATCCGGGTCTTCATAATCGAACAACGACTGCTGACCGGAGTCTCCCGAATCAGAATCACGCCCTTCATCGTCGCTACTGGCTTCACCTTCTTCACCGTCTTCTTGGCTTGTACCTCCAGATTCATCACTGTCCCCAGTTTCGCCTCCGGCATCACCGGATTCTTCACCATCAGTTGGCTGTTCACCGGCCTCACTGGAGTCCGACTCCTCAGAGCCAGCGTCTCCAGTGTCCGAGTTGGGGTCCGAGTCAGAACCGTCGTTTCCGGACTCGGAAGCATCCCCGGATTCACCCTGATCGTCTCCGGTTCCTGGGCGGGGTGGTTCGGAATCACGATCCTCACCGGGCGAATCAGTCGTCCCGTCAGACTGCTCGCTCTGCTGACCGTCCGGCTGTTCCGCGTCCGGCGAACTCGACCCTTCCGAGTCGCGTTCTCCAGCGTCACCCTCATCAACATCCGGGTCTTCGAAATCTGCAGCCGACAGATTCGCCTTCGGCTCTGGATCACTGGCAGTGGGAACAGCCTTCTTGATCCGTTCAAGAAGCGTCATACGTTATCACCACCGATGACCGGAACCCAAGCGTGACCACAGGCGTTACACTCGAAGCCACGCACCGGTTCAGTATCCCCGTACCGGGAACGCGGCTCAAGCACTTCAACGCCTCCAGTCACGTCAACGACTTTGTAGCCCTGTTGTTCGATTTGCTCACGCGGCACGCTACCGCTCGTTTTCAACCGGAATCCACAGAGCTCTTCGTTAGCAACGAAGGTGATCTGATCGAGCCAGTCAGCATCTAACGGGAACGGCGCGTTCACGCGAGCTGCAATCATCCCATTCACATGCTGGACAAGTCGCCCGGTGTTCTTCGATCCACACGACGGACACGTTGGTTGTACTTCTGAATCCGAACCAGCACTGCCTTCCTGGTGCATCCCCGTTTCGCCACCGGATTGAGACTGAGATTGCGAACCATCCATTGACTCTCCATCATCTCCAGCCTCGCTAGATTCCTCGCTCCCAGTAGCAGTTCCGTCGTCACCAACCGACCCGGAGTCACTCTCAGCACTGGAATCAGCGTTATCATCGCCACCATCACTGATTTCATCAGCGCTACCGTCATCGGCCTCACCCGAGTCAGGTTCTCCTGCCTGATCAGGCGATGCCGACGTCGAAGCTTCCCCATCACCGTTAGCGTTGTCGTCGCTCTGATCGTCACTGGAATCGTTGTCACCTTCAACCGGAACGGTAACGGTCTGCTGAGTGACGTTCGCCTGTTGCTGTGCGACCTGCTGCTTCGAGTTCTGTTGCAGACCTTGGGACTGTTGCTGCTGAGCCTGCCCGGACTGATTCTCCGTATCGTCCGTCTGGTTCTCTTGAAGCGCCTGCCGAACGGCTTCTTGGAAGTCCTCCGGGTCCGGCATGTCCTCCGTCAGGACATCAATGAGGTCCTCGATGAAATCGAAGATCCGGTAAGTCCGAGCCGACGGATTCGCCATCGTAAACGCATCCTGTACCGTTTGCTGGAGGTTCTCGTAAATATCCAAGAACATCTCCTCGTGCCGATCGTTCTTGAACTGCCAAGACGGGTCCTCATCATCGAGCAATCGGCGAAGGGCACCGGTATCATACTTAGCCAGGTCCATCGATGCCGTACGAAGCGCATCAATGACCGTCATGTTCTGCCGATTCCGCTCAGGGACACCCTTGACGCTCTGGGCGATGAACGTCTCGTTTTTCACGGCGAGACGCTGGGCAGCCTTCGATCCGCGTTCGTTGCGGATGGCTTCCTCGATGGCACCGTCTTCGATTGCGTTCCACAGGTCCTTCGAGAGGCGGGCGAACTCCTCCTGCAGTTGCATCGGGTACCCGGAGAGTTTCTCCTGCAGTCCTTCAAAGCAGTCGTCAACGGACGGCTGATCGGTGTGGAGGTAGTGCCCACCGGTTTCGTGAAGGAGGTTCGCGTACTGGATGAGCGAACGGAATTCGTCGTCATCCATCTCGTTGAACGGATTCTCAAGGTCCGCGTACGTCGGGATGCAAACAATCGTCTCGTCAAGGTGGGAGTCATCGATGATGCACGCCGTGTCAGTCGGCAGGTTACTGATTTGGTGACGGTTCAGGCCGTACCGACGGAGTGCGTACAGGTCTTCCTCAGTATCGATGAGTTGAACGATAACACCGTCGTCTTTGGTGATGTGGTAGGCGTAAGCGGCCAGGTTTTCCTGTCGCTGGGCGCTCGCCGCTAGGTGAAAGGTTGTCCCGACGGTGTAACTGCCGGAGCTGTGTTCACCGTGATTCCGGTCCGGCCGTGCGGAGATGAATTTCTTGTTGTTCATGGGTAGTTCCAGTGATGGGTGTGGTTGCGCTGCGGAGTGATGGGGCTACAGCGCGTCACTCTCTGTTTGACCGCGCTACTGTGCGGTGCGTCTCGGACTGCAACTTTAGTTCCTGATTTTGTGTTTCCAAACTGCTGGCCCCAAGTGTCGGGGAAAGACGTGATTATGCGATGTGGCTTCTGTCTCTTGGCTACGGTTTCGTGGTGGGCAACTGAACGAGTTGATTCCGATCGAACGCCCCAGTGTCCGTTTCGTTGTGGTTTCGGTCTCGTTGTCCAGTGTTGGTCGCCCATGAGTCGTTACGGGTTGTCTATTCTACTCGTATTCACGGAGGAGATCTCCGCACTCCAAGCACGTGGGTTCCCCAGCGGTACTCACGTGATCGACAGGCCCACAACTCGTACAGAACCATGTATCAGACGAGATTTCGGGGGTCATGATTCGTTAGAAGTGGTCCTCGATGGCGTTCATGCAGGCTTCCTTCTTGTGCATCGGGCCGAGGTGCGCCCGGATGCTTTCTTTGGTCGCGCCAAGCAGGTCGTCTGCTCCGTCGTAGAGGTCTACGATGTGCAGAACTTTACTCGTGGAGACCCGCGGGTACTCGTAGGATTCGTCGGCGTTCTCTCGGAAGTCGTTGGCGACGTTCACGAGAACTTCGATGTCGTCGCGGTCGATTACCTTCCGGTCGCCGTTCACCATCGCATCGACGAGATCCACCTCATCTTGCGGGTCAAGGTAGGACAGCCAGATGCTGTTCAGCCGGCGTTTGAACGCGCCGTTGAGTTCCTTTGCCCCGTCGTATTCCTCGGTTGGCGGGTTCCGAGTGGTGCTGATCCGGAATTTCGGCGACGGCTCGATGACTTCGTCACGCTCCTTGATGTGGAGTTTCGAATTCCGTTCGAGCAACTGGTGGAATGCTGTGAGGATTTCGGGAGCCGCGGCGTTCACCTCGGAGATGACGAGCCAGTATCCGTACTTGGCGGTGTGCGGGACCACACCATCCTTGAAGATGACCTTCCCGGTTTCGTCGATTTTGTGAATCCCCATTAGGTCTTGTGAGATCATCGACTCGTCCATGTTGATGACGAGAATCGGGCGGTTGGTTGCGGCCGCCAGGACCTTCAGGAGTGTGTCTTTCCCGACGCCGGCGTGCCCGATGAGATCCAGTGCGTAGTTGTTCTTCGCTACAACTCGCGCACAGGCTTCGATGTCGCGTTCACCGGTCAGAAGTTCCCGTGTCTTCAACGGCGGGAAATCATCCAGGTCTTCGATGAATGGGTGGTCGAGTTCAACGGGAGCGGCACTAGCCTCAATGAGGTCCTCTACGGTTGTATCGTCCAGTAGACTGGAGACATCGGGGTCGTGCTCTAGTTCCCGCTTCATCGCGTTCACGAGCCGCAGCCGGGCCTTCACGGGCACTTCTCCTTCGAACTCCAGGTCGATCGTGTTCACGACGTTCTGGATCGTGTCCGGCGTTACTGACGTGTCTTCGTGCGGTTCGATACCGGAGATGAGCGTCTGCTCGTCGATAGCGACTTGTTCGAGAATCGGTTCCAGCGCATCAAGGTCACGCGGGTGCGAGACAGCGGTTTCCAATTCTTCAATCGAATCGAACGTGTCACCGATGTCCTCACGGAGCCCGTTGAACTGGAGGTCGTACTGGACGATCGGTCGGAATGATTCAACGAACTCAGTGAGGTTTTCGGCCTTCTCAACGAACTGCTCCAACAGGTCGATTGTGAGCGTTGGCACCTCAAGGACCGGAAGTCCGTAGATGTGCCGCGGCTCGTTCGTCCCTTCGTACTCAGGACCACGCGGCTTCCCGGCCGGAATCATCACGTCAGTAACGAGGTGTGCATCAGCGACACCGGTTTCCTCGTTGTCACCGTCGTCGTCGCGGTGAGCAGCCATCTCTGCCTCGTAGGTCTCCTGTGCAATCTCGTTCACAGGGTCGATGAACTCAGTGGCTTCGTCTTTGATCTGCTCAGCGACGGAGCTCTGAACACCGGGGACAGCAGTAAGTTCGTCTTCCTCTGCTTCGTACAGGTCTCGGAACGTCTCGAAGCCGGCTTCCTTCAGCGCTTCAGGCTGATGATCAGTGAGGCAGTCGAGTTTGCTGAAGTCCGCTTCGGTACTCCCGGCGTTGTGGAGTGCGTCCATGTCGAAGCCACCGGCGTTGCTGCCCGAGGCATCATCGGTGTCGGGCATGCCAAGCCACGTGGGTCGCGGACCAACGGTCCGAACGTTCGTGATGGTCTGTTGCCCGAATTGCCCTTGACTGACGGTGAAACGGTCGCTGTTCTCGACGAGATCATCGAAGTCCTCGCCGTCGAAGTCATCCAGGTCGCTATCACCGTCGAGGCTCTGGAGGTGTTCCAGCGTCTGCGTTCGAGCGTGCTGGAGCATCAGTTCACCGCCAGCCTCGTGAAGGAGTTTGTTGACGATGTGCGTGACGGCTTCGAGCTTGTCGGTTTTCGTATCGAAGGAAATTTGCTGATTCTGACTCATGGGTGTGTCCTCATGTAGGGTACTGTTGCTGGGATTCGCTTCCCGCACCGGGTTCTCCAGGGGTTGACCGCTGGGGCGTTCAATTGCGGGTGCAGGCCGCCCGTCTGGGCGGCTGCGGCCCCCGTTGTTACCCGAGTGGGCGTCATGCCTCTGTTCTCGCCCACAGTGCGGGACTGCGGATTACGAGTTGAGTGCGTGCAGCCACGGCGGTGTGGTGTGCTGGGCAGCGAGTTGATCATGGCGGTTATTCGAAGTTGAAGAGGCTCTTCTGGCGTTCTTGAGCGATGTTGCGTTTCTCAACCAGGTCGAGCTCGTCTTCAGTGTTGACGCCGTCCAACTCAGTGATAGAGTCCACTTCGTCAAGACTGGGACCAGTGTTTCCTTCGAGGACCTGCTGGCGCTTACTCTGCTTCGCACCACTGTTGGCCTTCTGTTGCTGGTAGTCGTGCTCGCGCTTCGCTCGCTCGATCATCGTGTACGGCGATCGGAGGATCTTCGTAGCGATGTCGGCGTACACCTTGTACGCCGATCCGGCGTGGTCGTCACCCTGGAATTCCTGTTCGAGTGTCGTTGCCAGCGAGTAGAATAACGTCCACATCGTGTACGTGGTGTTACTGGGCGAGTGGCGCTTCGCGCGCTTGACAGCGCCGATCCCACCTGTTTCGGTGTCGGTGGTGTCTTCGATGTAGGAGTCCGGGATATCGAGGTAGCTGTAGAACTCTTCGATACCGAACTGGAAGTTGCTGAAGTCAATGGTGGTAGCGGTCGCCTGTTCGATGTCCTGGATGAGTTCGTCCGTCCAGGTGAGGAGGTTGTCGTACTCCTTTTCCCACCATTCCTTGATGGGAGTGCGTCCCTGGCTGCGTTCGTGCTCAGGGTTGTTTGGATCGCCGACGTGCCGGCGGGAACGCCGCGCACCGAGAGAGTAGAATCGAACGTTGTTCTTCGGGTCGTAGCCGAAGAGCTTCACGTCCATCGCACGACCACCGGAGAAGTCGTACCCGGTGTGGAGGCCGACGTAAATCGGCGGGTCATCGTCGTCGCCGTCGGGGCGTTCGATGGTGTGATCGGAGAAGAAGATGTACATGTTGACCCGGCCGCCCCAGTCGCGCGTATCGACCCACCCGAAGATAGTTTCGTCTTCGCCTTTCTCTTTGAAGGTCTTGTAGGCGGGGTAGTAGGCGTCCTTCGGGTTGATGATGGCGTAGGAATCGGTGGCGATCTGCCAGCGGAACTTGATATCGAACCCGAGGGCGGCGAGGGCTTTCCGTCGTGGGTCCACGATGTCCTTGTAGTCGTGGACGGGGGTGTTCCGGTTAGCGTGGTTGATGTCGTCCGGGTCGATGGAGAGTTGGTCGAGGTTGACGTCGGGGACGGCTTCGATGGCGTCGCGGTCTACGGTGCCGTCAGGGTTGACGAAGTCGTTGACGGCGAGCAGGTCACCTTCTTCGGCTTCTGGGAGGAGTTTGATGATGTCGGTGAACGCGACAGGGTCGTCGTCGTACATCGGACTAGCGCGATTGATTTCGTCGGGGTATTCTGCGTCTACGTGGTCTTCCAGTCCGAGGAAGCAGACGCGATCGCGCTCTTGGATGAGGTTGTAAATTTCACCGAGCTCCGGTCGCGGGTCGGCGTTGCTGTCGGCGTCGGTCGTCGCGTTTCCAACTGTGGTCGGAGGCTGGGTCGTGTTGCCGTTTCCGTGGGTACCGTCGGTGGCGGTGGTAGTGTTCGCGGCTCCCGCCAGTGATTGTTGTTTTCGGGTCATGGTTCGTTTCTTAATGGTCGGTTTGGGGCGTGTACCGACGCGTCACCCGCTATTTTGGCGCGTGTAGGCTTGCGGTGCGGTGCGGGTTTGCGAGGTGAGGTGCCCTGCCATCGTCTGTACGTTACACATAGGTTCCCAGTAACTTAAGCGCAACGTATGGTATCGTTGGTTCAATTGTGAAAAGAACGCAAGGAATTTCCTACACGGAGTATTCGCTGAATAAACAATAATGAAGTCGTAATTCGAAGGCAGGGATTAGATGGTCTATATCACTGGTTCAGTGACCGGTCACACAACCGAAATCAACGCGCAAAAGAGACCGACTGTTAATCCAACTCGAACGAGTCTGGGAAATCACCCAACTGAGGAAGTACCTGTTGTAGTTCCTGTTCGAGCTGCTCAATTGATGCAACTTCGTGAGCAAATGGCAGGCGCTCGTACACGTAGACATCGATCGGCAGTCGAACGCTTTCGCTGCCATCCAGTGGATGAGAGTACTCAATCGCTTCACCATCGGTCATCACCCACACGCAGTGAGTATCCATCTCTAGGGCGTCACGCCTCCCATCAACGAGCGTGATATCTTCCCGGTTCTCAATTGCGTGCTGATTGATGAGACGGATATGCTTGTTCCGATTCGAGTCGGTAACAGAGGTGAACCGACGGAAAGCAGACAGTGTGACTCCGTTGAGATCGATATTCATCCGCTCCACCGCTAATCCGCAACTCAAAACGAGGGAGTCCTGGAGATCGTTCGCTTCCAAGACGTGCTCTGTACTTAATTCGAGGTATGGTTCAAGCGCGGCAGGGATGTGTGAGACAGACATTCGATTCCAGTATGGGCGTCAACGCCGAGCAGTACTTTACCAGTTCGCTTTTCTTAGCGGGCGCGCGAGTCATTCGGTTTGTTTAGAGGGTTAGAATTACCAGCATCGGTGTGTCCGCGCGAGGGAGTGGGGCCGGAGGCAAGCACGTCACTGGTGCGAAGCCGGTGGCCCACGAGGCTGGGAGGGATGATTCAGTTACTGTGATGATGGGGGCACAACGTAAACGAAGAACACAAACTACTCTATGGCGACACAGGCGGTGATGACTTTTCTATCGGTACAGGTAGGGAGTTCACCGAGTCGGAAGGATGAGGGACTCGGTTTCGACGCGATCAGCGTCAACCGTGCCTACATTATTAACGTCGTTATTGTCCATGTCTAGATCCCCTTCCATGGTGTCTCCATCACTTTCGACGAATTCCTCCCGGAGTTCATCTTTGTCGTCTTCGTCGAAACCTCCGAGCTGGAATGGTCCATCGAAGGTTCCGTTACTGCTGACGTAGAACTCGGCGTCTTCTTCTTCTTCGCCATCGTTCGTAACGAATGCGACGACGCCGTCGTGGTCACCATCCTCGTAGTCGGTCAGTTCAGTGGCGGTATCGACGACTACGATGACTCCTTCATCGACGAGTTGGAGGAGTTCACCGTATGCTTCGCTGAAGTCGTCGTACGGGCTAGGGATACTAACCTCGTGAATCGGCGTGTCGTCACCACCGGATTCTTCCGGGTTGTAGTCGTTGTCTACGGTTCCCATTGTGAATAATCATCTGACCCGAGTCACTATAATAGTTCGCCTTCAGTCATCGAAACCGGGTATCGATTTCACAGATTGCACCCTATAAAATCTAATTTCTGCTGGAAGCGACGACCGCCTGCGAGGAGAGTGAAGAAAAACAAACTAGAACTGGGGTCTAATCCCAGTCTTCGGGCCACTCCTCGATGTGATCACGACCGAAGTTCGCACCGAAGTACTGACCGAACCCGAGAGGCACACCTACGTTTAACGAGAAGATGAGCGTCTCTTCTTCGGAGACGCTTCCGAGTTGACTGTTCACTCGGAATCGGAGTTCGAAGTTGTTCTCCACAGCGAGTGGATCTCCAGATTCTTCTGGCTCATCGATCCCGAGGTTCTCGTAGTCTTCTTCGATGAGATCCAGCGCTTCGAAGTCGAAGATCTCGTCATCTTCATCCCACCCGTCGTGGCCTTCGAAGAGCTCTTCACCGGAGAATTCGGTTTCACCGTTTCCAGGTTCTTTCTGCTCCGAGCCGAAGGTTTCCCAATCACTTCCGTTGAGTTTGAGACTGACGTCAGCAACGAGGTATTCGTCGTCGATTTCACCGTGGTCGATAGTAATCAGTGTGCTCCCTAAGGTGAAGGTGTCGACGCTTCCTCCGACGTACTGGTTGTAGGTGGGGCCGTCAAAGTCAGATTCTTCTCCTTCCAAATCGAGACTGAGACCTCCATTACTATCGGCTGCGACTGAGCCGATACCGACGCTTTTGAGGATGCCAGCTGCGAGAGTACCGATGAGCGCGTCACGGCGTGTAATCTTGATGCGAGGATCGTCCGCCGTGTTGGACGTTTGACTTTCGTCGTTGTTGTTTGAATCCTTGGAGCGGAGCATGGTTGCGTTACCTGAACAGACCCTCCAGAGAGGTATAAAAGTTCACCTGAACACTCCTACTGCCCAGAAAAGAAGTGAACCGTATTTCATTCCACCAGAAGAGCACCGCTTAGTGAGCTAGGACTGTATCAGTCTTCTTCATCAGGCTCTTCGCCTTCGATGTTGATGCTTGTCCCGCCACTGATTTGCCCTTCTTCATCACTGGTAACCGTGATGTCACCGGCGTCAGGGACAGCAATTTCATCCAGAACGATTTGGACATCATCACGATCGGCTGGCTCCCAGATGACTTGCAGCGATGCACCGTTCTCGATGTTGTGGTCTGTAGTGTTTTCAATCAACACGTCGCCCTCTTCAATAGTTCCTTGAGGGTCGTCCATCGTGACGACGTCAGACCCATCGTAGATGAGGACTTGACCATCTCCATCTTCCCCAATCGGTTCACCGTCAGGGTTCTCCCCAATCAGGAATAACTGGTCAGTGTTTTGGGAATCAAAATCACTCCCGGTATCATAGATGAATTCAGCATTGGACTGATTAATGAATTCTAGTTCAAAGTTAGCATCCTCACGAGGGTCTTCGCTTCCAGTGATGAGTGTACCACCGAAGATGAACAGCCCGAGTGCTACCAGCACAACGAACCCAATAACAAGAACGACACCGACGACTGGTGCGACCGCGCGTTCATCGCCACCGGACTGTAATTTGGTTTGGTTCATGGAAACTCCTTACCGCCGTTGTACCATTTCGACACAACCTACACTGACACGTGTCACGGTTACTACGCTGTCTCCGCTTCCTTTTCTTTTTCCTTCTCCTCTTCGAGCTCGTTCTCCAACTCCTCTCTTCCCTTTTTCCACTCTTTGGTGGCTTCCCCAGTGGAACGCGCTAATTCGGGGATCTTCTTTGGACCCCAGAACAGCACCACCAAGATGAGGACCACGATGAGGATCTCAGGTCCCCCGAAGAGGAACGCAGGGATTGCTGTTCCAGTCATGTATCAGTATACACCTCAGATATTCATAAACGTTTGCCGTCACGCAGCCTCCGGTTCATTTCTGAAATGAAATCTCGAAAAACGGTATATAGAGAACTACTTCAAGCTGCGAACTCGAAGTAAATCTCTTGCGAGACGACAGTGAACTCGTCTCCGTCGAAGTCAACCTCAGCAGTTACAACGTCATCTTCACGATCAACGTTCTCGAACGCAGGGTGTTCTTCAAGATAGGTTACCCACACCTCTGGAACTCCTGTTTCAACCGTTACGTCCACAGAATCCCCTTCTTCAATGATCGAACGGTCTGCTCGCTTCTCAGGGTCTACTTGCGAAATCTCGAACCCAGCGACGGTTGCTCGTGTTGACGAGAATCCATCTAAATCGTTCGGATGGGTGAGTGCGGGGACATGGAGCACGGGGTTGTTTCCTCGATCAAAATCATGTGGTGTCGAGCGAAGATGCGTTTGATCAGTTGCCCCTTGCGGTTGCATTGCTATCACACCTGCTTCGTACACGAAGGTCGTCCCATCTTCTGCTTCGTAATGGAGTGGTGTTGTTTCAATTTCTGTTATTGGATTTCCAGTGTCCGCGTCTTCGAGTGTGATAGTGGTCTCACTCAATTGTCGGAACTGTCCAGCGGGCATTTCAGTTTCATACGATCGCTTATCTGACCCATCGTACACTTCCCGAATTTCACTGTCTACTTGCAGCAAGTTGTTCTCCATTGCTACTGTTGCTTCTTGGGACTGTGCGTTATCAATGATCGGAGCAGCAGACAACGAAATGAACACAACGGTCGCTAGGATCGCCCCGAAAACGAACGTGTACCCGATAATCTCACTGACTGCGGTCTCATCTTGCTGGAATGCTTCTATCATAGCGGTGAACGGGTTAGTCATCATTACCACCTCGTTCGTTGATCGTGATGGTGGAATCACCGTCACCATCAGTTTCGTACCCGAACACAGCCCCGGGACTCCCAGCGGAACCGTCCTCAACCTCACTATCGACTGCAACCGTTGTTTCGACTTCTTCTCCTTGTGACCGGGCCGTAATCACAACTTCGTCACCGGCATCTGCCCCGTCAATCGTGACAGAGTATGACTCACCCCCGATGGATGATGGGAGTGTGATCCGGCTTTCAGCGGATGCGTCAGCGCCTGCAGCAGGCCGGTCTTCTGCTTGCGACCCCAGTGTATCTGCTGTTGTGATACCAGCTGCAACTTCATCACCGACCCGATCGAGCTCTTGCTCAACAATTAGGGATTCCCGATCATCATGGATGTCGGTTACTGCCCCAACGAACAACCCAGTCAGAGCCAGCAGGATGAGTAACCCGAGAGCGTGATCAACAGCAATTGAGACTCCACGATTATCTCGGTTGAACGGCTGCCACGCAGACCGGACATGGTTACGGAATAATTCTAGTGTCATTCTTCACCACCGGCGATAATCTCACCAGGTCGTTGCGGGGTGACTTCCAACGTAGTGGAAATCTTACCCTTGTGCGTGTCGATTGTTGCATCGACCGTTACAGAGTAGGTCGCCCAATGGGCTTCAATACGGTCGATATCATCTTCATGGCTTGCTGAATCTTCGATTTCGTCTTCGTCGTCAACTAATTCGATGTTATCCTCATCACCATCGACAACCATGTCGAGTCCGGCCATAATGTTATCACCGTTTTCGATAGTGATGCCAGAAATATCGTTCGTTCCGGGAAGCGCGTCACAGTGACTTTTAATCCCTTCTTCAGTGTCCTTTTCGATTAACCCGTGGGTGAAGGAGATTCGCATCGTATCTTCACTACTGTCTGTTAACGGAACCTCACATCGGAGATCTTCATCGCCATTCATCTGAACAACTGCATGTCGTGTATTATCAATGTCGTCTTCGAATACTTCTATGACATCGGAGTCGGTTTCAACCGTGAATGGATCATCATCTTCTTCAACGAGATTTTCCCCGGTAATCTCCAAACTGAATGATCGAATCTCATCAGCGCCGTCTACGAGACCGTAATTCTCAGCGTTCTCAACTGCTTCTTCTCCGGCCTCACCAGGAAGGTCTGGACCACCTTCCTCGCTTTGTAACACGGTCATGTTGTGGTATCGGGGTTGCCAGATGCGTACACCTTCCTCGACGTCGGCGTCACTAGCATCTAAACTAACTGTTCCACCCCCGCCTGCAATACTGCTTTTGTAGTGATCTTCTACCACATCAAAATCGTTGATGAGCCGGTCTTCACGATCATCTCGATCTTGATCTGGGTCATGATTTGCGTGCCGGATAGCCGTCTCCAAATCATGTTCAATATCATCCATGTATTTGATCGTATCACTACTGTCGCTGGAAACACCGGTAGCGCGTTCGTGATCGGTAAACGCGGCTATGTTGAGTAGGGTCACCATCGCTAAGATAAGTAGTACAATCGCTACTGCAGCTAGCAACAGCAACTGGCCGCGATTATCTCGATCAAATGCCGTTGGGTTGAGTTTCTCCATCATTGGTATTCACCCGTCATCTGCGTAGACGACGACTTGCACTTCTACGACGTTATAGACGTTCTCCCCAGCGGAATTATCGCTTTCATCAATCGGGAACGTATGCCCATCTTCACCAAGTGAGTCTCCATCGCCACTGTACTGCGGGGCAACTGTCCCATGACGCGTATGAACATCAGCGTCTGATTGCAGTGAATCATCATCGTAAAGCGTCACTGTCACGGATTCCGAGGTGACAACGCTACCGTCACTAGGCGGTTCGACGAATTTTTCACGGTCAGGGTTTTCGTCACCAATTTCGGACTCTGGGATGAGGTAAACGCCGACTCGCACATCTTGATTTTGTTCAATCCTGTAGAGATCGGCTAGGAACGGATTCAGACCGTCACTGTCGCTAATTTGCAGTGTCTGATAGTGCGGGATTTCAGTTCCACGAGGGCCTTCATCAGGGTTCCACCCTGCATCGTACGTTGGGTCACTCGCGTCTTCGTGCCAATCGAGAATTAGGCTTTTCATCTCCCCGTTACTTCGGTGATGTTCAAGCGCAGATGCGACATCTTCGCTCACGGAGTGCTCGAATTTAGCTTGTTCAACGTCGGCATGACTGGTTGGGGTTGCAAATGATGGTGCAACGAAGAGGACAACCGCGACAATCAACGTGACTGCAATAATCGCCTCTAACGTGTATGCCTGCCCGCGTTTGTCCCCATTAGAGCTGAAGAGTGATCGTGATGACTTCATGGATTATCGCCCCACCGTTACTTCGATGAACACTTGCTTATCATCTAACGACGACGTGACGGTCACACTGTCACCTGACTGTTCTGGTGAGGTCCCACGTTGTACGTAGTACAGTCCGTCATCCTCAGTTGCTTCAGGGTTTTCATCTGGGTCGAGTGCTTTCGGCGGCGTGTCATCAGTTGAAAATACTCGTATTTCAACGACCTGATCGTCTCCAACTCCGAATTTGCTTTCTAAGTCGTCGAACTCGCTGTCAGAGCTAAAGGCAACGACTTTGTCGTGACTTAATCCTGTAGTTCCTGGTTCAGTAAGGACATCGTTCACCATTTGATCGGCAATTCGGTCGGCCACTGCTCGATCGTTTGTATCTGCGAATTCAGCTGGGAAGAACAGTGTTGGTGCGTTCACCATGAGAAGGCCAATGGCTGAAAAGAAAATCAAGACGGCGAGTGCGAGATCGATGGACGTTTGCGCTCGCGTTGAGTCACTGAAGGATTGGAAGCCGAACGACTCTGCACGGGATTGGGATGAACCCGGTGTCCCTTGGTTTGTCGTGGGGCCGCGCTTGGTGTCGTGTCGGGGCATATGTAGACTGGTCTTTTTGAAACCGCGAGTCGTGGGAGACTGCAGACGTTGAAGCACCGAGACAGTTGGTCGGGGTCGCCTCGCTCTGGTCTCGGGCGCGTTCGCTGTTGAAGGAAAAGAAGCGTGTATTTAAAATGGTTTGCCCGGGTCGCTGCTATCGGTTCTCACAGGTAATCACAGATCCACTGTTCACCGACTATTTTGTCCATGCAGACTGCCCCTGATCACTCGACCGGTCTGCAATCTCATCTAGACTTGGTGGATCGTCACTCGTTGTTGTATCGTCGTCACTTGCTTCACTACTTGGAGCGGATTCCTGAGCCCCTTCACCGACAACGACAGTTTGCTTCTCCTGTTGCGCGTTGGGCGGTGAATTAACGGATGAACTTCCTTCTCCGGTTTCAACACGCTGTTTCTCTTCAGTAGGATTCTGGTTCGTTTGCTGTTCTGCTGTTTGCTCTTGGTCGAGCTCCATCTTCGCGCGATTAGCGATAGCGATAAGATCGCTGAACTCAGCTTCATTCGATGTGCGTCGCATGAGCTTGCCAGCGACAGCTGGGATACTCCCACGTTTCTTCAATTCGCGTTTAGCGAACTCGATTTGAGATTCTGTAATTTCCATGGTGATCACCTGCCGTTGGATGCGTGTACCAGTTCCCCGTGATTTGCACACCACTGACCCGGTCGTATTCATGATTTATGATGTGAAGCCCCAAGAGTGTATGGAAGTCCATATCCATTATTTGTGAGTGTGCACAGTCTGTTGTTCGTGAAGATTCCATTACAGACCTTTTCCGCAAAGGCTCTTAGTCACGTGTAATTACTGTGTTTTCGCGCTGGGGGCAAATGCTTAAATGCCTTTGCATGCAGACTATAATCATGGATAGACGGAAGTTCATAGCAGCCAGTGGTGCGAGTGCTGCTACACTCTTGGCAGGGTGTCTTGGCTTCGGTAGCAGTGGAGGTGATGAATCGTACGACATCGACCCGGATGCAGAAATGCACGATGTCGGTGAAACGGTCGAATACGGTGGGCTCGAAGTAACAGTTAGTGACCCAGTCATCGCAGACCACTACGCTCCGTACGACTGTAGCGGCCCGCGATTCTGGGAAGATGATACTGCAGACGCAGTTGAGTGCACACCACCAGAGAGTGGTGATGACCTTGAAGAACCTCCGACACAGGGTGGGACGTTCATGTTCTACCAGGTTACGATTAAGCACGTTGGTCAGCGGCGTATCCAACTTCCAGCAGAGGAAGATAACTACGATCTCGCCAACGATGGGTACGCCGAAGATGAATTCCTCATCGAAGAGCCTTGGGTTGCTGCATCGTACGTGTTCCCGAGTATCAAGTTCTTCATCGAAGAGTTCGAGATGGATGAGCAGGGCGTGTTCCCTGGCGTTGTTGTGAGTGGATACGTGACGTTCGAGGTTCCTATTCAAGCTGACGAGGATGAGTACGTCGCTGGCGTCACATGGGCAGGGAACGAAGAGGAATCCGAAACCGTCTACTGGAGTATCAACGAAGGAGATATCGAACACCTTACTGATGATCACCCAGAAGAATTCGGTGGTGACGTCTTCCACGAACCACGCGCTGGCGGTATCGATTGGGGCGAAGATGGTCACCCCGAAGGAATGGAACCTGAAGACTGGATCAGGTGGGACGAAGATGGCGAAGGACAGTACGAAGTTCCGAAGGACATGTTCGACCCTGACGGAGATGACGATGAGGAAGAGGAGGAAGACGAAGACGACGGCGTCTTCGATGACGATTAGTGGAGTCACCAATCAAATAATTACCCTGCCAAGGCCAGGTGATTCTTGTTCTATGAAGCGGTTCGCCGGGTGTCCAGGAAGCAAAAAATAAACTGGGAGTTTCGGCTTTAATCGTCGCTCTCGATACGCGGTGCGATCATGTAGGTGACCGCAGCGTTCGAATCGAGGAAATCGAACATGATACGGACGGGGAACTCTTCCCCCATTTCCATGTCGACGGAGACGTTCGATGGAATTCCCTTCCGGATATCATCGAAGTAATCCAGTGAGAAAATCGACTTCACCGTCGCTGTCTCCAACGAATGCACCGCATGGTGGTCGTCTTCCAGAACGGCTTCCCAGTCGTCAGTGTCACCGTTCGCGGACATGTAGAACGTGCCGTCATCATCGTTCATTCCGAGCGTAATGTGCTCGGAGTAGTTCTTCGCGGTCTTCACTGCGTGATCGAAGTATGAAGACATCACCTGGACTTGACCAGGAAGATCCATCTCTGGGATATCTGGTTCCTGTCGAATCGACTCAGGGTCGATCAGTGACATCGTGAATTCCATCGATCCAGGCGTTGCCCAAATCGACACGCGCCGAGTTTCCTCGTTGAGTTCCAGGTGGAGCGTCTGCTCCTCATCCCCGACCGGTTCGTCGGCGATGTCCTGGATCTGCCGCATGAACATCTTCAGATTCACTCCGAGCACGAGCTCGTCAGTTTCCAACTCCTCGAATTCATCGCGGCCGAGGTGCATTTCCACCATGCCAACGTTAGCGGGGTCTACGGCCTTCGTGTGAATGCCGTTCTCGCTGACATGGAGCTTCGCTTCATCGACTAGGGTCGTCACGGGCTCCAACGCCTTCATCAGGCTGTCAGGGTTGATTGCTGCGTACATGTGTACCCTTCACCCTTACACTTCTGGGGTCCACCTGTGCTGTTCTCTTTTGCAGTTGCCGGCCCCTTGCTGAGTGCGGTACTGCAGTCAGGTATTTTGCAACAGGTATTGGATCGGCGGGATACAGTCACTGTCGCCGAAATCCCCATCATGAAGTGCAATTTCGCTGCTCAACCCAGCGTTCAGTGCTGTCAGTAAGAAGTTGAAGGCTTGTTGCTGCCCGGGGAGCCGAGTTCGATACAATGGGAGCCCTGCGCCGCGATCAGCAGCGTTCGTAATCGTGACGATCGTGACGGTCTCGCCTGGTGAAGCGCTTGCCCGGTGGTCGCTGTAGGATTCAATGTGGATGCCGTAGTCAGCGGACGTATTCGCAAAGTAATGGTCACCGCATTCTTTGTTGTCTTTCCCAGCGATGTATTCCTGTAGCGAAGCAGCAGTCCCGGTATATCCGTTGTACGTCCAGATATGCGGGTCGTCGTTCGCTGGCGGGAGAGTCCCCCAATCTACACCTTCGATAAATGCTGCCATCGCTGTCTCAAATTCGCTGTACTCATTTGGATCTGTATCAACACCCATGTGAGGGCGTTCCGGATCATGGTACACGTAGTACTTCCCAGTGAATTCACGTAGAGCGTACGTGGAGTTCCCTTCACGGACAGCATGGTGTTCAACTGAATCGTTACTCTTTGCTGGTCGAATCACGTACGACCATTTTGGAGTAAGCTCATTAATGAACGAGGCAACGGTATGGATGAGCGATCCAGGTGTTGGAGCGACCGGTTCAAACGACGGTCTCGTAACTGACTCCGGGTCAACAGACGTTCCAGAACTGATTGATTCTGGTTCAGGTGACGTTGCAGGTCCTGGAGTAGGTGCCGAGGGTGAGGGTGTGGTTGGTGTCGCAGGACCTGGAAGTGTTTCGGCGAGTTGGGATTCAAAGGCAAGTTCAGTAGCATCTTGAATGACAGCGCCACCGTCCGCCAAGTGCGCAGTTTTGAATGGGTCGAACGGGTCTGGTGTGTTCGGGTCAGTAGGATCGACCGGTGGTCGGTCAGGATTCTGATTGTCCCGTTGCCGGTTATCTGTTGATCGAGTCCCTTCTGTTGATGTTGAACGCTTTCCCATAGATGCTGTTGTGTGGTCGTTTCGGATGGTATGGTGTGCTGTTTCGCTGGTTGTCAAATACTTCGACTCGTTGCTGACGTTTTTCTCAGCGGTGAGCCGATGATTCCCCGTTCATCGCCCTTGGTAGTGTTCACGGGGATTCCGTGTGTATCCTCCTGTGTCGTTCTGGGAGGGTAATAAGATTCGTAAAGTTGTTCGTACGTGTGATTTGTCGCGTGCATGCCCTTGTATGCCGCGACCCCGCGACCTGCTGGTCAGTATTTTTCGACAGTGAATATCTCTCCTGAGTTGCCACCCGGTGCCAGGGTGCAGGTCAAATCTGGATATCGTGCTGTTCACTCGGATTGTCCGAAGCAAAAAGAATCCCCAACGAATAGGCGAGAGCAAGCTGTAAATCGGAGCGAGCGGTTAATCGGTCGGGTTACGATCGGTGAGTGGGTTAGTTTGTTGTTTCGACGAGCCAGGTTGTACAGTTCGAGTACGCCCATCGTTCGATGGAGAGACTGTCGGACTTTTCATCGACGTCGCTGAGGAGCGCAGCGACTTGACGCGTTTCTAAGCCGAGGTCGTTCGCAATCTCCCGGCTTTTGAAGTACCCGTGGCTACCGTTCACTGCATTTGCGAGGTACTGTTCGATGCGCGAGATGATCGTCTTGGTGTCCACCTCAGTAGTGCGATTCGTAGTGCTCATTCAAGATGGAATCGATAGTCGAGGTATAAATAGCTTTGTAAAACGATGCTTTCTCCGTAAGGAGCTTACGGCGGACGGATAATTCACTGGCCAAGTGAGTCGGAAGTCGGTCAGTTGTGAATCCACCGTTCACTGCCCCAGAATAGATTACATCATCTACGACTTGGCACAACACCACGTAATCATACTCCAGGAGATCAGGGTTCGTCCAGACAACTGTTTCACCAGTTTCTCCAATCGGGCTCTCAAAAATCCCGACGACCGAGGCATCCATCACGACTTGGACATCCGGGCGAACAGTTCGCCCATCTGTAGGAACGGTAGTTTCATCCAACTTATGCCCGATCAAAAACGAGGTGAGTAGTGTTTCTCGCCGAGCAGTTTCTTCCTCGAAGTTTGGCGAACGGTGAATCGATTCAAACACGGGATACGAACCTAGATGCTCCGCGATCGTTTCCGTCACTGAATCGTAACACGCTCCAGCTCGAAGGCCACTCATCTGAAGGAAATCTTGCTGCAGACACTCGACGAGATCAGGCGCATCTACAGTGAACTTCTCATACGCATCTGGAAGATCATGTAACATCGAGAATTTCGGATAGCGCTCAACAAGCCATCTACCAGCGAGTCCCTCATCAGCGGAAGCTGAATTATGAGTAGAGGTAGATTCGGTGGTGTTATTCGTCTCTACAGGATCTTCATGGGGGTCCGCGTCTGAGTCTGAGTTCGAATTACTGTCCGAGGTCATAGGATTGAATCGTAGTGTTAGGAAGGGGTGTTTGAATCGCCAACAAGTTCTGTTCTGCTTGTTCGACGTCAGCGATGATTACCTGTTGATACCGTGCTTGAAGTCATCAGCGAACGTTTCTCGATGGACTTGAATGGCAGCAGCCATTGCATGCCACAGAATCCCTGTAGTAAGAGCATCACGCCATCCCATCGAAGCTGCTTCCGACAGTTGCTCACCCTCGATGCAGCTCTTCCCATCCATGTCGTAGAGATCTTCCAATGCGTCCAGGAACGATCCCAGCAGGATGAGATTTCCAGCAACTGACGAGGAGTCATTCTGTTCGAGGAGTTCCGGCCGAGCCTTGTTCTCGATCACGTCGTACACTGCATCGAATTCCGTTTCTGATTCGGCGTCCGTCAGCGCCGTCTGAACGTCTGTTCGATCTTCGTTTGGAACATTGTCGTAGTTTGCTAACCGAGCGCTGACAGTTGTCGCTAGCGAAGCGATCCAGTTGTGGACGTCCACGTTTTGAATCGGGTCAGTGCGGAGGTCTTCTTCGAAGTCGATGCGAACAGCATCGCGGCGTGAGTCAGAAAATTCACCGATTCGATGTGGGTCCGGTTGCAGTTCATCCGTGGCGAAGCCGTGGACGACCTCGTAGAGCGCGTATTCACACACTGTATGAGTAATGTCGTTCCATTTCTCGGCATAGCCGACTCGACGATCTTCGTTCAGCCATGACTCACTGACACCGTAGTTCGTGAAGAGGAATCCTACCGTGTACAGCCGTTCAGTGTGTGACATCTCAGCGTACGGCTCTTCTTGTTCGAGAACCTCCCACGTTGCATCGATGGGATTCGCTCCAGCATCGATTTCAACTTCGACAGTCTCAACGAGCGAGGCGACGAGATTGCGGACATCCACGGTTTTCTGACGTGGATTCTCAACTCGATTCTTGATGCGGCTACGCACGCGGTGCGTATTGACGGTGTTTGTATCTATCATGGTTAAGGTGGTATCGGAGCTCGTCACGAATCAGGGTAAGAACTTGTATTTCTCCCGGCGTGACGGGGCACGTCACGTACGGTATTTCCGTGCCACCCGACGGGTGTATTCTGTACATGAGCAGTATAGCCGACCGGGACCGCATGCTGTTACGGTGGCGCGCGAATTGACGCGCGAGGGGGCAGGGGCGGCAGGCCGCCCGGCCGGTTGGGAACAGCCCAGCACACCACGGCGCTGGGCTGTGAGAGGAATACGAATCAGTAGTCAGAGAAATCTACTCGTGAGATTCAGTACTTGCTGGGTTCACGTTCGACGGTCGTTTGGTAACTCCCAGTCAAGAGTGTCCGCAATCGTTCGAGCTTGCTCACGAACGGTTTCGTTCCGACGGTCGTACTGGCTTGTGGTTGCCGCCGCTAAGATTAGGGGCTTGACGATACCGTGAAACATCTCTTTCTGGAGGTAGTTGTGTTGATCGTCGAATTGTTGCATCAGGTCTTCTGGATCAATGGTGAGGGGGTTCGATGCTTCAGCCATTGCTTCAACAATTGCTTCAGCATCTGGCGAATTTCCTGAGTTGTCTTCACCGGCGACTGGGAGTCCATCTGCATCATCGACGAGTACTACTTCTGGGAGATCCTCATCGGGATTGAGATCGTACTCATCCGTGAGGATGGAGCGTGGGATGAGGTGTCCACTCTCCACGTTTGAACGGAATTCGCCCCATTCGTAATCAGCAACGGGTTGATCTCCATTTTCAAGCGGTTCAGCGTCGGTTACTGTCACATTGACGGCGTCTGTGACGATATCGTTGATTTGGTACTGTGCAACAACAGTATTTTCAGTATCCGAATCAACCGCGGATTCAAATTCTACCCAGATGTCGTTAGCGACAATCTGGACGATGTCCCCGGTTGGGAGGCGAACTTCATCTCGGTTAAGTTGGCGGGAAAGTTGGGTCATGTATGTCTCTGGTCGTGTTGTGGTTCAGAACTGGCTGAGGTGCTATCGAGTGTTCTGCTTCTAGGTGTGGGAAGTGTCGCGTGTGCGACTCACCTTACTCTTTAGGTCGCACACTAGAGCGAGGAGCTGGGGATGAGTCTGTGTCCGATTGTCGATTGTGAACCGCCTCGGGGTCAAGCCCCGAGGCACTCGCCTTGAACCGCCTGTAGAATTGGTTGTTGATCGCGTGTTACGCGGTTTGAGATGCTTGAGGGGTGTTCTGGTCGCCCATGAATTGGTGACAGTATTCACGGAATTGCGGAATGCTCACGTGACTAATCGTGGCGATGTCTGACTGGACGATGTCGTCATCGGTGTAGCGACGAGCGGCATCGAGAGCGCCGGCTGCGATGCTCGTTGGTGAGGCATGCGTAGCGAGATCTTGTGATAACGGTGAGTCAAGGAGTTCGAGTGCCTTTTCACGGGTTTCCTCGGTGACGTTGAGCTCGTCTGCGTAGTATTCGAGGTAGGCTTGCCGGTCAGTCGGTACGATGTGAAGTTTGAGTTCGCGCTTGAGTCGTCGGGATTCCCGAGCGACAGCGATCGTGTCGAGGGAGGTCCCGTTTTTGATCGTGACGGTAGCGAAGTCGTCTGCGACTCGTGGGACGTTTTGTTCACGGCAGGCGAGTAGTGCAACTGCAGCTGTGAGCGTTCGGTAGCACCGACTTCGAGTGAGTCCGTCCTCGACGGCGTTGTCAAGCAATTCGTTTGCTCGAAGCAACGTTTCGACTGGGATGTCAAGCTCTGCTTCGTATGTTTCGAAGAGTTCGTTCTGCACTTCAATGAGTCCGCTTGATTTCTGATTCATGGATGAGGTGAAGGGTGCGTTCTGGACTCGGATCGCTCAACTGCGCTGGTTACCGGTCGGGTTAGTCGGATTGCTCCCGGGTGAGGAGTTCTTTTGCGGTGGATTTTGAGCGAGTGACGGCGTGTTTCGCTGCGTTTCCGAGGTGACGCATGGCTTCCTGCGTACGCAGCCGTAGAGTGCAAACCGTATTAAAGGTTCGGTTATCCTTTGTCTCTATCGCCATGACATGATGTGGGATCGTTCCAGTTGAGGCTATTTTCCCTTCACGGATTAACTCGCCGTGAGCACGGATTAGATGCAGTAATACGGTCACTTCACTGGCCACGTATTCGTCCTGAACAGCAATCTCAGCACGTGTTTGCACAAGGTCAGGAAACTCGATTCCAGTTACTCTTTTAGTAAGAGTTGCTATTTCATCGACAGTTGGTTCAGCTGGTACGTCGTGATCGTCAGCAACGGCCAGGACTTCCCGGCACAGAGCATCAGGATCATACGCCACGTAGAGGTGTTCGTCATCTAACACCGTGAACAGTGAAGCGACTTTTGCGTCGTTCTCCCTATCACCCATCGCAGGGGTGGTCGGTTTAGCAGGACCAACTGTTCGATCGCCTGGTGTCATGAGTTGATCTGTACTGGATGATTCGGTCATGCGATTCCTCCGTTCGCGTGTGTGAGTTGATTCATTGTGTTGTCTCACCGTGTTTGCCGGTCCGGGATTTGGGACTCCCGAGACCCCGGGCTGATTGTCACCACAATCCCGCGGAGAGACAGAGCGGCCAGATGGTCAGTCCGGCCTTGTGTGGTGTTGGAGCTCGCCTCTCACTCGGGTTCTGTGGTTACTGAGAAGGTACATCGCATACCCCCTAAAAGGTACGGAATTCGCGGAGTGAAAGTGAAAGTGCTACGTCCACAATGAAACATCCAAAATCACGCATCTCCAACAGACCGAGTGAAACGTATAGCGTTTCTATCTCGACCACCGCTTTCTGTTACGGGTCAGGTATTAAATTTTCAAACTGGATTATCGCGTTGTGAATGTGTATGGAAACATCGACAGCGTAACAGACACGTCGATCACGGGGCGGTCAGCGGTGAAACGTAAACCAACGGTCGCCTGATGGGTGCCCCAATCCCCATCAAGCAAGTTGGTCCCCACAGTCGTCGATACATGCCGAATTACTGGCCGCTCTCCCCATTGTAATTGAGGAGGACCTAGCCGATCGTTCGACTCGACAGACCGGGGGCAGGTGATGGCAAGCCACACCCATGAGCTTCCGACCCTAACTCGGATGCTAAGGTGAATGCCAATCAATGATGTGTACGTTGGTTCAAGTCTGGCAAAGGGACGTATCTGCGGGTGACTAGCCCACGGAGTGACGGGAGGTGCAGTTCAGTGCTCGGGGAGCAGTTGATTCGGCGGTGATGCGTCAACGCACTCCACCTGAGAATTAGGTGCACTACCCGCGGTTACTTTTCCACATGAGGTTCACGGACGGCAGAGATAATTTAGAGTCGTTGGAACACTGGTGGACTAGTGTGCCGATTTCCTTCGAAGAATAAGCGGTCAACCAGAGCAGAGAGAGCAAAAACGGCAATCACGCCAGGAATGACGACGATGCTCAACTCACCGATGAGTGCAAGGCGACTCCAGAAGCCGCTCACACCAATCGCACTGGCGGGGAAGATCAATGCCATCCCGACGACGATTCCGTAGAAGATGAGGAGAATGGAAGCTCCCCATTCGGCAAGAATCGTTACGCCGCGAAGTGCAAGGACCGAGACCGCGAGGAGTCCGAGGACAATCGCTGATACGACACCGAATGCAGTGTATAGCGGTCTCCCAATAATTTCGCTTGGGGACCGAATTCGTGTTCCAGGATTCTCAACTGCCGGTGGTGCTTCCGTAGCCGTTGCTGTTGCTGTTGCTGGATCGTTTCGAGGAATTCGTTGTTCGCCTTCCTCGGCATCTG